>Ga0209415_10005758_pt1 | contig 22212 bp, 17 predicted proteins | sample PeaSoiSIISIP2007_FD_187696 | JGI IMG/M metagenome (GOLD analysis project Ga0209415, IMG submission 187696) | Peat soil microbial communities from Weissenstadt, Germany - SII-SIP-2007 (SPAdes) (version 2) | ecosystem: Environmental > Terrestrial > Soil > Wetlands > Peat | place: Germany... | reverse complement strand
CGCGATCGCACCGTTCGTCGAGGTCGCGCGCGCCGCCGAGACGCTCGACCTGGTCGTCGCCCCGCAGACCCTGGCGCGCGCCCTGTCGGCCGGCGTCGAGGCCGACGTGCTGCGCGCCCGGCTGGAGGCCCTCGCACCGCTACCGGATACGCTATCGAAGACCCTCGCGCAGGCCAGCGTCGTCGTGGGTCGCGCGACCTGGCAGACGGCGGCGGGCTTCCTGTGGGTGGACGACGCCAACGTCCGCGAGCTGCTCCGCACGAGGCGGACGACCCTCGAGCTGTTCGTGGATCCGTCGCCGCCGGGCGGTTTGCTCGTCACCCCCGGCATCGACCTCGACCGCCTCGCGCGCCGGTGCCGCACCGTCGGAGTCGAGGTCCTGGTCGAGGGCCAGGTCGTCCGCGCCCGCACGATGCCCCCGGGCGCGAGCTCGGCTCCGCCGCCCACCAAGTCCGGCTCCACCCCCCGCGTGGGCGCCCACAGGACGGCGAAGGCGAAGGAGTAGGTTCAACTTCCCGCGTTCGAGCGCTCCAGCGCCCAGGCCTCCACGCTGCCCCGCTCCGTCCGCGCGACGACGCGGCCGCCGCGCACGAAGGCTTCCACGGGGAGCTGGCGACCGTTGTACTCGCTCGCCATCGTGTAGCCGTAGGCTCCCGCGTCGAGGATGGCGACCGCGTCGGGCGGCTCGCGTGGCAGCAAGTGCTCGCCGAAGTCGTCGCTGCTCTCGCACACCGGTCCCACGACCCGCCACGCGACCGACTCGACGTCGGCGGCGTCGCGGTCGAGCGGGACGATGCGGTGGCGCGCCTGGTAGAGCGCCGGGCGTACCAGATCGTTCATCCCGGCGTCGATCATGAGCCACCGGGCGGCGGTCGTGACCTTCGCCTGGATGACGCGTGCGAGCAGGACGCCGTGGGCCGCAACCAGCGAGCGTCCCGGCTCGACATAGAGCGGCAGGTCGCCCAGGCCCCGCGCGCGCTGCTCGGCCCGCACCGCCCGCACGAAGTCCGCCGGAGACAGCGACATCCCGTCGCCGTAGTCGACGCCGAAGCCGCCTCCCGAGTCGACGAATGCGAGCGACGGAAACGCCCCCGTGGCGCGCATCTCGCTCACGAGGCCGAACAGCACCCGCGCCGCGTCGAGGTACGGCTCGAGCGACGTGAACTGCGATCCCGCGTGCACCCCCATCCCGACCAGCTCGAGGTTCGGCGACGCGGCCGCGACGCGGGCAGCGTCCAGCGCGTCCTCGAGCGGGACGCCGAACTTCGCCTCGTCGTGCCCCGTCGCGATGTGCGCGTGCGTCACTTCGGCCTGGTCGACGCTCGGGTTGACCCTCACGCCCACGCGCACCTTGCGTCCCGCCGCCCGCGCCCTCGCCTGCAGGCGCGCGATCTCCTCGATGCTCTCGATCTGTACCGCGCCGATGCCCCGGCTGCCGCACCCGATGGCCCGGTCGATCTCCTCGTCGCGCTTGGCGACGCCGCTGTACACGATCCGGTCGGGCTCGATGCCGCACGCCAGGGCCACGAGCAGCTCGGCCCCGCTGACGACGTCCGCGCCGCACCCTCGAGCCGCGATGGCGCGCACCACGGCCCCCGCGCTGTTCGCCTTCACGGCGTAGCAGATCAGGTGCGGCGCTGCCTCGAAGGCTCCCTCCAGCGCGCGCGCGGACGCGCCGATGCCATCCAGATCGTACGCGTAGCAAGGCGTGCCCGCCTCGCGGATGACCTGTTCGAGACGCACTGCGCCGAATGACAGGCCCCCCGAGGCATCACGCGTGGAAGCCATGGGCGCATAGAGTACACTGCCCGCCTTCCGCCCATGTCCGCTCTTCGACGCGCCAAGCTGGTATGCACCCTGGGCCCCGCCTGCGACTCGGGCACCGGCCTCGAGGCGCTCATCGAAGCGGGCATGGACGTCGCCCGGCTCAACTTCTCACACGGCACGCACGAGGAGCACGGGGCACGCCTATCGCGCCTGCGCCAGGCCTCCGACCACAAGCGCAAGGCAGTCGCGGCGCTGCAGGACCTCTGCGGCCCCAAGATCCGCACAGGCACCTTCCCCACCCGGTTCGAGCTGCCGACGGGCTGCGAGTGTTCCCTCGTCGAGGGGGAGTCGTCGCACGACGAGCGTATCATCCCGATCAACTACGAAGGGCTCGCGCGCGACGTCCGCGTGGGCGACCGCATCATGTTCGACGACGGGCGCCTGGTGCTCAAGGTGCTCGGGGTCGAGGGCGAGCGCGTGCGCGCCCTCGTGGAGCAGGGCGGCGGCATGCGCGACCACGTGGGCGTTCACCTGCCGAGCAAGACGCTGCGCATCTCGGCGCTCACCGAGAAGGACAAGGGCGACCTGTCGTTCGGCCTGTCGCTCGGCGTCGACTACATCGCGATGAGCTTCGTCCGCCGCGCCGAGGACCTGCATCAGATCCGCGAGATCTGCGCCGCGTGGGGATCGCCCACGCCCGTCATCGCGAAGATCGAGACGCCCGACGCCGTCGAGAACCTCGAGAGCGTCGTGGCGGCAAGCGACGGCGTCATGGTCGCGCGGGGAGACCTCGGCGTGGAGTTCCCGCCCGAGCGCGTGCCGGTCATCCAGCGGCAGATCCTCGCGATGGCGCGTCGCGTGCGCCGTCCGGTCATCGTCGCGACCGAGATGCTCCAGTCGATGACCAAGTCCACGCGCCCCACGCGCGCCGAGGCCAGCGACGTCGCCAACGCGGTCTACTCGGGCACCGATTGCCTGATGCTCAGCGGCGAGACCGCCACCGGCGACCACCCGATGCTCGCGTGCTCGATGATGTCGCGCATCGCGATGGAGGCCGAGTCGAGCACGTTCTTCGAGCAGGCCCCGTACGTGTCGCGCGCCACCAACGTGGCCGAGGCCATCGCCCGCGGCGCGGTCAACACGGCTCGCGAGATCGGCGCCAAGTACATCGTCGCCTTCACCGAGAGCGGCTCGAGCGCCATGACCGTGAGCCTGGCGCGCCCGCACGTGCCCATCATCGCGTACTCGCCCAACGAGAAGACGCGGCGGCGCATGGCGCTGTACTGGGGAGTGGTCCCGCGGACGATGCCGGCCATCCACGACACCGATCCGCTCGTCGACTGGTGTACGGGGGACCTGCTCGCGGGGGGCTTCGGCAGCCCCGGAGAGAGAATCGTCATCGTGTTCGGCGCCCCTATCGGCGTCAGCGGGAGCACCAACAGCATCCGCGCGCACGTGCTGGGGTAGGGCCTCACGGGTAGTCTGCTGCGCAGGATGTCCGCGAGATCCGTCGCCGCGATCCTCGTCGCGACCCTTCTCACGCTCTTCGCCGGACGCGCCAGCGCCCACGTCATCGGGCTGTCGCGCGGGGAGTACACCCCGCGAGGCGGCGAAGTCGTCGCCGAGATCGCCATGCGCGCGGACGACGCCGCGCTCGCCGTGCCGGGCCTCGACTCGGATGGGGACGGCAAGGTCGCCCCAGACGAGATCCTGCGTGCGCGCCCCGCCCTCGAGGCCGCGTTCTTCGACGAGCTCGAGATCTCGGCGGACGGTCGTCGCTGCAGCCCGCAGCTCGACGAGGCCCTGGTCGATCCTCCGGACGGCCTCCGCCTGCGCGCCACGTACGCCTGTCCGGCCGCGCCGTCGCGGCTGCACATGCGCTTCGGGTTCTTCGACCGCATGCCGTCGGACCATCGGCACCTCGCGACGGTGCACCTGCCGGCGGGCGACGTCGACTTGCTTGCCGTCCTGGCCCGCGCAGAGCTGGACGTCGACGTGGCGGGCGGCGCGTCCCACGGCTTCCTCTCGCTGCTGCGCGGCGGCGTCGAGCACATCCTCACCGGGCCTGACCACCTGGCCTTCCTGCTGGCGCTCGTGCTCGGGGGCACTCTGGTGACCGACCGGCGCACGCGTCTCGCGTCGCTCGTCGCGATGCTCACGGCGTTCACGGTCGGGCACTCGGCGTCGCTCGCGATCGCCACCCTGGGCGGCTTCGCGCCCGGCGCCCGCTTCGTGGAGCCCGCCGTTGCGCTGAGCGTCGCCTACGTCGGCGCCGAGAACCTCTTCACGCGCACCGTGAGCCACCGGTGGATGCTGACGCTGCCGTTCGGCTTCGTGCACGGGTTCGCCTTCGCGGGCGGCCTGCTGCCGCTGGGACTGCCACGGGCGCAGCTGCCGTCGGCCCTGCTCGCCTTCAACCTGGGCGTCGAGGTGGGTCAGCTCGTGGTGCTCGCTCTGGTGCTCCCTCCTCTGGTGCTCCTGCGACGGCGCGCCTGGTACCCGCGCGCGGCGCGCGTCCTGAGCGCCGGAATCGTGCTCGCCGGGCTGTTCTGGGTCGTCCAGCGCATCGTGTGAGTGGGTTCCCAGCAGGACCTGCGAGTACTTCTTCCTCGGTGAGGTCCGGGTGCATGGAAAGTGAGAGGTCCCCGCGGCGAGCCCACTCAGGCTCGTCCTGGCCTGCATTGTGGAGGGGGCCAGCTGCCAGGTCTTGCGCCAGTTGGTCCGGGGTGCGGTGAGCAACCTTGACCGCGCTGCGGTTGGGCCCGACAATCCCCCGGATCGAGGGCTCCGGCCCGGGAAGGGGTGTTGTCGGCGTGCCCGACCTCGACATCGGCGTTCGCCCCGGCGACATCCTGGCCGGCAAATACCAGGTCGAGCGTGTGCTCGGGGTGGGCGGCATGGGCGTGGTCGTCGCCGCGCATCACGTGCAGCTCGAAGAGAAGGTGGCGCTCAAGTTCCTTCTCCCCGACGCCCTGCACAACTCCGAGGCGGTCGCCCGCTTCGTTCGCGAAGCCCGGGCAGCGGTCAAGATCAAGAGCGAGCACGTCGCGCGGGTGACCGACGTCGGCCAGCTGGAGAACGGCTCACCCTACATCGTCATGGAGTACCTGGACGGGAGCGATCTCTCCGGATTGCTCCGCAACCAAGGCGCGATGCCCGTCGAGCAGGCCGTCGACTTCGTGCTGCAGGCGTGCGAGGCCCTCGCCGACGCGCACGCCCTCGGCATCGTCCACAGGGACCTGAAGCCGGCGAACCTCTTCTGCATCCAGCGAAGCGATGGCGGGCTCAGTATCAAGGTGCTCGACTTCGGCATCTCCAAGATCACGACGCCGGGAGCTCCCGGTCACGACATGACGCGCACGAGCGCGCTCATGGGCTCACCTCTCTACATGTCGCCCGAGCAGATGACGCTGTCCAAGGGCGTGGATGCCCGCACGGACATCTGGTCCCTCGGGATCATCCTGTTCGAGCTGCTGACTGGCCGCACACCTTTCGAGGCCGAGGCCGTGACGCACCTCGCGGTCAAGGTCACCAACGATCCGGCTCCGCCGGTTCGCTCGATCCGGTTCGATGCGCCGGCGGGGCTCGAGGCGGTGATTGCCAGGTGCCTGGAAAAGGACCGCGCGAAGCGATTCCAGAACGTTGGCGAGCTCGCCGTCGCGCTCAGGGACTTCGGCCCGAAGAACGGGCGCATCTCGGTCGAGCGGGTGCTCGGGACCCTGCGCAAGGCGGGGATGTTCGGAGACGTCGTCCCGCCGTCGGGGTCTGCGGCCGCTCCCGTCGCCACGCACGCTGCGAGCACGCCGAACGCACCGCAGACCGATGCGTCGTGGGGGCATACTGCGGCGGGAACCAGGTCTGGTGGTAAGGCCGTCGTGGGGGTCGCCGTCGCGGTGGCGCTGGGCGTCGTCGTGGTGGCGGGCGTGCTGGTCTTGCGCAAGCCGGCGGCTTCGGCAACGTCAGTCGCCGCGCCCAGCGCGGTGGCGACGACGATGCCCTCGGCCGTGACGATTCAGCCTCTGGCGACCGATGACCCGACCATTGCGCCTCTGGTGGAACCGGCGCCACGGCCAGCGGTCGCGCCACCGCCGCCCGCTGCGAATCCGAGCACGAAGTCGTCGGCGAGCAGCGCTCCCGGGCCGGTTCAACCGGCTCCGCCGGCACCTGCGTCCGCCACGCCTGCTGGTCCACCCAGCGCTGCACCCGCACGCAAGCCCAATTGCACCCCGCCGTACGTGGTCGACTCGGCAGGCAACCACCAGTACAAGCCCGAGTGCCTCTGATCCCCGAAGGAAGCATCATGAAGATTCGTTTCGTCCCTGCAGCACTGTTGCCGGCCTTTCTCGTGGCCACGGCGGCCCTCGCCGACGACAAGGCCGCGTGTCTGGACGCCGCGTCCAAGGGCCAGAACCTGCGCAACGCGCACAAGCTGGTCGAAGCCCGCGAGCAGCTTCGCGTATGCGCCGCTGCGACGTGCCCCGCGGCCGTGCAGAGCGATTGTGTCGGCTGGCTGGCCGACGTCGAGAAGGCACTGCCCAGCATCGTGCTCTCGGCCAAGGACGGCTCCGGGTCGGATCTGTTCGACGTCAAGGTGAGCGTCGACGGGCAGCCGCTCGTATCCAAGCTCGACGGGCAAGCGGTGACGATGAACGCCGGGCCCCACGCGTTTCACTTCGAGGGCGGGGGCGGCAGCCTCGATCGGCAGGTCTTGATCAAGGAAGGCGAGAAGAATCAGTCGGTGGCCGTCGTGCTGGGAGCGGCGCCGGCCGCGCCCGCGACGCCTTCGGCACCCGCAACGCCTCAGTCTGCGTCGCAACCCGCGGCGCCAGCGGCGGCCAGCGCCTCCGATTCGAGCGGATCATCGAGCCCGCTCAGGACCCTGGGATGGGTGCTCGGCGGCGCGGGAGTCGTCGGCCTCGGAGTGGGCACGGCGTTCGGAGTCGTCGCGATGGGGGACAAGAACGGCGCGGGCTGCAACTCGAACAACGTGTGCAATGCGGGGACGACAAGCGGGATCAAGAGCGCGGCGCTCCTGTCGGACGTGGGGTGGATTGCCGGTGGCGTGCTGCTTGCGAGCGGGCTGGCGCTGGTGCTGTTCGCCCCCAGCGGGAGCCACGAGGCTACGGCCGTGGGGGTGGTGCCGGTGCTTACGGCGAGCGGTGGCAACGTGGTCGTGGGAGGGAGCTGGTGATGCGACGAGCAGCGGTGACGACAGTGACGCGGGTCATCGCGGCAGCCGCCGCGTGCGCCTTCGTCGTAGGATGCGAGGCTCTCTTGGACACCGGCAGTCTGACCGAGCGAGGCGCCGACGGTGGCTCGGGCTCCGGCTCGGGCGGCGGGTCCAGCAGCAGCGGCGGATCGAGCGGCGGGGGCTCGAGCAGTGGCGGATCGACCGGCAGCGGCTCGAGCAGCGGCGGATCGACCGGCAGCAGCACGAGCAGTGGCGGATCGACTGGCAGCAGCACGAGCAGTGGCGGATCGACCGGCAGCAGCACGAGCAGTGGCGGATCGACCGGCAGCAGCACGAGCAGTGGCGGATCGACTGGCTGCACGATTGTGAGCGGGACCTACACGGTCACGTCCACGTGTACGGGGAGCTGCGCGGGTTGCCCCACGCTGCCAGTTCAACACGAGACTTACCCGCCCTCCGGCGGCGGTTTCGAATGCCCCTCTCAGGACGAGAGCTGCAGCGGCAAGACCTTGAGTGGAAGTTGCTCAATACGTTTCGTCGACTCGGGATCGGGCTTCGGGGAGAGCTATTCGATCACGGTCCAATCCGGTGGCACGGGCACCCTCACGCTGAGCGGCAACCCGACCTGCACGTACAACATCAGTGTGATGTGAGGGATCGGCCGGGCGGGAGGGCCTCATGAACGGTCTGGAGCGAAGGACTCTCGCGTCGATGGCCGCGGTGGCGATGCTCGCCGTCGTCACCCATGCAGGCGCCGAACAGCCTTCGCCGGCGCCGGTCGCTGCCGACGCTACGACCCTACAAGCGGCAGCCAAGAGTGGCTGCGACGCCAAGCAGATGCGCGGCTGCCTCGATCTCGCGATCTACGAGCTCCTCGGGCGCGGCACGCAGCGCGACCCCGCGGCAGCGTTCGGGCATCTCTCCCTGGTCTGCGACAGCGACCCGGGAGCCTCGGACTCCGACACGGTCGCCAGGGCGTGCGTACAGGTCGGGCTCTCGAATCAGCTCGGACGCGGGGTGCCGGTGGACGGCGCCAAGGCTTCGACGGCGCTGGAACGAGGGTGCACTCAGCTGCACGATCGGACGGCATGCGCCGACCTCGGTTTCCTCTATCGGACCGGAGCGCCGGGGGTGACGTTGGACGCGAAGCGCGGCGCCACCTACCTGCAGACGGCGTGCACGGGCGCCGGCTCTTGCAGCATCACCGGCTGCGGGTGCAACGAGCTCGGGTGGATGCTCCACACCGCCGAAGGGGGCATCGGCAAGGACGAGGGCAAGGCCAGCGAGTACTTCGCGAAGGCGTGCTCCTCCGGCGATCCGATGGGGTGCTCGAACGTGGCCGATGGGCTGGTGGGCGGCTGGAGCGGGCCAGTCGATGACGCCGCGGCTGCCGTCGCCTATCGCCGCGCCTGCGACCTCGGCGACGGTCGGTCGTGCAACGAGCTCGGCGTGCTCTTCGCGGACGGCAAGGGAGTGCAGCGGAGGCGGCCCGCCGCGTTCGAGCTCTTCGTCCGCTCGTGCGGCCTGGGCAACGCAGGCGGCTGCGCGGACATGGCGGACTACTACTGGCTGGGCGAAATGGTGGCGCAGGATCAGCCGCGCGCGCTTCTGCTCTGGAAGAAGGCGTGCGCTGCGAAGGTCGCGTGGGCGTGTGACCCGCTGAGCAAGCGCGTGATGCCGGCGCACCCTCCATCGCAATGGAGCCTCACGATGAAGTCGGTGCGTGACCCGTGATCTCGCGTCGCCTCTCCGCGCTGCTCGCGCTCGCGCCGGTCGCGTGCTCCACCTGGCAGTATCCTGCCCGCACGGTGGATCTCCCACCCCACGAGCTGCACGCCAACGACGCCGCGTTCTTCGCGTCGCCGAGCATCATGGGGGGCGTCTGCCGCGGAGTGACGGTGTCGTTCGAGAAGAGCTGCCGGGCCTGCGGGCCAGTCCAGGTCCGGCGCGATGGCGACCTGCTCGTCACGTCGTTCATGCCGGACCTGCCTGCTCCGCCCGCCGCGCCGGAGTTCGCCACGCCTCATGCCGACAAGCGGGCGCCTCTCGCGAGCGAGGTCTCCGAGCTCATCGTCCCTCTGGACGACGCTCGCGGTCATGTGTCGCTCGAGAGCCGCTGCACCTTCGCGCTGACGGGAACGGCACGGGGAGTGATCATCGACCCCCGAGGCAAGAGCTTCGACGTCGACGATGCCTGCGTTTCGCCCGCCGTGCACGTGGACTGCCAATGAATCCGCTTGCCGCCGTGCTCCTCTTGCTCCAGCTGCTGGTCGTCTGCGGCTGCAAGGAGACGGCCGACTGGCAGTACGCTCCCCGCGCCGCTGCGACCGCGCCGTCGTGCAAGACGCCGCTGCGCGTGGCGGTCTCGGCGTTCGATCCCTCTCCCACGTTCCACCCGGCCGCCGGGACGGTCACGGTCATCGAGACTCACACGACGCGCAACCCCTCCAACAGCACGCAGGGACCGCTGGTCGGGGCCGTCTTCGCCGGCATCCTTCTGTCGCCTCCTTACACGCTCGGCCTTCAGGACGACAAGATGGCAGGCAACGAGCGGGAGCTGTTGACGGTGGGCCTGTACAGAGAGCTCGCGGCGAGCGGTTGTTTCGCCGAGGTCGCGTTCGAGCCCAAGGACCACGAGCACTACGATCTCTGGTTCTCGGGCACGACCCGGAGGGTCGGCGAACGCATGAATGCGCCCCTGGTGCCGCTGCCGCTCTGGGTCGGCACGCTCACAGCGATCCCGTTCTGGAAAGACTCCGACGTGCTGGAGGTCGACGTGACTGCGCGCACGTCGCTTCACGGCGTCGACAAGGTGGTGCTGAGCTACGGGCTGCAGGCCATCTGCATGAGCAGCGATTGCACGCACGTCTACGGGTTCTTCTCCCGGGACATGGTCCACAAGGGGTTCGACGACTTCATGCCGCGCCTCGAAAACTACCTGTCCCAGCACCCGCAGGAGTTCTGGGAGGCCGTGGTGCGCGAGCGCCAGCACGCCAGCATCGTCGATCTCGATCCGGCCCTGCCCGAGATCGAGCGCGAGGCGAAGGCGGTCCCACCGGAGCGTCGCCCGGTCTGGGACGATGCGCTCGCGCAGAAGTACGCGATGCTCGAGGCGCTGCGCTCTCTGGAGGAGGGGGACGCGCAGGCGTACGACGCCACGTCAGACCAGCGCGCCGAGGCGGTGGATGAAGGGGGCCGCAAGACGGCTCTCGCCGTCTACCAGAAGCGGCTCGAGGAGCAGAGAAAGCAAGTGCAGCAGCTCAATGCGGCGACCGCCAACTTCAGCTCCTCGGTGGCCAAGCTGCAGAAGAGCGCCGGCGTCTCACCCGGTGTCGGCGCGCACGGCGAGTCGAACCTCGACCGGAGCCTCCAGAAGGTCCAGGTCACGCTGAACAAGGTCGACGATGCGCTGAACAAGTTCGACTCGACGATGAAGAAGCTCCAGGCGACCCTCGGGAAGTTCCAGCCCCATCCCGCGGTGCGGCAGCAGCTCGAGAGCCTTGCCGCGAACGACGACAGCGATCGGCGACGGCAGCAGTGGCTGCAGGTCTACCGGGAGAGCACGCCGACGCTCGAACAACTCCGAGCGTGGAAGCCGGTGGAGCAGGCTGCAACGCCCGCCGCGGGCAAGCGTCCGCCGGTTGCTCCGCCTTCAGCCCCCCCTTCGGGCAAGCCGAACTGCAACCCGCCGTACGTGATCGACGCAGCTGGCAATCATCAGTACAAGCCCGAGTGCCTCTGAACCGGCACGGGATCGAACCCAACCGGCGGTCGTGAATGCAGGACCAGCGGGCGATCCGCGCCCGGGTCCGGGTCCGCGTCCGGGCCCGGTAAGCGCTCGCGAGTGCGTGCGCGCTCTCCTACGCACGTCCCCTCCCCCGCCTTCGCAGCACCCCGCGAGAACCCTCGTCTTTCCCTGCGCCAGTCGCCGGCCCCCGCCTTGCTACGTCCGGTCGTGATGAACCACCGCGCAGTGCCCGCGGCGCTCGTCGTCCTCATGGTCACCGTCGCCTGCGCCGGCTGCGCGAGCCACTCGCTCGAGCAGCGCCTAGCGGCCGCCGGCCCTGCCGTCTCGGCGCTCCACGACGGCTCGTTCGATCGCGCGGGTCGCGAGGCCGACGCCCAGATCGGCGCCGACTCCGCGAACCCGGTTGCGCGCCTGGTGCGCGCCATCGTCCGGTACAAGCGATCGATGCACCAGGCGTCCCTCGACGTGCGCACCGTCGTCATCGGGGGCATCGGCGCCGGGGCGTTCAACCACAAGTACCTGCGCGCCTCGCTCGAGCAGACCGAGTCCGACCTCGCCGGCGTCGAGGACGATCTGACAGCGGCCGCGACCGATCCCGGTATCGCGATCGAGCTGTGCATCGCGTGCTGGAGAGATCGACTGGAACGGCAACGGCCGGGTCGACGAGGGCGATCGTCTGCTCTTCCAGATCGAGCGCGACGCCGACGACCATCCGCTGCCCGACGACGATCCGAGACGCAAGCCGACCTTCCGCTTCGACGCAGGGGACGTTGCGTGGGCGCGGGCGTTCGTGAGCTTCCAGCGCGCGCTGATCGACGTCGTGCTCGCGTACGACTGGTCCGATCTCGACCACCTGCTGCACGGCGACAGCGAATCGCGCGACCGGATCGTGCTGCACCTCGCGCACCCCGACCGGATCGCGCAGGCACGGCAGCGGCTCCTCGAGGGCCTCGATCGCTCCGACGAATCGCGCATCGCGTACCTGGCCGAGACCGACGACGATCGCGAGTGGGTCCCCAACCCCCGGCAGAAGAACCACCCCATGCCGCTCCCGGTGGACCAGGCGCTCTACGACACCTGGGCGGCGATGGTCGGCGACCTGCGCAGGCTGGTGCGCGGCGAGGAGGGCCTGGCGGCTGCCGATCTCGTGAAGCTCGGCGAAGAGCGTCCTGACCGCGTGCCGAGGGGCACCATCGACGTCGGCGGGATGCTCGCACACCCCCACGACATCGTGCTCACCTCGCGCGATGTCGAGGCCCTCGATCGCGGCCGCGACACCGAGGCCATGATGTCGGCGCTGCTGGGCGACCACTACGTCGCCTCGATGCGCCCGTCGCCCCTGCCGGGGAGACTCGCGCGCATGAGGGGCGAGATCGAGCGGCGCGAGGAAGGGCTCGAGCGCAAGCTGAGGTACCTGTTCTGGCTGAACTGAGGAGAAGCCTCACTTCGGCGTGCGCACCTCTACGGCTTGGGATGGGCCAGCAGGAACGCGAATACCTTCGTCCCGAAGTCGGCGCTGATCCCCGGGATGTGCGAGCCGCCCTGGATGGTCCAGAGGTCCACCTCCGAGCCGCCGTGGCAGCCTGACTTGTACTGCGTCACGCTGGTCTGCATGCCGGCCACGACGTCGAGGCCCGGCAGCGACGTGTCCGGCGTCTTCGAGCAGCCGTCGAACGCGACCCAGTCGCCCACGGTCGTCGCGACGCCGGGGTAGACCCCGCCGCCGTCGATGGCCCCGCCGTCCCAGATGCTGTCGGTGCTGGTGCTGCCGCCGTCCCAGAGCACGATGTCGTCCGCAGTCCCGTGGATCTCGAGCACGCTCACCGGTTCGCCCGGGTTGCACCTGGAGGTGTCGAGCCACTCTGCGCCGGCGAGGCTCGCGATCGCCGCGACGGTGCCCGCCTTGTCGCAGGCCATCCGGTAGGACATGAAGCCTCCGTTGGAGTGCCCGAAGAAGTAGATGCGCTTCGGATCGACGCGGTACCGCGTCTCGATCTCGGCGACGAGCGACGACAGGTACGCCACGTCGTCGACCGGCACGTTCCAGAAGTCACAGCAGGCGTTCGTGGCGTTCCAGAAGCGGTTGCCGAGCCTGTCCGGGGTGCCGTCGGGATGCGCGTACAGCACGGTGTCGGCTTCGGCGACCGGCTTCAGGTCGAGGATGAGCTCCTCGGCCGCCCCCGACGCGCTGTAGCCGTGCAGCATGATGACGAGCGGGGTCGGGGTCGAAGGCGAGTAGCTCGACGGCACGTACAGCTTGACCGGGCGCGACCCGCCGAAGGGCGTCGGGTCGTAGTCGCCGAGCGCCCCGGCCTCGGGGAGGCTCGTTCCGGAGGAGCCGTCGGCAGGCCCCGCCGTCGACGACGAGGACGAACAGCCGAGCGCCAGGGTAGCCAGAGTCAGTACGATCGGGGTACGCATCATCGCTTCCGCCGGCTTACTCGATCTTGCAGTAGCTCGGGAAGCCCGCCGGCAGCGCCGTGTACGGCTCCGGCTTCACGCCGAACGGGTGATCCTCGAAGAACTTCAGCGAGACCGGCGCCAGGTTCGACAGGCGCGCCAAATAGACGTGGGCCTGGCCGTCGTTGCAGTCGATCGCAAGGGCGCCGGCCTGCTTGATCTGCGGCTCCCATGCGGCGCTCGCGCTCGCGAAGTCGGTGGTCCCGTAGACGTCCACGCCGGGCCCCCCGTGCGCCACGATGGCCGCGCCCGCGTGCGCGGGATCCTGGAAGGCCGCCTCGTCGATGATCACGTCGCCGCCGGAGTAGCTGATGACGCTCGCCACGTAACCCGAGCGCGCGAACCACATGTACACGCTCTGCAGCGCGCCCGCGCTGTAGCCCGCGGCGTGGATGTGCCGCGGATCCACGTGCACCTGCTGGATGGCGCAAGCCACCACCTGGTCGGCGAACGCGACGTCGCTCTGGTACCAGACGTCGTTGCCCGTGGTGTTGGTGGGCGTGCCGGTGCGAGTCGCCGACTCGAAGCCGACGATCATGCCACCCGCTGCCGTCACCGCCGCCGTGTCGAACGCGAGGGGCACCTCGTAGGTCGCGGCGCTCCCCGTCGCGTGCCAGTAGACGATGAGGGGGCCCCCGCCCTGGGTGCCCATCCACGTCTGCGCCTGGATCGTGCCGCCGCCGGCAGCCACCGTGACGACACCCGTGGCGAACGTGGGGCACGCCCCGCTCGGGGTGGGCAGGTGCGTCGGATCGGTGCCCCCGCTGCTCGAGCCGGAGGAGGATGACGAGGCGTCCCCGCCGCTGCTGGAGCCCCCGTCGCCGGAGCCGCCGCTCGAGCCCGAGCCGGAGCTGCTCGAGCCGCTCGACGAACCCGCGCCGCTCGAGCTCGTGCTCCCGGAGCCGCCGCCGCTGCTCGATGATCCGCTCGACCCCCCGTCGCCGCCCGACGCGGACGCGCCGCCGGAGCTGCCGCAGCCGGCGGCGAACTCTGCGACGAGCAAGCAAACCGACACCACCGAGCTTTTCATGGCTTCGCCTCACGAAGCCACGTTCCGCGCCCCCCGGCAACCGTTTACCTTGCTTTACCCCCTGTCCGGGACGGTTTCCCCCCTCTCCCACGTCAGTCCATGCGGAGGCGATAGACACATGAACCGATGGATTCGCAGGGTCGTCACGTTCTCATCTCTGGCCGGCGCGCTCGCGCTGGTCTCCGGCGGCGTCGCGCTCGCCAACGAGCAAGGCGAGGCCTCGCACGCCAAGGGCGAGCACGGCCGCAAGCACCACGGTGGGCTCATCACCGCCGCCCTCAAGCTCGACTCGCTCAGCGGCGGGCAGAAAACGCAGATCGAGAAGCTCGTCGAGGAGCGCAAGGTCGCGCGCGTTCCCGTGCGCCAGGCCGACGCGCGCGTGCTCACCGAGCTCGCGCACCAGGTCGAGCAGGCCAAGATCGACCGCGCCGGCCTCAAGGGCGGCCTCGACGCCGAGACCGCCGCGGCGCAGCAGGAGCGCAGCGTCGCCGTGAGCGCGCTCGGACAGCTGCACTCGATCCTCACCCCGGCCCAGCGCGGCCAGCTCGTCGACGCCGTCCAGGCGCGCATGCCCCAGGGCAAGCAGCTCCCGGCGGGGCTGGCGTCCTTCCGCGGCGACTCGTTCGACGCGGCGGCCGTCGTGCGCCTCGAGGTCCCCGGCGAGCACGCCATCAAGCACGCCGAGGAGAAGGTCCCCGCCATGAGCCCCCAGGAGCGCGCGAACCTCGCGAGCCACTTGCGTGAGCGCGCGGCGAAGGAATCGAAGTAGCTACGCGCGGCGGGGCAAGAGGATGCTCACGGTGGTCCCTTTGCCCTCGCCGCTCTGCACCCGCAAGCTGCCGCCGAGCGCCGTCACGATGCCGTAGACGGCGCTCAGGCCCATTCCGCTGCGGTTGCCGGCCATCGTGTGGCGCCAGTACGGATCGAAGATGCGCTTGAGGGCGTCCGGCGCGATCCCTTTGCCCTCGTCGGCCACGACGAGGGCGATCTTGTCTCCCTCGGCGCGCACGCTGGCGCGCAGCACGCCGCCCCCGGGCATCGCCTCGATGGCGTTGCGCGAGACCTGGTAGAGGGCCTCGGCCAGGGCGGCGACGTGGCAGTGAATCGAGCCGACCTGCGGGTCGTAGTCGCGCTCGATGGCCACGCCCGAGCGCGCGCGGCCGATGGCGCTCTCGAGGGCGAAGTCGAGCATCGCGGCGACGTCGGCCGGCTCGAGCACCCCCTCGGAGGCCATCGCGAACCGGCGCAGCCGCTCGACGGTCGCGCGGATGCGCCCGAGGCCACCCTCGGCTCGCTTGAGGGCCGCCACGGCGGTGTCGGGGTTCTGGACGCTCTTCGCAGCTTGCTGGGTCGATGCCACCGCCACCGCGAGGGCGTTGTTCAGCTCGTGGGCCATCCCGCCGACGAGAACGCGCAGCGCCTCGAGCTTCTCGACCAGCACCAGCTGCTCCTGCATGCGCCGCATGCGCGCCACGTTCGCGGCGAGGCGCTCGACCTTGAGGAACGAGGCGAGCGCGCGGCGGTGCCGGGTGCGCGCCGAGACGAACGCTCCGGCCGCGGCGGCGGCGACGAGCAGGTGTGCCCAAGGCGGCGAGAGCGGATCGGCGAGCAGCAGCGACAGATACCCGGCGACGGCCAGCCCGAGAGCCACGCGCGGCGGCAGGGGCACCAGGCCGATCCCGGCGACGACCACCGTGGGCAGCACGAGGAGCCACGGGCTCGCCGCGCCGCCCGACAGGCGCGCCACGAGGCCCCATCCGAGCTCCGCGGCGACGAGCGCGCCGACCGCGAGCGACACGAGGGCAACCGTGTTCTTGCGCACCGCCGGCACGGCGAGCGCCGCGGCGCCGACGACGATGGCGACGCTCGCCTGGGCGATCGCCGCGGTGCGCCGCTCGGCCGGCTCGGTGAGCAGCGTGACCGCCGCGGTGGCCCCGGTCATCGCCGCAATCGCCGCGAGCGTCGGCACGAGCGCGGCGGCAGTGTGCGCGCGCCGCTCGGCCAGGAACCGCGCGCGCGGACGGCCCTTGCGGCCGACCTTCTCGACGACCCGCGCATAGCGGTCGCGCAGCAGGTTGGCCGCGTGGATCGACAGGTTCGCGCGGTCGGCATCGCCTGCCATACCGGCAGGTTACCGTCAAAACGACCCGGCGATCCCGCTCCACGGACCGATGACGAGCCCCGCCTGCGCACCCGGGGCGGCCGGCGCGGTGAGCAGGAAGTACGTCCCGACGCCTGCCAGGGCCAGCGCGCCCACGAACGAGATGTCCGCCGCGGTGCGGAAGACGATGCCGCTGGCCTTGGTGCCCTGGTCCTGGAAGTGCCCGCTGCCCGACTGGTTGTACTCGTTGGCGAGCGACTGCGCCTGTACGCCCGCGTACAGCCCCACGCCTGCCAGGACGACTCCGCCGCCGACGAGGAACCAGCCGACGATGCGCTGGCTGTCGCCCGGCGCCGGGGGCGGGGCCTCGCCGCTCACCGCGAGGCGGATGTCGACGTCCGGGGCGCGGTCGGCCTCGACGTCGACGACGCGGTCGGCCGGCGGGAAGCCCTCGGCGGCGACGTGGAGATCGTGGGTGCCGCGCGTGGTGCGCACGTCGACGAAGGAGCCGGGGATGACGGCCACCGGACGGGCGTCGAGCGACGCCCGCGCGCCCGTGGGGGCGACCCGCAGGCGGAAGGTGCCGAGGTGCTTGCGCGTCTGGGCGAGCTCGGCGCGGGCGCTCGCGACCTCGTCGGACTGCGCGCCGCCGTCGTCGGCGAGGAAGTGCACCAGATCCTGCTCGGCCTCGACCCACTCGCCCACGTGCGCGCGCGCGATGGCCAGGTTGAGCAGGATGCTCGGGTGCGCGAAGAGCCGGTAGGCCTCCAGGAACGACTCCCGGGCGGCCTTGTAGTCGCCGGTCCCCGCCTGGCTGACGCCGCGACGGAAGGCGGCCCGCGACAGCTCCCGCGGATCGCCGTCGGCGCGGCCCGGCGCGGACGAGGCGACGAGCGCCGCCACCATCGCGGCCGCGAGCAGGAGCCGCCTGGGCATCGATCGCGATCAATACCGCGGTTCGGTGACGATTTGGGGCTCCGTCGGCTTGCGGCGGCCCGGGCCGGCCGGCCAGGAGCGCCGGATGGGCGGGCGAACGCGCGGCGGAGGCTTCGCGGAAGTGCCCGCATCGGCGTCGGGCCCCGGTGCGGGATCCGGAGGAGCGGCCGCGGAGAGCACGACCGGCGGGATCTCCAGCGGGGGCGCGCTCTCGCCCGGGGGCGGATCGACCGTCGCGGGGGGATCGACCTGCATCGGGGCCTCGCCCGTCGCCACGATGGCGCCGGCCACGGCGGCCGGCGGCGTGTGCGCGCGAAGGCGCAGCGCCAGGCCCAGCACGATGCACGACGCGACCAGCGCGCCAGCAGCCACCGCGAGCCCCACGCGCCCGCCTCGTCGCGCCTGCACGCTCGTGGGCAACGTCGGCGCCGCGGTCATGCCCGTCTCGGTGGGGGGATCGCTCCTGCGCGTGCCCGGCGGCTGCGGCGTGGGCGCGATGGTCGGTGCGCCGAGCGCGCGCCACTCGCGGAGCAGCTCGGCCGCCGACGCGGGGCGATCGGCGGGCGTGCGCGCCAGGCACCGCGCGAGCAGCAAGTCGAGGCCAGGTGGAATCGGCATGCGCGCCAGGTCGCGGATGCTGCGCGCGGGCTTCTCGAGCTTGCACGCGATGAGCGCGATGGACCCGCTCGCGTCGTACGCCAGCCGACCGCAGAGCGCCTCGAACGCGACCATCGCGAAGGCGTACAGGTCGGCGCGCTCGTCGACCCGCGAGGCGCCGCGGATCTGCTCCGGGGCCATGTACGCGATGGTGCCGACGGCCTCGCCGGTCGTGGTCAGCGATTCGCCGTCGTGCACGTCGAGCTTGCACACGCCGAAGTCGAGGACGCGAGACCGCTCGCGCCGGCCGGGCAGCGCCTCGATGAAGATGTTGCCGGGCTTGAGGTCGCGGTGGATGACACCGGCGGCGTGGGCGTCGAAGAGCCCGCGCAGCACGTCCTCGCCCATGTGGAAGACCTCTTCCCAGGTGAGCAGGCCGCCGCGGCGGCGCAGGCGCGACCCCAGCGTCTCGCCGTAGAGCAGCTCCATGACCAGGAACAGCTCCCCTTCTGGAGTCTTCTCGACGTCGTAGAGCTGCGGGACGAACTCGCTCTGCACCCGGCGCGCCGCCTCGGCCTCGCGGCGCAGGCGCTCGACCAGCATGGTGTCGACCCAGTCGCGATTGACGACCTTGATCGCCACCCGCTGCCCCGAGGTGAGGGCGGTCGCTTCGAACACCTCCCCCATGCCACCGCGACCGATGGACTCTTCGAGGCGGTACTTGCCGCCGAGGATGGCGCCCGGTCCGATGCTCACGGCCCAGGCACAAAGCTAGCATGATCGCCCGCCCCCCGAGGCTCAGGCGTCCGCCCAGGGAAGCTTGCTCAGAAGACGCTGGCCCTTGGCGCGCAGCGTGGAATCCAGCCGACCACGCGCTGCGGCATCGAGGGCCTGGGCGAACTCGGCGGCCGAGTCGAACCGGTCGTCGGGGGCCTTGGCGATGGCGATCGCGAGCACCAGGTCGAAGTCGGGCGGCAGCGGGGCCACGCCGGTGGGCCGCGGGGGCATCGTGTGAACGACCTTGTAGAGGATCTCGGCGGTGCTCTCGCCCTCGAAGGCGGGGCGGCCCGTCAGCGAGCGGTACGCGATGACGCCGAGTGCGAACAGGTCGCTCCTGTGGGTCACCGCCACGCCGTTGGCCTGCTCGGGCGCCATGTAGTTGGGTGTGCCGACGATCTGGTCGACCGTGAGCGTCTCCTCCCCGGCCAGCCGCGCGACGCCGAAGTCGAGGATCTTCCAGACCTCCTGCGAGCCCTGGCGCGCGAGGAACAGGTTGCGCGGCTTGAGGTCCCGGTGGACCACACCCGCGGCGCGCGCGGCGTCGAGCCCCACGCCCACCTGACGGAGCATCGCGAGCACGCCGCGCACGCCCATGCGCTTGTGCTCGCGCAGGTAGTCGGTCAGATCCTGGCCGAGGAGCTTCTCCATTGCGATGTAAGGGACGCGCGTGTCGGGCGGCGACACCTCGAGGACGCGCACGACGTTGGCGGTCGAGAGCTGGCCGACGATGCGCGCCTCGCGCCCGAAGCGCTGTACGAGCTCCGTCTGGGCCAGCACGTGCGGGTGCAGGAGCTTGACGGCGGCGGGATCGCCCGAGGTCACGTGGACCGCGTCGTACACCTCGCCCATCGCGCCGCGCCCGATGACGCGCCCCAGCCGGAAGCTGCCGACGACCTCCTCGGTCCAGCGCCCCACGCCGCCCACCTGCATCGCCTGGGCGAGGTCCTGGCGGGCCTCGGCCAGCAGGGCGTCGCGGTGGGCGAGCGAACGCACGACCCGGTCGTGCTGCTCGATGGCGAAGATGGTCGCGCTTCGCGTCCTGCGCTGCAGGACGTAGGTCACGAGCAGGGTCGCCTGCACGAGCAGGATGACGACGACTTGCTCGACCTGGTTCAGGCCTCCCGTGCGGATCATCCCGCGGTCCTGGATGACGCCCGCCGCCACGAGCGCCATCAGCCCCAGCTGCATGATCGCGCACGTCGCGTACACGGCGAAGACGGCGCGGGCGCTCTGCCCGATGCTGAAGAACGCGATGCCGAAGGGCAAGAGCATCGGCGCCGGGGAGAAGATGCCGAAGAACCAGATGCCGGTGAAGGCGCCGAAGATGGTCACGTAGGCGACCGACGTCGCGCGCGCGATGGTGTACCCCTCGTCGTGGCGGACGACCCAGCGCAGCCAGCCGCACGACGCGGCGATGCCCAGCAGCGCCACGGCGAAGACCCGCTTGGCAAGCGGATCCCCGCCGACCACCGTCAGCGTCGCGAGCGTGAATGCCGCGAACACCACGACCATCACGGTGAAGATGCGCGTGCGCTCGATTTCCTGAAGGTGCAGGGTCTCGCGCGGGGTGATGACCGACGTGATGCGCGAGCCGGTCGACTCGCCCGACGGCAGGTCGCTCAGCTGCCCGCTGGACCGGTCCAGCTTGCGCGAGGACGCGACCGGCTCGGCGACGGTCGCCGTGTCGTCAGCGCCGGGATTTGTCGCCGGTTCCGTCGCCACCCGGCCAGGATACCGCGCGAAGCTCCCGCTTGAGCACCTTCCCGGTGGGGTTGCGGGGCAAGCCGTCGAGGAACACGTAGTCGCGGGGGACCTTGGGGCCAGCCAGCCGCTCCCGACACCAGAGCTTGAGCCCCGCCTCGTCGACCGTGGCGCCGGGCCGGTGCACGACGAACGCGCGCACGCGCTCGCCCCACTCGGGGTCCTCGATGCCGACGACGGCCACCTCGGCCAGCTCCGGATGAGCCTCGAGCACGGCCTCGACCTCAGCCGGGTAGACGTTGACGCCGCCCGAGATGATCATGTCCCGCTTGCGTCCCTCGATGAAGTAGCGGCCGTCGCGGTCCTTCCGGGCGAGATCGCCGACGCTGAAGAAGCCGTCCTTCATGCTCGACCGCGTCGAGTCCGGATCGTTGTGGTAGCCGGCGACGAGCATCTTGTTGCGCACGTAGAGCTCGCCCACCTCGCCCGGGCGCACGTCCTTGCCGGCGTCGTCGAGCAGGCGGATCTCGTTGCCGGGGACGGCCTTGCCGATGGTGCCCGGCGAGGCGCGCAGGTCTTCCGGCTTGCCGAGGGTGACCAGGCCCGTCTCGGTCGCGCCGTAGAAGTTGAACAGGATGTCGCCGAACTGGTCCATGAACTCGAGCGCCAGCGGGCCAGGCAGCGGGGCGCCCCCGGAGAAGACGACGCGCAGCGTGCGCGTGTCGTACTTCGACAGGATCTCGGGCCCGAGCGCCATGATGCGGTGGAGCATCGTGGGCACGACCGCGGTGGTCGTAACGCCGAAGCGCTCGACGTACTGCAGGAACGCCTCGGGCTTGAACTCGTCCATGACGACGATCGTCGCGCCCAGGATCCCGCTCATCGCGAGGAACCCGAACGCCGTCGAGTGATAGATGGGGCACGTGACCAGGTGCACGTCGTCGACGCGCATGGGCGTCTCGGCCACGAACTGCATGACGGCGTGCAGGGCGTCTTTCGGGAACTTGCGGACGGCGCCCTTGGGCTTGCCGGTGGTGCCCGAGGTGTAGATGACGACGGCCGCCTCTTCCTCGACGCCCTTGTCGACCTTCAGCTCGGTGTTCGAGCCGGCGAGCAGATCGTCCTCGTAGCGGCTGCAGCCCGGGACCTCGCCGCCGACGACGATGAAGTCCCGGTCGGCGATCCCTTTGAGGTCCTTCTTGGCCTGCTCGACGACGTGCCAGAGGTCGGCCTCGAAGACGATGGCCTTGGCGCCGCAGTGGTGGGCGAGGTAGACGAGCTCCGACGGGGTCGAGCGCCACGAGATGCTCACCGCGGCCGAGCCGAGGCGGCTGGCGCCCCCCTGCACCTCGAGAAACTCGGGCCGGTTGCGCATCATGATGACCACGCTGGTGTTGCGGCGGAACCCGCGGCGCTGCAGGCCCAGCGCCGCCCGGTTCATCCGGTCGTCGAGCTGCGCGAAGGTCAGCACGCGGTCCCGCCAGAGCAAGGCGGGCTTGTCCGGCGAGTTGGCCGCGTGCAGGCTGAAGACCATGGCGGGGTTGCGCGCCCCGGTGGCGAGCGCCGTCACGGCCTTGCGGATCCCGGGCAGCGTCCAGGTGTAGAGCATGCCGCTCTGCCGGGCGACGCGGGCCCCGGTGCGCACGCGCTCGGGAAGCTCGGCGATGCTCTCGCGCAGCTGTTGCAGGGTCGTCGGGGCCGGGGTCGTCATCTCGCAATGCCATCCTACCGCGTGATACGGTTCAAGTGACATGGTGCCGCCGTCCGAGGAAGACGAGGTCAAGTGGTCGGACCGCAGGACTGCTGAGCGCCACTCCATCACGCTCAAGGTCGACTACAAGCGCATGAACACGTTCTTCGCCGACTATGCGAAGAACATCTCCAAGGGGGGCACGTTCATC
>Ga0209415_10005757_pt1 | contig 22212 bp, 11 predicted proteins | sample PeaSoiSIISIP2007_FD_187696 | JGI IMG/M metagenome (GOLD analysis project Ga0209415, IMG submission 187696) | Peat soil microbial communities from Weissenstadt, Germany - SII-SIP-2007 (SPAdes) (version 2) | ecosystem: Environmental > Terrestrial > Soil > Wetlands > Peat | place: Germany... | reverse complement strand
CCGAACGAGGGTGCCATTGAATGGCTGCTCGCCTGTCCGCAGAAGGACTTCTTCGTCCCCATCGACTCTGAATCGACGGATGCGCTGTGAAGTACTTGGTCGACGCCAACGTTCTGAGCGAGCCGGCGAAACCAACGCCCGATCCGCGGGTCCTGGCGTGGCTTCGCAGACATGAGCCGGATATCGCCGTCGATCCCGTGATTCCCGGCGAACTCCGATTCGGGATTCTCATCCTTCCCAAAGGAAGGAAGCGGGCCGCCCTGGAACGCTGGTTCGACGAGGGGGCCGGGGTTCTCCACTGTCTTCCCTGGCACGCGGACACGGGGCTGAAATGGGCGGAACTGCTGGCGCGCCTTCGCACAACCGGGAAAGCGATGCCAATCAAGGATAGCCTCATCGCGGCCACGGCGCCCGTCCACGGTCTGGCGGTTGCCACGCGAAATCGTGCTGACTTCGTGAACGCCGGCGTGCGTATCGTCGATCCATTCATTGGTTGAGGTCTCGAGTAGGTGCGTCCACCCGCACCCAAAAGAATCCGGACTGGAGCGACACTCTACCCCGAGGCTCCAGGCCCAGCAGCGAATCCGGGTCTGTGTCCGTCCAACGGGACGGTTAGTGTATAATCACCCATACGCTCGGACTGGAGGAGCCCAATGGGTACGGAGAGACGGACGTTCTACGGGCCAGGAATCGACATCTCCGCCTTGGCCCATGCGCTTGCCGATAACTTCTCCGGCGAGGGTTATGAGATCCAGATCATGCCGACGGCCAACGCCGGATCCATGGTGCAGGCCCGCAAGGAAGACACCCTGCGAAAAATCACCGGCATGTCGACCGCGTTGACCACGATCCTCACCCGGGACGGTGAGAATGTTTGCGTGGACGTGGGGGGCGCCCACTGGATGGACAAAGGCGTGGCAGCCGGAGTCGGCGCGGTTCTGTTCTTTCCCGCTCTCATTACGGCCGGTATCGGCGCGTACCAGCAGACGCATTTGAACAGCGAGGCGTGGCAATTCGTGGAGCGGTACATTCGCGCGAACTCGGGCCAGCATCCGGCCGGGCAGGACTCGCGCCACAATCCAGCCAGCGCCAATCCTGCCAGCCCGAAGGGTCCGCCGGCCATCGTCAGCCAGTGTCCCAACCCACAGTGCGGCCAATCGCTGACACCGGGCTCCCGGTTCTGTCCGGCCTGCGGATCGGTGATTGCCAAGAGGTGTTTGAACTGCGGCCAGGAACTCACTCCCGGCGCCGGCTTCTGCGACGGTTGCGGCAGTGCGGTGACCGCTTGACGCGCCCCTGAGACCATCCTATGAGCGACGCTCTCACCGCCCCTCCGATCCGTACTTGTGTGGCCTGTGGGGTCCCCCTAACGCCACTTGGCCGCTTCTGCATCCAGTGCGGGCGGCGTCAGGAACCGCCGCCGGAGGTGGCCGCCCCACCGGCGCCGCCGCCTCCCGAAGCCACCGCGGGCGAGGCCGATGCAGCAGCTACGGCGCCTGAATCTCGGCCGGCCGCAGCCCCGGCGGAAGCGCCCGCCGCGACTTTCCAGTCTCCTCCACCGGACGACAGCGGATACAAGGGCAAGGTGATGCTGGCCTTCCGCCAACTGCTGCAAAACGCGGAGCCGGCGAAGGGCCGGATCGCCTCGGCGGCCGTCCTGGGGGCCGGCTTGACCCGGGACATGGCAGAAAGACTCCGCTCCACGCTGGTGGGGTCCAGCACGGGCATCGCCACACCCCTTGCTCCGCAGGAAGCGGTGCTAATCGAAGGGCAGGCGTCACAGGTAGAGGCGCCGGAGCCTCCGGTAGAGCCAGCGCCTGCTGCGCTGCCGAAGCCGCCGAAGCCTGAGCCCGTGCGGTCCATGTCGGTCACCGCCTTTCAGGTGAGGCAGCCAGCGGCGCGGCGCGGCGCTCACACTTTGACCGGGCTGGCCCTGGGCCGGGGCGGCTCCTACCTGGCCTACGGGCGGGCGGAAGGATCGAGGCTGCTCGGGCCGCCGGATTTCATACGGCTGGACGGCCGCACCGTGATTCCTACGGCGGTTCGTCTGGCGGGCCAGCGGACGAGCGAGTTGTGCGGCAGCCGGGCCCTGTCGAGCTGGGTGCAGAACCCCGCCGAAGTCAGCCTGGGTTTCACCGAAGAGCTCGGGTTGGATGGCGGTTCGGCGCTGCCCGCTGCCCGCGCGTTTCTGAAGTTCCTGAATTACCGGCTGGTGGAGGTGCTGGGCCCCGGCGCCGCCGAGGCGGGAGAAGGCGCGGCTACCGCCCTTTCCGTTTCCGTGGGCCGGGGAGATCCCTGCGCCAATCCGCTCATCGAAGTCGCCCAACAGGCCGGCTTTCCAGTGGTGCAGCTAGTCCCCGAGCCGGTGGCCGCGGTGGCGGCGTACCTTTCCCGGAACGCCGACGGCCCCGGGAACGCGGGCGGGCGCCCCGCCGAAGCTCAGCACTTCCTGGTGATCGATTGGGGCAGCCAGGGGCTGGACCTTTCCGTAGTGGAGGACGCTCCCGCATCCGATGGACCCGCGGTGATCGATCACATAGAGCACCCGCTGGGGGGCACCTGGTTCGACATGATCCTGGAAGGGTGGCTGGCCGAACAGTTGCCCGCGGGGCTTTCCGACGAGGACCGCCGCGGCCTGACCTTGTTCGCCCGCCAGTTCAAAGAGAAGGCCTCGGTCTCCTTCGCCGAGGGCCGGTCTGAACACGTTCAATATTGCGTGCTGCCGGTGGGATTTCCGCCGACTCGCATTTCGATTACCAGGCAGGAACTGGAGGAACTGTTCCAGGACACCCGCGCGCATTTCGAATCGACCGTGGCGGAAGCGCCAGGGCGAGTGGGCTTCCAGGCGGAGGATTTCGACCAGGTGGTGCTGGTGGGAGGGGCGGCGCGATGCTACTTTGCGCGCGACGCAGTGCGGACGGCCCTGGGCCGCGCTCCCAAAGTGGCGGGCAACCCCGAGGAAGCCATCGCCCGGGGACTGGTCTTCTGGGGAGCGCGCTAGTTCGGGAGGAGTCAAGACATGGGAATACAGACGATCGGACCGCAGGAGCAGTCGATGGCGCCGGCGGACGGCGCGCTGACCGAAAGCCTCCTGACGGTTCTCGAAAGGCGCTACCTTCCCGGAGTCGCGGAGCTCGGATTGGTGCGGGTGCAGCCGGATACCAACCTGATGGCGAATATCCGCTTCCTGCGCATCGCGGAGGTGGCGCACGCGGCCGACCTGGCGCGCAGCCTGCATGCGCTCAACATGCAGAACGTGATCAGTTCCTTCCGCGACGGCTCCCACTCGCTGGTATTCGTGGTAACCGGTGAAGAGGGCCACATACGGGTCTACCTGGGTCTGTACAAGCTCGACCCCACCAGCGACGCGCACACCGCCGACCAGATCGAAATGCTGGCCAGCGCGCTGCACGGGAACTTTCCCGGAATCCGCCTGGAGCAGCTCTCGGCGCGCGACGTGTCGATCGAGGTGCTGCGGCCGATCGCCTCCCTGGCAAAGACCGGAGCCGTCACCGGTATCCCCTCGCTGAAGGCCGATTCCAGCACTTTCTTCGTGCAGGGCCTGGAGCGGCTGACCAACAGCCTGCGCGGCGAGCAGTATTGCCTGATGGTGATCGCCGAGCCCATCCCCGAGATCGCCGTGGATGAGGTGATCCAGCGTTGCCGCGGCCTCAGCTCCGAAATCCACGGCTACGTACGCGGCACGCTCAGCGATTCCACGGGCCAGACCAAATCGCACGCCGATCAGAAAGGCGGATCGCTGGGCGGCGGCGTCCTGATGGGCGGCGCCAGCCTGCTTGGCGGAATGCTGGGCTTTGGTTCGATCGTGGGAGCGGCGGGTCCGGTCCTGGGCTCCATCCTGGGCGGCGCCGGCTTCTCCATGGGGCGCACCGACACCACCTCCGAACAGCACACCCGCGCGCTTAGCCATGAGGTATTGAACAAGACGGCGGCCTTCTGCGAGACGGTACTCGAACGCTACATGGCGCGCCTGCAGGATGGCAAGAACCTCGGCTTGTGGAACGTGGGAACGTTCCTGCTTGCCGAAAACGAGAATACCCTGCGGCGCGGGCAAGGCGTCGTCCGGGCGGTGCTCTCCGGCGCCGAAACTTACTTCGAGCCGCTGCGCTCCATCGAAACCGGCGCGGCCGAGGAGGACTTGCGGGACGCGCTCATGCAGTTCCGCAACCCCACCATCAAGCTGCCGGCCGAGGCGCCGCATCCTTTGGGAAGGGTCTTTCACAAGCTGGCCACGCCGCTCAACACCGCCGAGCTTTCGCTCGTGGTGGGCCTGCCTCGGGAAGAGGTGCCGGGCTTGCGGCTCACTCCCATGGCCGATTTCGGGCTGAATCCTCCGGCCTCGAGCGGCTTTTCGATCGGCCAGGTGATGTATCGCGGCGAGGTGCTGCAGGACCGTCTGTGCATCACGGCGAAGAGCCTCAACAAGCACACGTTCATCACCGGGATCACCGGCGCCGGCAAGACCAACACCTGCCTGGCGCTGCTGCGCGCCGCCTATGAGGGCGAGGGCGCTCCGTTCCTGGTGATCGAGCCGGCCAAGACGGAATACCGCGTCCTGCTGGCCGACCCGGTCATGGGTAAGGACCTGCAGATCTTCACCCTCGGCGACGAAACCACTTCGCCATTTCGCCTGAATCCGTTCCAGTTTGCGCGCGGCTATCCGGTGCTCACCCATATCGACCTCCTGAAAGCGGTCTTCAACGCCAGCTTTCCCATGTACGCCTCCATGCCGTACATCCTGGAGGAAGCCGTGCTCGATGTCTACACCGACCGCGGCTGGGACCTGGCGCAGTCCACCAACCGCTACATCGATGCCAGCCGCGACGATTACACCAACTACCTGCCCAATCTGGAGGATCTGTACCGGCAGATCGACGTCGTGGTGGAGCGCAAGAAGTATGGGGCGCAGTTGAGCCAGGATATTTCGGCGGCGCTCAAAGCCCGCATCAAGAGCCTGCTGATCGCGGGCAAGGGCTCCATGCTGAATACGCGCAGCTCCTATCCGCTCGAGCTGCTGTTCGGCAAGCCTTCGGTGATGGAGCTGAAGAACGTGGGGGACGATTCCGAAAAGGCGTTCCTGATGGCCCTGCTGCTCATCAACCTGTACGAGTACTGCGAAACGGCGCGCCGCTACGGCGGCGGGCTGCAGCACATCACGCTGATTGAGGAGTCGCACCGGCTGCTCAAGAACATCCCGGCCTCGGTGAGCGCCGAATCGGCGAATCCGCGCGGCAAGGCGGTGGAGATGTTCGGCGACATCCTGGCCGAGATCCGCGAATATGGCGAAGGCTTCATCATCGTGGACCAGGTACCCGCCAAGCTCGCGCCCGACGTCCTTAAGAACACCAACCTGAAGATCCTGCATCGCATCGTGGCCGAGGACGACCGCGACTCGGTGGGCAACGCCATGAACCTGACCCAGGAGCAGAAGGAGCAGGTGGTCCGGTTGCGCGTGGGACAGGCCATCGTGCACAACGAGTTTCTGGACAAGCCGGTGCTGTTGCAGATTCACGGGGTGAAGGACAACCTGCGCGAGCAGTTCGACCGCGATATCGGGCGGGCGGGCCTGAAGAAGCGCATGACGGCGTTTCAAGACCAGGTGCGCGACATCTACCGCCGCTGGCCGGGATGCCACACCTGCGACGCCCCCTGCACCTACTACTCGGAGCTGAACGCGCCCGAAACCGAGTCCTACGAGGCATTCCAGACGTTTCTCTCGAGCCTGATGACGGCGTCGCCGGTCATATCCTTACAGGTCTGGCGGCGCACTCGGGCGGTGCTGCTGGAGGGCCTGCGCAAGAAGTATGGCGGGGTCGTGCCGGCACGCGGCGTGGTGCAGTGCCACGTCACGGAGCTGGCCCATGTGACGCTGCGCGAATGGCTGCACTACCACGGCGGCGGAATCGGCGGCCACCGGTCGTATGTGAAGCTCGAAGAGACGCTGCTGCGGGCCTTGCCGCCCCTGCTGGAGGATGGTCCGCTGCCGCAGGCCGCGGCCGAATCGTTCGCGGCTTTCGTGGATGAGATGCGGACGCAGGTGGCCGTTCAGCCGCGGCGCAAGGAACCCGGCTGCCGCTTCTGCCTGCATCCGTGCTGGTACGGCTACACCGTGCAGCGCGACCTGGCGGGCAAGGCCCGCGGCCTGGCGGAGCGCCTCAAAACGGCCAGCGAGCAGCCGGACTTCGTGAACAACTTCGACCGGCTGGTCACGCTGGTGCGGCAGTTTGCGCGCGACGCCACCCCCTTCACCGTTGCGCCGCAACACGAGCAGGGATTGGCCTATTGTTACCTGGTCAATTCAGGGGCCAAGAGCTTGTACGTGCTCGAAGGATTCCAGACCGCAGGCAATGCCAAGACTTAATACTTTGTAAGGAGAAGCGCCATGGCAGACGATGACACAACCGCAACCGACACCTCGGTGGAATCCACCGCGGTAGCCGACACCCCAACGGAAGAGGTCGCCCCAGATACCGCGGCCCAGGTGGACAGCACGCTCGCCTGGGATGCACCACAGGACACGACGCCAACCGCCGATGCCTCCACAGGAGGCGACGCGATCGATCCGAGCACCCAGGACCAGGCCGGGTGGACGCAGTTCGACGCCTCGATGGATCAAAACACCGCCGCCAATCAGGACTGGCGGGGGAGTTTGGCGGACCAGAATGCCGACAACGCCGAGTGGCAGGCGAAGAACGCCACGGACCCGGAGGATCGCACCTGGTATGAGGCCCAGGCCGCGGACTTCCAGGGTGAAGCCGCGCAGGACCGCCAGGACGGTGCGAACTCGATGGCCGACGCCGCAACTCTGGATGCCACCGCGGACACCACTCTCGCCAATGCGACGCCGGACGTGAGTACATGGACAGACCAGACTCAGGCCGCCGACGCAAACACGGCCACTGCCACCGACTGGCAGAATGCGGCTGCTACCCAGGGGAACGATGCCTGGGCGGCGCAAAACGAGGCCGAGGCGATCCGTAACGCCCCGGATACCACCGCCGCCGATCCGGAGAGCTGACCTGATCAATTATGCCCAACGAACCGTTCGATCCCGAAGACGCCTCCCGTTTCCAGCCGGCGGACCCGCGCACCCAGGAAGAACTGGGCGGAGTCTTGGAGAGGTCGTTCGCACGAGAAAGGGGCAAAGAACCCGCGGAGGAAGAGGTGCGTCGTCTGCACGCCATGGCGGACGACGCGCTCCGCGAGGCCGAGATGAAACTCAGGCTGGCGCGCGAGGCCGAAGACGCCATGGCGCGGGCGGCGGAGCGTTACGGGACCTCGGGAGACCCGGTACACCTGGCCGACCTCGAGCGGTGGCGCGACGCCGCGGAAGCCTACAAGCGCGAAGCGGAAGAACTCAAGATCGAGGGTGAGCGGCTGCGGGGGCGGATTGGGTAGTGAACAGGTAATGACGTGACCAAAGTGCACAGATCGGTCTGGCTTCTTTGGCTGGTGGCGGCCCTGGCGGGTTCGGCACGTGCGCAACAACCTCAGGATCTCGGCGCGCTCGAGCCGCAGAAGCCCCGCGAATTCGAGATGGGGCCCGGCCAGAAGCATCGGTTTCACGTAACGGCGCGGTCCGGCGATTTCTTCCACGTGTCGCTGGAAAAGAAGGGCATCGACATAGTGCTGTCGATTCTCGATCCGGAAGGCCTCGAGATTCTCTCTTCCAACAGCCCCAACGTCGGGTTTGGATTCGACCATGCATCGATAGTGGCCGACCGGGCCGGTGAATACACCGTGCTGCTGGAGGACAAGGGCGAATTCCGGTTAGAGGGGCGGTATCGTATCGAGCTGGTGGCGTTGCGGGCGCCCACTGAGGAGGATCGCGCCCGCCTCCACGCGGAGTCGGTCTTCCGGGCCGCGGTAGAAGACGCCGCGGTAGAAGACGCCGCGGCCAAAAATGTCGCCGCCGACCGCGCCCGTGCCGTCGAAGGATACACCGAAGCGGCCATGCTATTCGAGCGTTTGAACGACCGCTACATGGTGGCGCTCTCGGTTCACACCCTCAGCATCGTGGATGACGATGATCATAAGGCGCTGGATTTCTGCAATCGGGCACTGCCCTTGGAACGCGCCCTGGGCGACCGCGCAGCCGAGGGCGCCACGCTCGAAATCATGGGCACCATCTACGCGGACCTGGGACAGGATCAAGAGGCGCTGAAGTTCTTCCAGCAGGCGTTGCCGGTCCTGCGCGCGGCCGGACACCACGCCGCCGAGGCCCACACCTTGACTCGCACCGGCAACGTGTACTTCGACCTGGGCGACATGCCCAAGGCCCTGGAGCTGTACAACCAGGCCCTGCCGCTGCTTCGCTCCCTCGGCGACCACGTCTATGAAGCTTCCACGCTGGGGAAAATTGCCCGTGCCTACTACCGCTCGGGCGACAACCAAAAAGCGTTAGAGACCTCCAACCTTGCATTGCCGATTATCCATGCCGCGCGCAACCGCGGCGCGGAAGCCTCTATCCTCAACCTCACCGCCGACCTGTACGCCGACATGGGGGAGAAACAGAAGGCCGTGGACTTCCACAACCGGGCTATGGACATCTACCGTGCATTGGGCAACCGCTCCGGCCAAGCCCTCACCCTCAACAACACGGCGGTGGTTTATGACGACCTGGGAGAGAAGCAGAAAGCCCTGGATTTGTACAACCAGGCGTTGGCGCTCCACCGCGCCGAAGGCGATCGCGCCAACGAGGCGGTGACCCTCGGCAACGTCGCCAATCTCTATGTCGGCTTGGGCGACCTGCAGAAGGCGCTGGAGTATTACCAACAGGCTTTGACGATTCACCGCGCCATCGGCGACCGCCACAAAGAGGCCGTCGCGTTGAACAATCTCGGCAATATCTACTACGGTATGGGCGACATGGCCAAAGCGCTCGCGGCGTACAATCAGGCCTTGCCGCTGCGGCGTGCCGTGGCCGACCGCCTGGGCGAAGCCGTAACGCTCAGCCAAGTCGCGTCTGCTTATTCGAAGATGGCCAACCGGCCACAGGCGCTGGCATTTTACAATCAGGCCCTGACAATCTACACCGGCATCCACGACCGCTCCGGCGAGGCGGCCACGCTCAACCGCATGGCGGTGGTCTACTCCGACCTGGGCGACCGGCAGAAGGCCCTGGAGTCATACGACCGGGCCCGGACCATCTACCATGAGACGGGCGCCCGCGCCAACGAGGCCCGGGCGATGAACGATATCGGGGTAGTCTACTATGCGGAGGGCGACAAGGAGGAAGCCCTGGAGTACTACAACCGGGCCGTCCTGATCGACCGCGAGGTGCGCGACCGCGCGGGCGAGGCGGCCACGCTCGCCAACATCGCTCAAGTCTACCTCGACCTGGGCGAGAAGCAGGCGGCGCTGGACGATTACAAACTGGCCCTGGTGCTCGATCGCGCGGTGAGCGACCACGCGGGCGAGATCGCCTGTCTCCGCGCCCTCGGCAGCCTCTACGCGGCCCGCGGGGAGAGAGAAAAGGCCCTGGAGTTCCTGGCGCAGACGATCCCCAATGCCGCCGCCAGGGTGCGGGTGCTGGCCATCGGAATTCGCGGCGCGGCAGGCGGGCAAGCGACGCGCCAGGCCGGCGACGTGGCTGCGGCGTTTGCTAAACTCGGAGCCGAAACCACGGTGCTCACCGGCGACGACGCCACCCTCGGAAAGATCGAAGCGGCGATTTCCCGCATCGGTCAGGCGTCCGGCCCCTCCGACGCCGCGGTCGTCTTTTTCAGCGGCCAGGGCGATGCGTCGCCGGATGGCGAGTATCGGCTGCACCCTGCGCCCGATCCAAAGCAACCCGGCGAAGAGGCCGCTATCAGCAGCGCCACCGTGCGCTCCTGGATCGACCGGTTTCCGGGCCGGCATGTGATCCTGTGTTTCGATACGGGGGATGCCGGCGGAGCGTTCGACCGGTTTGCCCGAAGCATCTCCGCGGCCGCGAGCCCGGGAACCTCGCCCGAAACCCGAAACATCGTGCTGATCGGCCCCGCGGAGAGCTCGCCGGGAGACGGCGCGTCGCGGGGCGGCGTACTCACGGAGGCATTCGTGAAGACGCTCGCGATCGAGACGGACATGAACCACGATGGCTGGCTGAGCACCGCCGAGATCGAGGCCGCGCTCTACACCAACATGATCCAGGTGCAGGAGGCGGCGGCGAGGCCGGGAACGCCGATCACCATCCGGCTGCGGCCGCGAGTCTACTCAATCGGCAGCGAGGTCCTGCTGTTTGCCGCCGGACCGCAGGCCTTGCCCGAATCGCGCGGCGCCACGGCGCTGCGGCAAGGGCCCGCGGAAAGCGTGAACGACGAGTTCAGCGGACGATTCTACGGCGTGCTGATTGCCACCGGCGACTACCAGGAGTGGCCCAAACTGACGAACCCCACGTACGACGCCGAGGCGATCAAGACGGAGTTATCGGAACGATACGGGTTTGCCGCCGAGCTTCTGAAAAACCCCAGCAAGACGGAGTTCACCAACAAGCTGGCGGACCTGAAGAGGCGCCAGTTCGGTCCGGACGATGAACTGTTGGTTTTCATCGCTGGCCACGGCACCTATGACGAAGTCGAGAAGACCGGCTATCTGATCGCCAAGGACAGCCTGCGGGACGATGCCGCGCACAACTCCCAGATCTCGCAGCAGTGGATCTTCAACACTCTCTCGGGGATTACGGCGCGGCACGTGCTCATCGTCATCGATGCCTGCTTCAGCGGCGCCATCGCCGGCCTGAAGCGCGGCGATGCGAATGCCGACATCACCTACCCCGACGATCTGAGACTGAAGCTGGAGGCGTGGCGCAGAAAGAGAAGAGACCGCACCCTGATCTTCCTGACCTCGGGCGGAAAGGAGTACGTGCCGGACGGGCAGCCGGGGGCGCACTCTCCGTTCGCGTACCAGTTTCTGCGCGCCCTGAAGAGCAAAAACCCGGGCAGCGACGGCATCCTGACCTTTCGCGATTTCCAGATCTACGCAGACCAGGTGCAGGACGCGCCCCAGCCCAAATATGGCGCCTTCGCGGAGTCGGAGCCGGCCAGCGACTTCTGGTTGTTCACCGATCCCGCGCTGCGCGGCGCACCCGCCAGGCGAAACGAAAGCCTCGACACGGCCCGGCTGGCCGGGCTGCGGAACTAGTGTCATGACCGGGTGGTTCGGTGCCTTTGCGCAAAACCCCTCCCTGACTGGGTGCCCGCTGGGACGGGCTCCGATCAGAGCCGCGACCCCACCCCCTGCAGCGCGGCCACAAACGCGATCCACGTGCCCGCTGGGCCGGGCTCCGATCAGAGCCGCGACCGTGAGGGAGCGGTTTCGCAGTCGCACCGGATCTCACGGTCATTGCCCTAGGAGGGTCGCTTGAGCCGCGGAATCCCGATCGGCCTGTTGCTGCTGCTTCGGATGCATCCGCTGGCACTGGCGCAATCCGACCCCTCCGCGGCGGCCAAGGATTGGGGCGAGCTGAAACTCCACAGGCCTCGCGATCTCAAACTGGGCGTCGGCCAGAAGAATCAGTTTCACGTATCGGTTCGCTCCGGCCAGTTCTTTCACATCCAGGTCACCAAGAGCGGTACCGACCTCATCATCTCGGTCCTCGATCCGCAAGGCCGCGAAGTGCTTTCGTGCAACAGCCCCGACCACGGCTTGGGGTCCGAGCACGCGTCGGCGGTGGCGGACCAGGCCGGCGCCTATTTCGTGGTGGTGACGGGCAAGAGCGGCGGTTGGGGGGAAGACGGACGGTACCGCGTCGAGTTGACGACACTGCGCGCTCCCACCGGCGAGGACCGCACGCGCTTGCAGGCGGAAGCCATCCTCCGCGACGCCGTGAAGGACGAACGGACGGACGATGCGGCCGGCCGGCGGCGCGCCATCGATCGCTATACCGAAGCCGCGGGCCTGTTGGAGCACGTGAACGGGCAGACCCTGGGAGCTTTCGCGCTCCATCGAATGGGAGCGGTCTATTCCGCGACCGAGGATTATCCGAAAGCGAAGGACGCTTTCAACCAGGCCTTGCCGCTCTACCAGGCCGGGGCTGACCGCGCCGGGGAAGCCATGACACTGCACGAGATCGCGTTCTCCAACTCCCGCCTGGGTGACAAGCAGAAGGCGCTGGAGTTCTACGGCCGGGCCGTCGCAGTATGGCACGCTGCGGGCATTCGCTCGGGCGAAGCCTACTCGCTGGCTCAAGCCGCAGTTGTCTGCGAAGGCCTGGGCGACTGGCAGAAAGCTCTGGACTTCTATGGCCAGACCGTTACCATCGACTTGGCTTTGAATCGCCCGCTCGCTGCTCTGGCGCTCAGCCGAATGGGCGCTGTCAACCGCCAGTTGGGCGACCAGGCGAAAGCGCTCGATTACTACACCCAGGCCCTGCAGATCTACCACGCGCTGGGCGACCGGGCCCATGAGGCCGAGCGGCTGTACAACATCGGCGATATCTACGCCGTCGAGAGCGAATGGCAGAAGGCCCTGGACTTCTACAACCAGGCCCTGCCCCTCTACCACGCGGCGGGCAACCGCAAGGACGAGGCCTACGTGCTCAACGCCATCGGCGCTGCCTGGTCGGCATTGGGCGACAAACAAAAGGCGCCGGACTTCTACAACCAGGCATTGCTGGTCCGTCGCGCGGCGGGCGATCGGGTGGGTGAGGCCGACTCGCTTCTCGCGCTTGGCAACTACTATTCCGACCTGGGAGAAAAGCAGAGAGCGGTGGAGTTCTATCAACAGGCGGCGCCGCTCTACCATGCATCCGGCGCCGGCCGGAACGAAGCCAACGCGATCTACAACATCGCCAATTGCTACGTCGCCCTGGGAGACCGGCAGAAGGCCCTCGAATCCTATGGCCGCGCGACGACGCTTTACCACGCAGCCGGCGCACTGGCCGACGAGGCGTACACACTCGACCAGATCGGAAGTCTCCATCTGGAGCTGGGAGACAAGCCTGAAGCGCTGCACTTTTTCAACCAGGGCGTGTCCGTCTACCGCGCGGCGGGCGACCACAAAGGCGAGGGCGATGTGCTTACCCACATCGGGAATCTGCACGTGGGGATGGGAGAGAAGCAACAGGCGCTTGAGGTTTTCAATCAGGCCCTGTCCGTCTACCGCGCGGCGGGCGACCAGAAGGGCGAGGGCACCGCCCTGATGCACATCGGAAGTGTCTACCTGGGGATGGGGGAGAATCAGAAAGCGCTCGAGTTCTTCAACCTGAGACTGGCGTCCCGGCGCGCCGCCGGTGACCGGGCGGGCGAGGCGGGCGCACTCCTCGACATCGGCTACAGCTATGGCGAGCTGGGGGACAGCCAGAAGGCGCTGGAGTTCTATGAACAGGCGGCCCCGGTCTACCGCGCCGCCGGCGACCGCCAGGGCGAGGCCACCGCGCTTCGCAACATCGGGTCCGTTTTTGCCAATCGTGGGGATAAGCAAAAGGCGCTGGACTACTACGGCCAGGCGGCGGCGCTCTACCACGCGGCCGCAGCCCTGGCAGACGAAGGAGAAACCCTGCTCCGGATCGCCCGCCACCAGGAGGAATTGGGAGACCACCAGAAGGCGCTGGAGGCCGCCACCCAGGCCCAGGTGGCGTACCACGCCGCAGGCCGCCCCAAGGATGAGGTGGAGGCGCTCTACGCTCTCGCCCACGCTTATGCCGGGTTGGGAGAAAAGCAGAAGGTGCTGGAGTCCTACAACCAAGCCCTGGCGATCTATCGCACTGAGGGCGATCGCGGTGGCGAAGCGGGAGCGCTCTACAACGTCGCAGTCGCCTACAATGCGCTGGGACAAAAGCGGAAGGCGTTGGAATTCTACGCGCAGGCGGAATCCGTCTACCACGAGTTGGGCAGAAGCGAAGAAGAGGTCGACACGCTCGATTCCATCGGCGACCTTTGGCTGGAAATCGGCGAGAAGCAGAAGGGGATCGAGTCTTACAACCAGGCCCTGAAGACGGCCCGCGACGCGAAGCTCCAGACCAGTGAGGCCAATGCGCTCACCGGCCTCGCCGGCGCTTACTCCGGCCTGGGCGAAAAGGCCAAGGCGCTGGACCTGTATCGTCAGGCTCTGGAGATCTACCGCTCTGCGGGCTCCCGGACCGGGGAAGGCACAGCGCTCAACAGCATCGGCCTGGTCTATTCGAACATGAGCGAGAACCAGAAAGCGCTCGACTCCTACAACCAGGCTCTGACGATCCGGCACGCCTTGGAGGAGCACGCCGGCGAGGCCGAAACCCTCATCAACATCGGCGATGTCTATTCCAGCCTGGGAGACAAGCCTAAGGCGCTCGATCTCTACAACCAGGCCCTGACGCTCGCTCGCACGAGCGGTGCCGCCGAAAGCGAGGCCTCGGCGCTGCTCGATCTGGGCAATGTCTACTCCGACCTGGGCGAGAAGCACAAGGCCCTGGATCTCTATAACCAGTCCCTGACCATCGACCGGCGGGAGGGCGACCGCTGGGGCGAGGCTACGGCCCTCAACAATATCGGCGGCGTGTACGCCAGCCTGGGTGAAAATCGGAAGGCGTTGGACTTCGATAACCAGTCGCTCGAGATCACCCGTTCCGTAGGCAATCGCGCGGGTGAGGCCGATGCGCTCAGCTCCATCGGCGATGTCTACTCCGATCTCGGCGAGCGGCCGAAAGCGCTGGGTCTCTACCAACAGGCGCTGGCCATCCGGCGGACCCTGGGCGACCGCAAGGGTGAGGGGTGGTCGCTGAACGGAATCGCCTCCATTTACTACGCGCTGGGTGAGAACCGGAAGGCCTTGGACGTCTACAACCAGTCGCTCTCGCTGCGGCGCGCTGTGGGCGACCGCCAGGGTGAAGCCGTAACGTTGGACTGTATGGGCCAGGTTTACTGCGACCTGGGCGACAAGCAGAAGGGCCTGGAGTTGTACAACCAGTCACTCGACCTCCGGCGCGCGGTGGGGGATCGCGGGGGCGAGGCGGATACCCTCAACGACCTCGCCAACGTGTACCTGGACTTGGGTGAGATGCAAAAGGCGCTCGAGTTGCACGGCCAGTCCTTGACCATCCGCCGTGCCGTGGGCGACCGGACTGGCGAGGGCGGATCGCTGGTCAACTTCGGCCTGGTCTACGACGGCTTGGGCGACAAACAGAAGGCCCTGGAATTCTACAACCAGGCCCTGGCCATTTTCCGCGAAGTGGGGCACCGCGCCAACGAAGCGACGACGCTGAACAACATCGGCCACGTCTACGCGACTCTTGGCGAGCGGCAAAGAGCGTTGGAGTTCCTGAACCAGGCCTTGGACATCCAGCGAGCCCTTGGCAACCGCGCCGGCGAGAGCGACACGCTCGATGACATCGGTGGGGTCTACGACGCCACGGGCGAGGGCCGCAAGGCGCTGGCGGTTCTGAACCAGGCGCTGTCCCTGCGGCGCGCCGTGGGCAACCGGCCAGGCGAGGCCGACACGCTCACCAGGATCGGTCACGTCTATGCGGCCATGGGGAAACCGAAGCTGGCGGTCCGCTACTACAACCAGGCGCTGCCCATCCGGCGCGCGGTGGCGGATCGCGCCGGTGAAGCGGAGACCCTCAACGATCTGTGCGATCTATACAAGAAATCGCGGCCGGACCTGGCCATCCTGTTCGGCAAGCAAGCCATCAACGTCATTCAGACCGTGCGCCGCGACAATCGCGATCTGGAAAAGTCGCTCCGCCAGACCTATGAGAGGTCCATCGAATCCTACTATCGCAATCTGGCCGATCTGATGGTGGGGCGCGAGCGCTTCGGCGAGGCCGAAGAGGTCCTGAGCCTGCTCAAGGAAAAAGAGGCTGACGACTTCATCCGGCGCGACGCCGCGGCCGACCAGCTTCGCGCCGCCACCCTCGACGACGACGAGAAAGAGGCACTCGGGCTTTATGACTCGATTGTCGCCCAGGTAGTCGAGAAGGGCCGGGAAATGGCGGCGCTCCGGGCCAAGACGGACCCGCTTACCGCCGCCGAGCTGGCGCAATCCAAGAAGCTCGACCGCGACCTCGCCGCCGCCAGAACCGTGCTGCTGAAATTCATCGAGGAACAGGAGAAGTCCTTCGCCGGCAGTGCCGCGGCCGGCCAGCTCACGCGCGAAAACCGCGACGCCGCCGGCATCAAGAAGATCCTCAAGGATCTTCCCGCCGATGCCGTGGTCGTCTACACCCTGGTGGCGCCCGAGAAATACATCGCCATGCTGGTGACCAGCGGCACCACCAAAGCCTACACCACCCGGATCAAGGCCGCCGATCTCGACAAGAAAGTCTTCGCTTTCCGGGACCAGCTCAAAGACCCCGGGTCCGACCCCGTGCCGCTGGCGAGGGAGCTCTATCGCATCGTCTTCCCCGAAGGCCTGAGGCAGGAACTCGACTCCATCCAGGCCAAGACCATCATGTGGTCGCTGGATGGAGTCTTGCGCTACATTCCGGTGGCCGCTTTGCACGATGGCACGGACTACCTGGTGAAGCGCTTTCGCAATTCCCTGATTACGCCGGAGAGCGTCACTGTCCTCACGGAGTCGCCGAAGGCAGACTGGCAGGGAGTGGGATTCGGGGTGTCCGAGGCATGGCCCGGCTTCCCCGCGCTGAAGGGCGTGCCCGCGGAACTGGGGGGCATCTTCCGGCAACAGGAGGGTGGTGCGGCTCCCGTACCCGGCACCGTGCGGCTCAACGCGGATTTCACCGCGGACTCCTTCCGCGACGACCTTCGCCAGTCGAAAAGAAACGTGGTGCACATCGCCACGCACTTCCAATACCAACCCGAATCGGCCGACCAGTCGAAGCTGCTGCTGGGCGATGGCAAAGGTCTCAGCCTGAAGAAAATCCAGGATGCCGAGCAGCTCTTCGCCGGGGTTGACCTGTTGACGCTCTCCGCGTGCGACACCGCGACTATTGAGAAGAGCCATCGCGATGGCCGCGAAATCGACAGCTTGGGCACCGTCGCCCAAGGGGCCGGAGCGAAGGGCGTGATCGCCAGCCTGTGGAGCGTCAGCGACGAAGCCACCGCGCAGCTCATGCAGACCATGTACCGCCTGCGCCAGCAGAATCCGGCGGCGGGCAAGAGCGAGGCGCTCCGCCAGGCCCAGGAGCAGATGGCCTCGGGCACCCTGCGCCCCGGCGTCCCCGCTCCTGTCGCCACTGCCACGGCCGCTCGCGGCGCATCGGCGATCGCCACCGCTCCGGCGGCCAACCGGGAGCACGATTGGCGCCACCCCTTCTACTGGGCGCCGTTCATTTTGATTGGGAACTGGAAGTAGAGTCTTTCCCCACCGAAGGTAGGCTCAAGGTCTGTACCGACCAGTTGGTCGGCACAGCCGAAATCGCCGAGGCGCCCCGCGTGTTGCCTATGCCGCCCAGCAGGCTCGCGAGCGGATTGCCGCCGCCCCGCGTGAGAGCCTCGCTGCGCACGCCTTGTGCCGGAAACAGGCGCGGATCCAGCTCTTCCCTGGACGTCAGCAGGATGTAAGTATCGAGGCCGAATGGCGGATTGATTTTGACATCGGCGGCCTCATCGGTCATGGGGATCTGGGCCGGCGGCGGCCCGTCGCCTTCCGGCGGCAGATGGTTGCCGGTATTGCTTCCGCCCGCGGGGTGAAGTACGGCCACGCTGCCGTCGCGATCGATCACCAACACGTAAACCCAGCGCTGCTCGATGGCGCTCGTCTTCCGGACCGCCGCCAACTCGGCGGGCGTCGCGGTCAGCCACAGCTTGTACGTCTCGCCCTCGGCGGTGTGGTCGCGGCCCGGTTTCAGCGGCTCGTCGCTACCTGCTTTGCGCAGCTCCAGGCGATACGGGAACAAATCCTTGCCCGTACCGCCGCCCGGAACGCTCAGCGTGAGCCAGCCGTAAATGCGATTGAGCTGCAGCGCTTTGGCCCGCAGATCGGCCTCGAAGCCCTCGTTGGCCGCCACCCAATCGGTGCGCACCGGAAGATTGAGCCCCTTCTGATCGGCCTCCATCACCCCCGGACGCACCCACGCATACTCGAAGCCCTTGCCGTTCCATCGCCCCGCCAGAATGTACTGGGGCGCATTCGGCGACGCCTGCACGGTCACTGCGTCGTTGCGCGTCTGTTGCCCCAACTCCAGCTTGCCCGCCTGCTCCGCCGGCAGGGGATAATTTACGAACAGGTTCGCGTCCTTGGGAATCAGGGCGCCGATGCGCGCCGCGTCCAGCGATTTTCCGAGAGGCGTTCCTTTCCCGCCCTTCCCCGGTCCGCCGCCCAGGAGCTGCCACTGGCCATCCAGCCACCAGATCTGATGCGTGGGACTGGTCACCGTCGGATCGGCAACCGCCTTCACGCCCGCACTGGCAAGTTGCGCCACCGCCTGGGCCGCGCGCGCGAGTTCCTCCGGCGGCGGGCCGTTCTTCTCGATGTAGACGCTGAGCGAGCTGTTCTTCGGTACCACCCAGCGGTCCAGACGGAAGCGCCAGGAGGGCTGGATCAGCGCGCCGCCGGGACCGGCCGTGGCGATGGAATCGGCCAGGTGCGCCTCCACGATCTTGATGCGCACGTCCGGCGCCTCCGGCATGGCGCTCACCAGCTCGCAGTTCTCGTAGATGTCCGCCGCTTTGCCTTTGTCGATTACCAGGCGGCCGTCCGGCAGGATGTTCGCCACCCGCGCGATCATGCCGGTAGCCGATTCGGCCGGCTGGCCCAACAGGTCGAGCTCCATCCGCCCCTCGCCCTCGATCTGCGGATGCTGATCGTTCTGCTCCATGGCGACGGCCAGTTTGACGTCCGCGAACAACGTGCCGATGGCTTCGTGCTGGGGATGGTTGCGCAGCTTATCCAAGAGCGCGGCGGTAAACACGCCGTGCCTCCCGGACGTGGCTTCCTTAGCCGTCTCCTTTTCGTAAGCCGCCGAAAGAAGCAGCACCGGATGGGCCAGCCCGGAGGATCGGCGCGTGGGTAAAATCCGGTTGCCATCGGCGCCGCGCTCGCCCGGGTCGTTCACCGTTCGCGAATCCGCGATTCCGGACTTGGCCCTGGAAAAATCCGAGGCGCCGCGGCTGAGGCCGCCGCTCTGGCAGCTATCCGCGATCACGGTGAGATAAATCCCCTTGCGCGCGGCCTTGAGATACATCCGCACCAGTTCCTTGCTCCGTATGTCGGCAGCTCCGTCCGCGGCATCGTAGGGAATCAGCGTCTCGTCGTAGCTGTCGGGCGAGTTTTCGTTCTTCACAGAGGTGTTGCGGATCTGCGAGCCGTGTCCGGAGTAAAAGAAGATGCTGACATCGCCCGGACAGGTGGAGGCATCGATCAGGTGGCGTTCGAAGGTGTCGAGAATGTTCTGCGCCGTGGCCTGCTCTTCCAGCAGGAGCTTGATGTTCCGCTCTTCGAACCGGTACGGCTCGCCTTCCAGGAACGCGGCGAACTCGGTGGCGTCGTTCACCGCGCCCTCCAGGTTTCCGAACTCCCGCGCGTGGAAGGCGCCATCCACGGGCTGGCGGGCAACCAGGGGTTTCTCGACCCGCACCCCCGGCTTGCGATTGCCCGTGTACAGGTTGATCCCCACCACCAGGGCGCGGCGGACCGGTTCGCACGCGCCGGCAACCCCGGCGAAATACGTGAAGGCAAGACACGCGCAGGCGATCGCTGGAACCTTCATGGGCCCCTCGGGCGGCTAATTCTTCTTGGCAGGGGTGGTGGACTTTTTCGGCGTACTCGATCCGGCCCCATTGCCCGGCGTCATAGGAGGAATCGGAAGGTCGATATGGGAGACGTCCACCTTCATCGTCAGATAGGTTACCTCGGGAACGACGTCATTAGCCAATTGGTCCACCGGCAGGTTGGCCGGCTTCCGCTTGTCCACCAGGAACCCACTTCTGCATTCGAGATTCGGAAGATGCGGCCGGAGTGTTTCCACATGTTCCAACGGCACCATGATGTAGTCGCCTTTCAACAGAGGTATGTAGTCGTCGGGAAAACCGGGTTGAGCCGCCCCTTGGCGGGTAGCCGCAGCTTCCTTTGGTACGCTGCTCATGAAGAAGGTGGAGCGCAACTCCAGCTCACTGTAGAGCATCGAAAAAGTGGTCGCTGCTGCTACGCTGATTGCCGGCAAGCCCATCAGCGGCGACACCGCCCCCGCCACCTGGAGCCCATACCGCAGGACCTTATGAAGGGGCGACTCTTTGGCCATCGACGAGACATTCACCGCGAGCTTTCCGGCGCCGCCGGGCAGGATCACTTTGTTCTCACCGCTCATCATCATGTTGTGCTGCTGAAAACCGAGTTGCTGCAGGTTCGGTAATTTGCCGGCCTGGTCTGTAAAAAGAGCCGCCAGCCCGATCCAGGACATGGGCGCGAGAATATCCAGAAACCTGTTGACTTGCGAGCAGTCGATGCGAACCTGCGACGACGCCAGTTCTTTTACCTTGCGGCCATCGGCAGTTCCGGGCCGGAAGTGGCTTAGCGAAACGCTGACCGACACGTCACCGGGGAGATCCGGCAGTTGATCTTTCACTTCATCTCTATCGGTATATTTCAGCTCGCCCGGGTGGACAAAAATGTAGCGGACGTCTTTCCCGGGCACGGCCGCCTGCTTCTTACTGCCTCTGGTTGTCTGGTAGAACGATCCCCAAAAGTCGCTGGAGCGGATCTCCGCCGGGTCCGCCGGCCGGGCGGCTTGTTTAGTCTGGGCGGCGGCGCTCTCGGCCAACAGCGCAGCCAGGCTGCCACTTGCCAGGAGCTCCTCGAAAAAGTTCCGTCGCGACGATTCCATAATGGATAACCCTCCGGTGGGGAATGTGAGTGATTATAGATGGTTGGGACAACCCCGTCAACCGAAGGTCGACTGCGCGTTTTTCGACTGCGCGGCCGATTTCAGTATCCGGCTTCACCCTGAAGTTTCAGGACGGCCTCGCTGTACTGGTCCCGGTCAAACACAAATGGGCCGAAGAGGGAGTAGTCGCGATCGGGACGATGGGGTTGCGTGAACCCTTTCCAGACCGTAGTCCGATCGTCTCGCCCGATCTGGCAAAACAACGGCCAACATGTGGCATCCCCGCACTGGCAACCCAGCACATAGATTCCCTCAATCTGGGCCCAATAGCTGCCCGGCTCGAATTCTCCATTAAAGTAGTCATCCAGGGGTTCCGTAACGGAAAAGCTGGGGAACCAACCCGCCATACCCTCCAACCGGCTCAAAATTCCGGCTCTTTTCGAACACGGCCACCAGATCTGTCATGAGGGCGCCATCAACCCGTGGAATGATGGCACAGGCGGCCGGGCCCCGCCCGCTGAAGGATTCCACCGCAAACGAAAGGTCGGAAATAACTCTCATGTTGTTGGCGGGGACTCGGAATTCCGCCCGCTCCAGCTTATCATTGGATCGAGGGTCCCGGCCGTGTGGTGCTGTGCCCGCGGCGGAGAGGACGGGTTGTAGTAGGTGCACGAGATCCGGAGAGCGTAAGGGTCGCGCCGCAGTGGACGCCTGCCCGAAGGCGCTCGTTGTCGCCGAAGGTCCGCGACTGCGCCACGGCCGCAGTCGGGAAGAAATGCCGCCGTTCGATGGCAACAGTAGCGTATCATCTTACGCGGGGGCATGAAAATGCGAATGAGCCGCTGCCGCTGCTGGCCGGCGGCGCTGGCGGTGGTGGTCGCAGCCAGCGCTCAACAGGTGCTGCCGGGCACGAGGCCGTTGGTCGTCGAAGGCGACCCCGCGGCCCAGATGGTCGAAGCGATCCACTCGTACCTGGATCGGGAGACCGCGCTGTCGCGCGAACACCGTGCCACGGAGCGCTCCGCCGCTGCCCAACGCGAGAGGCTCCGCAAAATCATCGGCGCCTTGGACCGCGACGCGCGGGTTCCGGTCCACGCGCTCGAAATCGAGTCGGTGAGCGCCGCATCGCCCGAGATTGCCAGGGGCGGCGGCTATCGCGTTTATACCGTCCGCTGGGGGGTGTTCGAGGACGCCGAAGCGGAAGGGCTGCTCCTCGAGCCCGTCGGGGCAGTGAAAGCCAGGGTCGTCGCGATCCCCGATGCGGACTGGACGCCGGAGATGCTGGTGGGAATGGCGCCGGGCCTCCCCTCGTCCGCCCAGTTCGCCAGGCGCCTTGCCGAAAACGGCTGCGAAGTCCTCGTCCCCGTCCTGATCGACCGAAGCGACACGTGGTCCGGCATTCCGGGCATCCGCATGACCAACCAGCCGCATCGCGAGTGGATCTACCGGATGGCCTTCGAGACCGGGCGGACCATCATCGGATACGAAGTGCAGAAGGTCCTGGCCGC
>Ga0209415_10005756_pt1 | contig 22213 bp, 19 predicted proteins | sample PeaSoiSIISIP2007_FD_187696 | JGI IMG/M metagenome (GOLD analysis project Ga0209415, IMG submission 187696) | Peat soil microbial communities from Weissenstadt, Germany - SII-SIP-2007 (SPAdes) (version 2) | ecosystem: Environmental > Terrestrial > Soil > Wetlands > Peat | place: Germany... | reverse complement strand
GGTGGTCTGCGTTTACAGCGACTTACCGAGCCGCGACAGTGATGGAGCGGTTGTTTCGCCGCGTTTTTCAGCAACCTCTTTAGCCTGCGCGGGGCTTTAGCCCCGCTCAGTGAGTAGTTCATTCCGCTTCTTCCTTGGCCTGCTGGCCCCGCTCCATGTATCCGACGACGCCCTTCTGAAAGCGCGCCTTTTCTTCCCCGCTCACCGGGCGGCGCGGCTTGGCGGGCGTGCCCATCACCAGCATATCCGCAGCTACTTCCATCCCCTCGGGAACCAGCGAACCGGCGGCGACGACCGCGCCGCGGCCAATCTTTGCGCCAGTCAGCACGCAGGCGCCGATCCCGATCAGGCTGTCTTCTTCCACCGTGCAGCCGTGCAGCACCGCGGCGTGACCCACGCTCACGCGGTCGCCGATGATCGCCGGAAAGCCTTTGTCGGTGTGAATGATGGTCCCGTCCTGGATGTTCGTTTCCGCTCCAACGCGAATCGGCTCGATGTCCCCCCGCAAGACCACGCAGGGCCAGATGCTCGAGCGTTCGCCGATCTCCACGTCGCCAATGACGTGGGCGCCGGGGTCGACATAGGCGGATACGGCGATTCTGGGCTTAATGCCTCGGAAACTGCGAATCATGATCGGAGGGGGTAACCATCATGCTAACAGAAGCCGATATGCTCAAGGTATGGCGCGAGTATGGATTTTGCTCGTTACTGTCTGCTGCGTACTGCGAGCGGATGAACGTATCCAGCAGCTGGTCACGCGCCTCAGCCAGGAAGCGGACGCGTTTCGGAAAATTGCCCCCGATCTGGTCGGCCAGGAAACCCTGTTCCAGCGCGCTCTGAAACCGCCCAAACAAGGACTCCGTATCCGCGTGGGCGCCAGCGCCCAGAAGCCTCCGGAACCCGTTTGGCAGGAGCGGCGCATTTCGTCCGAATACAGCTTCGCGGCCTTTGCCGGCGAGGGCGGAGCCCTGCATGAGATGCGCCGCGTCACGGCGGTCGACGGCCGCACTGTGCAGGATCCAAAGAAAGCCCAGCAGGAGCTGGCTGCGATCGTTACCGCCGCCGACGACAAGCGGAAAAAGGAACTGCTGGAACAGTTCGAAAAATACGGATTGTTGGGCGCTGTGACCGATTTTGGACAACTCCTGCTGTTATTCACATCGAGCGACATTTTGCATTACGAGTTCACCTATCGCCGCCTGGAAAACCAAGGCAATGCTCATCTGCTGGTATTCGGATACCAGCAGGTCGACGGTCCGGAAGGCTTGACGGTGATCACTGGTCAAAGTGGCGCCCGGCGCGGAGAGTCGGCGCAAACCGTTCGCATCGGTGGGGAAGTTTGGGTTCAGGAGAATACTTTCCTTCCGGTGCGGATTACTCTGGCAACCAGCCAAGGGGAGGGTCAAGGGCTAGTGCGCGAGGAAGCCTCCGTGGATTACTCAAGGTCGCCTTACGGCGCGCTATTGCCGTTCTGGACCGAACACCGCGAGCTGCAGAGGGGCCAAGTCGTCGTGGAGAACAAGTTCAGTTACACCGACTTCCACAAGTTCGACGCCGCCAGCAACATCAACTTCCATTCCGTCGCCAAGTGATGCGAGTCGTTTATCTCCATGGCTTCGCCTCCAGCCCGCTCTCCAGCAAGGCGCAGTTCTTTCTCCGCAAGTTCGCGGCCTGCGGCGTCCCGATGGAGATTCCCCGGCTGGACGAGGGCCGCTTCGAAGAGCTGACGATATCCGGACAGCTCCGCGTGATCGAGCGGGCCGTGGGCGACCAGCCTGCGATTCTGATCGGCTCGAGCCTGGGAGGCTATCTCGCGGCGCTCTACGCGTCACGGTCTCCATCGCAAATCGAGAAGCTGGTGCTGCTTGCGCCCGCCTTCCAGTTTCCCCGGCGCTGGCGGGAGCGCTACTCGCCGGAAGAGTGGGAGAGCTGGAAGCGGGAAGGCTCCGCCCCGGTCTTTCATTACGGCTATGGCCAGGTACGGCGGCTGGGATATCAGTTCGTGGAAAACGCCGCGCAGTTCGAGGACGAACCGCGGTTCCCTCAACCAGCCCTAATCTTCCATGGGGTGCACGACAACGTCGTACCGGCAGGAATTTCCAGCACTTACGCGGCCGGGCACACCAATGTTAAGCTGGTCCTCCTGGAATCCGGGCACGAGCTTACCGATGTCCTGGAGCCGATGTGGGCGCAGATCTCCAACTATCTTGCCGTTCCATAATCCATAGTTGGCGAGTCTATAGAATTATCAATCGATTAGGCCGTCGTTGGTCCTATGTTAGACTCAAAACAGGGCTGAAGTCCGCGGGCGAAAGTTCCAGAAACGGAAACCCCGGCGCGGCTCTGAACGTCATTACTAGCGACCCGGATTCGGGTCGAAGAGAGCGAAAGTGTCCGAGCAGCTTCCAGAAAAACCGGTAAACGCTGGCGGCGGAACACCACCGGACGATTTGAAGTTCCTGGTGCCCGATTCCATCGAACTGCCCTGGTATAAGGGCATCGTCCAGGGCGTCAAGGACATGATCAGTCCGCCCAAGCTGCCGCCGCTGGACATCACCTCCAAGCCGATGGAGTTTGGAAATACTTCCGCGGACAACGATGTCCATTTGCAGCACTTCCTGGTGCCTGCCACAATTGAGCTGCCCTGGTACAAGGGCATCATCCAGGGCGTTAAGGAGATGATTAATCCTCCTAAGCTGCCGCCTCTGGAAATCACCTCCAAACCGGTGGACCTTCCCTCTTTGAAGGGCCTGTACGGTGGTCATGAATCGATGGCAGGGGCGGGCTCCGTCATCATTCACATAGTGGTGGTGGCGCTGCTGTTGTTTATCGGCACACTGAAACCGGTGCAAAAGGCGGTGAAGGAATTCGTCCCGATTTTCGCTCCGGATCTGAAGCCGCTTCAGCCCAAACCCAAACCCGAGGAATCCAAGGGCGGCGGCGGCAGCCCTCAGAAAACCGAAGTCACCAAGGGGCAGCTCCCCAAGGTGGCGCCCAAGTCGTTTGTTCCCCCGATTCGCCCCAAAGACGATCCTAAGCTGGCGATGAATCCCACCATCGTCGCTCCCGAGCTGCCGAATATTCAGTCCAACAACTTCGGCAACCCTCTGGCGGGACTTGGAATTCCATCCGCCGGCAACGGCATCGGAACTGGCATCGGCTCCGGAAGGGGTCCTGGTGTTGGTCCGGGCAGCGGAGGCGGATTCGGCGGCGGAGCTTATAAGATCGGCGGAGGCGTCAGCGCTCCGGTCCCAATTTTCCGGCCCGAGCCCGAGTACTCCGAAGAGGCCCGCAAAGCCAAGTGGCAAGGCGCGGTGCTGCTGCAACTGGTGGTGGACGAAAACGGCGTCCCGCAGGAAATCAAGGTCGTCCGTTCGCTGGGCCTGGGCCTGGATCAGAAGGCCATCGAAGCGGTCCAGAAGTGGCGCTTCAAGCCCGGGTTGAAGGACGGCAAGCCGGTGCCGGTTTCCGCCAACATCGAAGTCAACTTCCGCTTGCTCTAGCAAAAAAGGGGACAGGCCTTAACCCACGCAATCAGCCCAAAAAGGGGACTGGTCTCTGCCTGCCGGATCATTCCCAACAAATCTACGATCGGACCTGTCCCCTTTTTGGCAGTCGGGCCTGTCCCCTTTTTGCGCGAGGCGCTTGCTCTAATTTCCGCCTGTACGTAAACCCCTATCGCCCCGCATCGGTCTATACGTGCGGATGGAGAGAAGCCTTTTACCCGAGCCGGCGAAGGTGGCCGAGGGACTGCCCCCTGGGGATCTCCAGGATTTCGATGCGCTGGTCCGGAAGCATCGGTCGCGGATCTTCCGGTTTCTTCTAGCGTCTCTTCGGGATCGGGAAGCCGCGGAAAACCTCACCCAGGATTGCTTCGTGCGGGCCTACAAAGCTCGCGATCAATTCCGGGGAAGCTCCAGCCTGGCAACGTGGCTCATGCATATCGCCGCGAACCTGGTTCGCGATCATGAAGCCAATCGTCGCCTCAAATTCTGGAGGCGCCGGCTCCGGTCCGACGTGGATCCGAATGACGTGAGCGATTGGATTCCCGACCAACGCCAGTCTCCCGAGGCGCTCGCTCTGGCCAAGGAACAGGTAAAAGCCATCTGGAAGGCTGCGGCGAGTTTGTCGGAGCGGCAGCGGACGGTCTTTCTGCTGCGATTCGTGGAAGACATGGATCTTTTGGAAATCGCCGCGGTCACGGGAATGAAGGAAGGTACGGTCAAGACCCACCTGTTTCGGGCGGTGCAGGCGGTGAGGCTCGGACTGGAGCAAAGAAGATGAATCATCACCTCTCGAAGGATCAGATGTCCAAATGCCTGATCGGCGACGCCACGGCGCAAGAGTCGCAACATATCCAGGACTGTGCGGTGTGCGGCGCCGAACTAGCGCGACTGGAATCGTCTTTCTCTCAGTTCCGCGGTTCCATCCGCCGTTGGAGCGATCAAGAAGAGCAGCTCAGTAGGGTCAGGGAGGTTGCCACCATGAATTACGAGAATCATTTGGAGCGTCTGTTGATTCCTGCTTCCGTCGATCTGCCCTGGTACAAGGGCATCGTCATCAGCGTGAAGGAGCTCATCCATCCGCCGCAGTTGCCGCCGCTCGAAATCACGTCGAAGCCGGTGAAACTTGCGAGTCTGAAGGGATTGTACGGCGGCCACGAGACCACGGCGGGAATCGGCTCCGTGATCCTTCACGTGGCGGCGGTGGCGCTGCTCCTGTTCGTCGGCACGCTGAAGCCGGTGCAGAAGGCGATGAAAGAATTCGTCCCGATCTTCGCTCCGGATCTGAAGCCGCTGCAACCCAAGCCCGAGCAATCCAAGGGCGGCGGCGGCAGCCCGCAGAAAACCGAGGTAACCAAAGGGGAGCTTCCCAAGATCGCGCCGAAGTCGTTTGTTCCCCCGATTCGTCCCCAAGACGATCCTAAGCTGGCGATGAATCCCACCATCGTCGCGCCCGAGCTGCCGAATATTTCCTCGCAGAACTTCGGCAACCCTCTGGCGGGGCTGGGTATTCCTTCCGCCGGAAATGGTATCGGCACCGGCATCGGTCCCGGGCGGGGACCGGGCGTTGGCCCGGGCAGCAGAGGCGGATTCGGCGGCGCGGTTTACAAGATCGGCGGTGGCGTCAGCGCGCCCGTTCCGGTTTATAAGCCCGAGCCGGAGTACTCCGAGGAAGCCAGAAAGGCCAAGTGGCAGGGCGCGGTGATGCTGTCCCTGGTGGTGGACGAAAACGGCGTCCCGCAGGAGATCAAGGTGATCCGTTCGCTGGGTCTGGGCCTGGATCAGAAGGCCATCGAAGCGGTGCAGAAATGGCGCTTCAAGCCCGGACAGAAGGACGGCAAGGCTGTGCCGGTCTCGGCCAACATCGAAGTCAACTTCCGCCTGCTCTAGCAAAAAGGGGACAGGCCTCCACCTCCCCGATAGGCCAAAAAAGGGGACTGGTCTCAACCTACCGGATCCTTTGCAAAGAATCTACAATCGGGCCTGTCCCCTTTTTGCCGTTGGGCCTGTCCCCTTTTCGGCCGAGCCGCGACAATCATGGAGCGGTGCTACGCTGGATACTACTGTGTCGGCGCGTCCGTATTCCCGCCGGTCTGGGCTGATTCTTTTCGCCGCGGCCCTCATCCTGCTCCTGATCTTCGGCGGATCTCTGTGCTCCCTCCTGATCGATTACAAATGGTGGGGCGAAATGGGCCAGGTGAGCACCTGGCAGCGAATGTGGCTGTGCCGCTACACTCCCGACGTAGTGCAGTGGCTGATTCTTGCGCTGGTGCTGTGGATCGCGCACGCCCTTGGAATGAGCCATGCGGGCGCCAGCAGTCACGGGCGCGGCCGTTACAAGCTGCTCGTGTCGGTTGCGATTCTGATCGTTTCTCTGATTCTCGCAGCCGCTTCCATGGATGGCTGGGTGATCGCGCGATACATCGGCGGCCGCGGGATCGAGTCCACATGGCAGGATCCGGTTTTTGGCCGGTCGCTGGTGTTCTATTTCTTCGAGCTTCCGTTTTATACCCAGTTGATCGGGTTCGTGGAAGTCTGCGCCGCCGCCGGTGCGGTAGTCTACTATGTCACCGCGCGCGTCTGGCAGATGCAGGTGCGATTCCCGGATCTATGGTCTTCCGGCCAGCTCAACTGGGACGATCTGCGCCGCCTGGGTCGCCTGGAAACCGGGTTCTTCAAAGTGCTGCTGGCATTTTTCCTGGTGGGGCTGGCCGCGTATTTCTGGCTGGGGCGCTACGAACTGCTGTACACCGATCATGGCGAGCTGATGACCGGCGTCGATTACGTCCAGCAGCACCTCGGGCTCCCGCTGCAAACCGCCAAGGCTGTGGCGGCTCTGCTCGCCGCGGTGCTGGTGCTGGCAGGGAGGCGCAAGCTGGCGCTGGCCTGCGCGATCGTGCTGGTGGTCGATGCGGTCATTCCTTCCGCAGTCAACGCCCTGCAAGTCCGCCCCAACGAGCTGGCGCTGCAGCGGCCCTTCATCGAGCGGCACATTGAGGCGACGCGCTCCGCCTACGGCTTGAACCGCCGCGACCGCGAGTCCGAATTCCCGGCGCGCAAGGAAGCGCCCATCGATTTCAAGCGCAATGCGTCCATGCTCGATAACGTCCGGTTGTGGGACTGGCGCGCGTTTCATGACACCCTCAGCCAGAGCCAGCCGCTGCGGCCCTACGCGTATGCCGAGACGGACGTCGACCGCTATCAGATCGACGGCCAGCTGCGCCAGGTATTGTTAGCGCCGCGCGAGCTGGATCTAACGCAGTTGGGCGACGCGCAGAGTCGCTGGGTGATCTCCCACACTATCTACACCCATGGCTATGGCCTTGCGCTGGCCGAAGCCAGCCGCATCAGTCCCAGCGGGCTTCCCGAGCTGCTGATCCGCAACGCTCCGGTGGAAGTGCTGACGCCCAGCCTCAAGCTGACCCGTCCCGAGATTTATTACGGCGAAGAATCCCGCGATCCCGTGTTCGTCAGGACCACGCAGCCCGAGTTCAACTATCCTTCCGGCTCCGAAGAGGTGCATACGCGCTATGAGGGCCACGGTGGAATTCCCGCCGATTCCATGGGCCTGCGGATAGCCTCGGCGTGGGCCTTCGGAGATCCCAATATCGTGCTGTCCGATGCGTTCACATCGGAAAGCCGCATGATGATCCGGCGCGGCATCCGCGAGCGGCTCGGCACGCTGGCTCCGTTCATCACCTGGGATCCGGATGCCTACATGGTGATTGGCGACGACGGCCGCCTGCTGTGGATCGTGGATGGGTACACGCTGAGCCAGGCGCATCCCTACGCGCGGCCGATTCAAGCCGAAGGCGCCGGTGAGTTCAACTACATCCGCAATTCGGTCAAGGCCACCGTGGACGCCTACGACGGCGAGGTCAAGCTGTATTTGTGGGACGATCAGGACCCGTTAATCCTGGCGTACCAGCATTTGTTCCCGGGACTCCTGACGCCAGCTTCGGAAATGCCCGCGGACGTGCGTCGCCACACGCGCTTTCCTGAGCTGCTGTTCCGCGTGCAGGCTGAACTCTACCGCACGTATCACATGCGCGTGCCGGATTCGTTCTATAACCGCGCCGACCTGTGGGATCTGGCGACCTTCACCAGCGGCCAGGCCGGGAATCCGCAATCCATGGCGCCGACCTACATGGTGGCGACTCTGCCCGGCGAGAGCCAGCCGGAGTTCCTGCTGACCATCCCCTTCACGCCGCACAACAAGCAAAACCTGATCGGGCTGATGGCGGCGCGCTGCGATGGCGAGCATCTGGGCGAGATCGTCTTCCTGCAACTGCCCAAGCAGGAAATCATCCCGGGCCCCCTGCAGATCGAGGCGCTCATCAATCAAAACCCTGTGATCTCGAAAGACCTGTCGCTGTGGAACACGCAGGGCTCGCAGGTGCTGCGCTCGCAGATTCTGGTGCTGCCGATCGACAATACGTTTCTGTTCGTGGCGCCTATCTACATTCAAGCGGCACAAGCCCGCATGCCGCAGTTGGAAAGAGTTGTGCTGGCTAAGGGCAGCGAGTTAGTCTATGCCGACACGTATCAGGACGCGCTGAAAGAGCTGGCTGCGCTGCAGGGTGGCACACCGGCTCCGCCGGTCTCCACCAGTGTAACGACCACTGCTCCCGCCGCGCCTTCCGCCGGCGCAGATACTCGCATTGAAACCATCCGCAGCCATCTGGATCGCTATCGTGCTCTCTCCGCGCAAGGCAAATGGGCCGAAGCGGGCAAGGAACTCGAAGCGATCGAAGCGCTGGTGAAAAAGTAGGTGGGGTCAGCCTTTCAAGGCTGCAGCCGGGCTTCCGCCCGGCTCGTTGATTTAGCGCCGGCTGGAAAGCCGGCGGCAGGCTCGAAAGCCTGACCCCACTTCTTGTGTGAACCAATGTCATCATTAGGATCGATGGCCAGCATCACTATTCGGCGATTGGACGCGACCCTAATAGCCCGCCTTCGAGCGAAAGCCGCCCACCACGGCCGGTCCATGGAGGAGGAGGCGCGCGAGGTCCTGCGAAATAACTTGCAGGCGGAAGCACGGCAACCGCAACTGGACCTCGGAACCGCGATCCGACGGCATATTGCTCCTCTAGGCGGCGTCGATCTTGTCTTGCCGCGCCGCGAACCCGTACGTAAGCCGCCTAAATAGCGAATCGCCTTACGACAAGGTCCCTCACGCCGCTGGCCGAGGCTCTGCCGTCCCGCTGCGCTTCGGTATGCGCTGAATTGCCTTGCCGACTTGCTGGCGGGCCAGATCGAGTTCATAGGCGCTCTGCAGATTCATCCAAAAGTCAGCCGACGTCCCGAAATACTGAGCAAGTCGCAGGGCTGTATCCGCCGTTACGTTTCGTTTCCCTGCCAGAACTTGATAAAGGCGGTTCGGCGGCACCTCGATAACGTCCGCAAGCTTCTTCGCCGAAAGACCGATCTCCTCCAATTCGTCAGCGAGGATCTCTCCGGGGTGAATGGGTGTGCGGGCCATCCCTAAACAGTATCGTAGACGACTGACGTCAGGCGTACAACGGCCCACCCCTTGGGCAGCTGCAATACTGAATCGCGTTACGATGAAGTTGGATGGCCCATTTCCACGCCCATTCGCACGGGAAGGCTACCGGCAAGATCCTGGTCGGCTCGCTGGTGGTCACCCTGGTATTCGTCGCCGTGGAGGCTCTGGCGGGCTTACGCTCCGGCAGCCTCTCCCTGCTCTCCGACGCAGGCCATAACTTCACGGACGCCTTCGGTTTGGGCTTAGCCGCGGCCGGCTTTTACATTGCGGCCAAGCCCGGCGACCAGCTCCGAACCTTCGGCTACCAGCGTATGGGCGTGCTGGCGGCGTTTCTGAACGCTCTGCTCCTGGTATTCCTGTCGGGAGCGTTGCTGTGGGAAAGCTACCAGCGCCTGATGAACCCGGAACCTGTATCGGAAGGGACCATGGTGTGGGTCGCAGCGCTCGGAATTGTGGTGAACCTGGCGATCGCCTGGAGCATTGGCGGCCATGGCGGCCACAGCCACAGCCACGATCACGACCTTAACCTCCGCGCCGCGTGGATTCACATGATGGGCGATGCCGCCAGTTGTGTCGGCATCATCATCGGCGCCGTGATCATCCACTACACCGGCTGGCTGAAGATCGATCCCCTCCTCTCGATCGCAATTTCCCTGGTGATCGTGTGGACCGCCTGGGACATCTTCAAGGACTCGCTCAACATTCTGCTGGAGGGGCTGCCCAAAGGCTTGCGCCTGGCCGAAGTCACCTCCGGTATTCGGGGCGTGTCCGGAGTGATCGATGTGCACGACCTGCATGTCTGGAATCTGGGCGCCGAGGAGCGCGCGCTGAGCTGCCACGTGCTGATCGAGGACGTGCCGCCCTCGGCCAGCGAATCGATTCTGCGGGACGTCAACTGCGTGCTCCAGGAACGTTTCGGGATCCATCACACCACCATTCAGTTCGAGCACACGCGCTGCGCGCTGGCGGACATTTCCTGCGCACCCGGCCGAAAAGCGTATTGAGCCTAATTGGCCCGAAACGTGCAATTCCTGGCAAGCGTCTATCGGCTTGTTATACTGTTTAAACACCCGCTGTCCGTCACCTAGAATGTTCAAAACCTGTGCCGTTCTTTCACTGTGTGCCTGTGTCGGCCTGGCCGCCGATTTTATCACCGGCCAGGGCGCGCGCCTGGTTATCGGGCAAAGCACCTTCACTGCACAACTGCCCGGAACCTCCGACACGCTGCTGGGGGCAGTGGGCGGCGTAGCCTATGCCAATGGCATCTTGTTCGTGGCGGATTCCAACCGTACCGGCCTCATTCCGTTAAACAACCGGGTACTGCAGTTCCCCACGCAGTCATTTCCAGGACCGCTCGATCAGATTCAGCCCTACATTGCGCGCTGCGCGGTGTGCGTCGGGCAGGCCAACGTAGCGCTGGGTCAGCCGGATTTTGTCAGCAACACGTACGCCATTAGCCAGACCGGCCTGCGCTTGCCGACCGCCGTCGCTACCGATGGAAAGATCCTGGCGGTGGCGGATACCGGCAACAATCGCGTCATGATCTGGAATTCGATTCCCACCACCATCGATCAGCCGGCGGATATCGAACTCGGCCAGCCCGATTTCAACACGGTTCTGCAGGGATCGCTGCAGGTGGTCGACAACAAGAGCCTTCGGAGTCCGCAAGGTGTGTGGATTCAGAACGGCAAGCTATTCGTTGCCGATACCCAAAATCACCGTGTCCTGATCTGGAATTCGATTCCCACGCAGAACCGCCAACCCGCTGACCTCGTGCTGGGGCAACCCAGTTTCAACGTCGCGAACCAGCCGGACCTGACCAAGGCGACTAACGACGCTGCAGCCAACACGCTGCTGAATCCGGTTTCGGTTTCGAGCGATGGGGTTCGTCTCTACGTGGCGGACCTGGGGAATAGTCGCGTCCTGATCTGGAACTCGATCCCGACCACCAATCAGGCTCCGGCCGATGTCGCGCTCGGACAGAAAGATTTAAACACAGGTATTGAGAACGATGTCACGGATCTGTGCGCTTCGAACGGTACGGATGCCACCACCGGTGCCCTCACCTATCCCACGGTCTGCGGCAAGACCATGGACTTCCCGCGTTTCGCGCTCTCCGATGGCACGCGCTTGTTCGTCGCCGATGGCGGCAACGACCGCGTCCTGATCTACAACACGATTCCCACGCAGAATGGTGGGGTCGACCCGGATGCGATCCTGGGCCAAGTTGACGATGTCTCCGATAAGGTCACGAGCTACACCGATCTGTTTCACCCGCTACTGGAACAATCGGCGGCCGATGTCACGCCGACGCCGACGGGTCTGGCCTGGGATGGAACGAATCTATACGTCACCGATGGCTCGAATCGCCGCGTTTTGGTATTCACGCCCGAGGAGCCGCTGATTCCCATCAACGGTATCCGCAACGCCGCCAGCCTGCAGATTTTCGCGCTGGGGTCGCTCACGCTAGGCGGAACCATCACGGCCGGAGATATGGTGACGGTGACCATCACCGACACTGCAGGCACCGCCCGCAATTACAGCTACACCATGCTCTCGACCGACACGCTGGATACGGCCATGACCGGCCTGGCGGCCGCCATCAACGCCGGCACCGGCGACCCGGCGGTCTTCGCGGAATTCGAGCCCATTTTGGAGACCATCAAGCTGATCGCGCGCGTGCCCGGGACGGACGGCAACAATATCGCACTGGCGGTGAGCGGAGCGGCGGCGGGCGGAGCAACGGGCACTGCCACAATTACCATCACGGCCAGCGGATCCACGCTCCAGGGCGGTGAGGACGCCACCATCCTCGCGCCCGGCACTCTGGTGACCCTGCTGGGGCAAAATTTGGCCGACGCCCCGGTTGCGGCCGATATGAGTCAGGAGCACTTGCCGCTCGATCTGGGCGGCGTGGAACTGTATTGCGACGGCAACCGGTCTCCGCTGCTGTACGTGTCGCCCACGCAGGTCAACGGACAGATTCCTTTCGAGTTTCTGGACACCAACAGTACCAGTTGTTACCTTCGCATTCAGCATGCGGACGGGAGCGTGGTGGCCACCACGGCGATCGCCGTCCCCCTCGATCAGCAGAATCCGGGAATCTTCGCCTTTGACGGCGAAGAGCCGCGCGCGGCGATCGCATTTCACGCCTACAGCGCCGCCACGGGCGTCATTACGGTGGACGGAAGCATCGACGCGGGAGATACCGGCACCATCACGATCGGCGACCGGTCGTACACGTACACGGTGCAAGCCGGCGATACGCTCACCTCAGTGCGGGATGCCTTCGTCGCCATGATTAACGCCAATACCGAGGAAGAAGTGGTGGCGGTGGCGGAGCCGGCGTTCCATCGGATTCTATTGCAAGCCAAGATCCCGGGGCCGGAAGGCAACGGAATCACGTTTGGGGCGACTACCGATATGGGCGACAACGCCAACCTGGCCCTGATTCTGACCAACCTGAGCAACACGCTATGTTGCGCCAACCGCGCAGGCAGTCCCGTCACGTCGGACAATCCAGCCGTGCCCGGCGAGACGATTCTGGTCTACGGGACCGGTCTAGGAACCGTGGAACCGATGGATGCGACGGAGGCCGAGAACACTGGTGCAAAGTATCGGGGTACCCCGCAGAACGACCCACGGGCCTTTGTCTCGTCACTGGCCGGCGGATCGACGGCCAACGTGATTTCGGCGAACCTGGCCGTTGGAATGTTTGGGATTTACGAAGTGCGCCTCGAACTCGGATTAGGAACCCCGCCGAGCCCGTTGACCCAGCTCACCATCGCCCAGGATATCTACACCAGTAATATCGTGACGATTCCGGTCGTCGATCCCACCGTACAGGTGCCCCTGCCGTCGCCGTAGTAGCGGTGCCGCCAGCACCGAAACACGCGCTAGCGAGTTGGCTCCCGGCATTGGCCGCTCCCTGCCGGTCGCGGTTCGGTGCTATCTCTCAATCCGTCCGGTAGGGCTTGAACCCGCCGCGGCTCAGCGTATCTTTCGCCGCACTTTCATCGCCCGGCGCGACGTAGAAAAATGCTCCCACCCGTTCGGACTGGAAGATGATTCCGCCCGAGTACTTGTCGGGCTCGACCAGGTAATCGAGCCCGGCTTCGGTGAGTAAGTTCTCCAGGCGCAGAGCTTCGGTAAGACGTTTGGCGATGTAGATGAGCGCCAGCTCCTGGTCGCCGAAGTGCTCCGGCCCGCACTGCATCGGGTTTAGCCTACGCGGGCCGTAAAGGCCTTGTAAGCTTCCTCGCCGCTGGTCTTGGACACCCATTCGGCGCAGGCTTTCCCGGCTTTCTCCAGATTCCCGAGGTAGTGCGGGTCCTTGTAGGCGGCGCGGACCTCGCTAAGGATCGGCTTCACCCGTTCCCAGACGAAAAGAATCTCGCGGGTGTTGGCGAAGAACAGGTCGTGATTCATCACGCCCGAATTGACGAACGATCCGGCCATGTCCCAATAGCTGGCCACCTGGCGGAAGTACGCGTTGGGCTCGGATCCGGGAGGACAGAGCTGGCCGAACTCCGCCATGGTCTTGCACTTGAAGTTTCCGAAGAACCAGTTGCGCGCGTCGCGCATCTTGGGCTCCCTGCGCAGCTCGTACAGCCGGAGGAGCAGGTTCGCATCGTCATAAGTTGGTTGGGACATAATCTCAGCGTACCCGATCCGAACGTGGGGCAGGATTGAAAACCTGCCCCACGTGAGAATTCAAGACCTCCCGGGCCACAAATCTACGATGACTGCTACCATCAACACCCGCGAGACCGAACTGCACTGGCTGGCCCTGCGCATGACGCCCGGCCTCGGAACGCGCACCGCGGTCCAGTTGATCGAGACCTTCAAAACCCCCGAGGCCGTGTTCCGCGCCTCGCGCTCGGAGTTGGAAGCCGCGGGCGTATCGCCCGGATTGGCTCAAAGCGTTGCAAGCGGTTGCGCCTTCGACGATGCCGTCACGCAGCAGCAGAAAATGTCGGAAGCGGGCGCGGTAGTAATCCCGCTGACCGATCCGCGCTATCCTGTCCGGCTCAAGGAGATCTTCGATCCTCCCCCGCTGCTGTTCGCCCGCGGCCGAGCTGAACTATTGGGGGATCTGGCATTGGGGTCGTGGGCACCCGCCGGCCCACGGCTTATGGAACTGCGGCCGCGGCGCGCCTCGCCAAGGATCTGACCGGCGCCGGCCTGGCGATCATCAGCGGCATGGCGCGGGGCATCGAAGCCGGCGGGAGAACCATCGCGGTGTTCGGCTGCGGTGTCGACGAGGTCTATCCCGCGGAGAACCGCAAGCTGGCGGAGCATCTCTCCAAAGATGGGTTGATCGTCTCCGAGTTTCCCATGGCCTCGCCTCCGTATCCCCAAAACTTTCCTATCCGCAACCGGATCATCGCCGGGATGAGCGTGGGCGTCCTGGTGGTCGAAGGCGGCGAATACTCAGGATCCGCGATCACTGCCAAGCTGGCTGCGGAGCAGAATCGCGAGGTCTTCGCCGTACCCGGAAACATCACTTCCAAGATGAGTTGGGGCCCCAACCTGCTTATCAAACAGGGGGCTAAGCTGGTCCAGGAGTGGAATGACGTGGTGGTGGAGCTCAAGGCGGAAGACCGCCGGAGGCTGGTCGACCGGTGCCGTAACCAATTGAATCTAAATGACAACATTGGAGATGAAACCAAAGATCCGCTACAATCATCCATAAGCTTCGGAACGCCTGGAACGGCGCGGGCTATCCTGAATTGGGTGAAGCCGGACGCTCCAGTCACCCTGGACCACTTGGTGGAAACGCTTCCAGGGACCTCTCCTTCCGAAGTCATAGCTGCTTTATTTGAGCTGGAATTGGCCGGTCTGGTCCGCCAGCTTCCCGGGAAGAGTTTCATAAAGGTCTGGCTCGATTGAAGTTACTGGCTCAAGCCAGGTGTACGCCGTGGCCTTCGGCTGTGTCATGGTAAGATTTCGGTTGTTTGCGTCCGAACTTGTGTAGAGGGAAGTCTGTTCAAAGAAAGCTGACGTAATTCATCTATGGCAAAGAACCTCGTCATCGTCGAATCTCCGGCGAAGGCGAAAACCATCGGCAAGTATCTGGGCAAGGATTATGTGGTCAAGGCTTCCCTTGGCCACGTCAAGGATCTGCCTAAGAAGAACCTGTCGGTGGACGTGGACAACGACTTCACGCCCGTCTACGAAGTCATTGAAGGCAAGAAGAAGCTCATCGCCGAGCTCAAGGCCGCCGCCAAGGGCACCCAAAACATTTATCTGGCGGCTGACCCCGACCGCGAGGGCGAGGCGATTTGCTACCACCTTCAGGAAGAGCTGAAGGACGGCAAGCAGACCAAGAACAGTCCCAAGATCTTCCGGGTGATGTTTAACGAGATCACCAAGAACGCGATTCAGAAGGCTTTCGAAACGCCCACGGCTGTGAATCTCCATCTGGTGGACGCCCAGCAGGCCAGGCGCGTGCTGGACCGGTTAGTCGGCTACAAAATTTCTCCGCTCCTGTGGGACAAAGTTCGCCGCGGGCTTTCCGCGGGCCGCGTGCAGACGGTGGCTCTGCGGCTCATCGTAGATCGTGAGCGTGAAATAAAGGCGTTCCAGACCCGGGAATACTGGACGATGGATGTCCACCTGGCCGCCAAGAAGCCGCCGCAGCTCTCTGCGCATCTGGCCAAGAAGGACAACGAAAACGTCGAAATTCCGAACGAAGCCGCGGCTCAGGCGATCGTGGCTGCCGTGGATGGCGTCGATTACGTCGTCCGCTCCGTCGTTAATAAGGAAAAGCGCCGCAACCCGGTGCCCCCGTTCATCACATCCACTTTGCAGCAGGAAGCCGCGAGGAAGCTTCGCTTCAGCGTGAAGCGCACCATGATGCTCGCGCAGAAGCTCTACGAAGGCGTCGAGCTGGGCAAGGAAGAGGGCGCGACGGGCTTGATCAGCTACATGCGTACCGACTCGGTCCGCGTGTCGAACGACGCTCTGGACGAAGTCCGTGCCATGATTACGGACCGCTGGGGAGCCGAGTATCGCCCCGCGTCGCCCAACGTCTACAAGGGCAAGAAAGATGCGCAGGATGCCCACGAGGCGATCCGTCCGACTTCGGCCATGCGCACGCCGGAAAGCGTCGAAAAGTTCCTCGCCGAAGACGAGTTGAAGCTGTACCGGCTGATCTGGATGCGTTTCGTGGCGTCGCAGATGACGCCCGCGGTGTTCGACCAGACCACCATCGACGTCGACGCCAAGGGCAAGGATGGCGCGGCGTACCTGTTCCGCGCCACCGGCAGCGTTCCCAAGTTCGACGGCTTCCTCAAGGTCTATCAGGAAGGCAAGGATGAAAAAGACGAAGACGACGAGGAGCTGAAGAACAAGCTCCCGGCTGTCACGGCAGGCGAGGTCCTGAAATTCAAGGCGATCCTGCCCGAGCAGCATTTCACTGAGCCGCCGCCGCGTTTCACGGAAGCGACGCTGGTGAAGGAGCTCGAAGCCAAGGGCGTCGGCCGGCCCTCGACCTACGCATCCATACTTTCTACCATCCAAGAACGGGAGTATGTCCGGAAAGATGGTGGCAAGTTCACGCCGACCGAGCTCGGCATGGTGGTTACCGATCTTCTGCTCGAAAGCTTCGACGACCTGTTCGATGTCACTTATACGGCTCGCATGGAAGCCGAGTTGGACGACATCGAAGAAGGCAAGATGGACTGGCGCATCGCCATGAGCGAGTTTTACGAGCGGTTTCAGAAGGACCTGAAACACGCCGAGCGCCACATGACCGACATCAAGCGCATGGAGGAGCCCACCGACCAGATCTGCGAGAAGTGCGGCAAGCCCATGGTGATCAAGTGGGGCCGCCACGGTAAATTCATCGCTTGCACCGGCTATCCGGAATGCACCAATACGCGTGAGTTACCCCAGGAGGGCGTGACCGAGCAGGACGAGGCGGAATACTGCGACAACTGCGGTCGTCCCCTGGTGCTCAAGAAGGGGCGCTTCGGGCAGTTTCTGGCGTGCTCGGGCTATCCCGATTGCAAAACCACCAAGCAGCTTGGCGCGGGGCAGAAACCTCAGGATGTGCCCCTTGATGAATCGTGCCCTCAGTGCAGCAACAAACTGGTCAAGAAGTTCGGGCGCTTCGGCGAGTTCGTCGCGTGCAGCAATTACCCGACGTGCAAGTACGTCAAGCAGAAGACTATCGGGGTAAAGTGCCCCAACTGCTCACAAGGTGAAATCATCGAGCGGCGCTCCAAACGCGGCAAGACCTTCTATGGCTGTAACCGCTATCCCGAGTGCGATTTCGTCGCCTGGGGCAAGCCTCTCCCGGAAAAATGTCCGGAGTGCGGCGGCTACCTGATCGAAAAATTCCTGAAGGCCGGCGCTTTCGCGCAGTGCCCCAACGCCGAGTGCAAGTTCAAAAAAGCGCTTCCAGCGCCGGAGGTTGCCTCGGAGACTCCGGTTGAAGTGAAAGTCTGATGGCAGCCGCCGTAGCAACCGCCAGTGGGCCTCCCGATTACGGCCTCGACGCGCCGCGCATCGTCCGCAGCATGTTCAGCCGCGCGGCGTGGATGCTCGGCGTGGCTCTGGTGCTCTGGGTGGTCAACCATTCCGAATATCCAGGACCGGCCGCGCGCATGTGCGGCGTTCTGGCGCTGATCGGGCTGGGCTTCCTTGCCATTGGGGCGATCATGGTGTGGTCCAGCCGCGTCGCGAAACTCCGGTTGCGCGATCAGATGCTCGATTCGCTGGCGCTGCGCGGCGATGAGCGCATCCTCGACGTCGGCTGCGGGCGGGGGTTGCTCGCGATCGGCGCGGCCAAGCGTCTCAAGAACGGCAAGGTCGTCGGCATCGACGTCTGGAACCCCTTCGATCTTTCCGGAAACACGCCCGACGCGGCCAAGGCCAACGCCAAGATCGAAGGCGTCGCCGAAAAGGTCCGCATCGAGAACGGCGACGCGCAGAAGCTGGTTTATCCCGACAACCATTACGACGTGGTGGTATCGAGCCTCGCGTTGCACAACATTCCGGAGCACGACGCGCGAACCCAGGCCGTCCGCGAAATGTTCCGCGTGCTGAAGCCCGGCGGCAAGCTCGCGATCTTCGATCTGTTTCGCACCGGCGAATACGCCGAGGTGCTGCGAGCCTCAGGCGCGAAGGACGTCGAGCTTTCGAAGACCAGCTTTCTGTGGTGCGTGCCGGGACGGTGCGTGACCGCGCGGAAGTAGTATCCTCGAATCAGAAGTTATGACGTATCCGATAGCGCTCCGAAAAACCGAAGAAGGCTACAGCGTTTCCTGTCCCGAGCTCCCCGGTTGCTGCTCACAAGGAGCTACCGAGGAAGAGGCCCTGGAGAACATACGGTCCGCCATCCAAGAATACCTGGCCGCTCGGGAAGAGGAGATCTTCAACGATCCGGAGATTCGGAGGATCGAAATCGCACTATAGGGATTGGGCAAACTTGCCGGTGTCCCTCACCTGAAAGCCATTCGAGCGCTTGAGAAGGCTGGCTTTCGGATTATTCGTCAGAGCAAACACATCATCCTGTCGGATGGCAAGCGTACATTGACGATTCCTCGCGCCAACCCGATCGATCCCTATACCATGGGCGCTATCATCCGTGATGTGGGAATGACAATTGACGAATTCCGGCGGCTGCTCTGAGCGCCGTGCTGCCTTCCAGAACGCACCGCCGCAGCCCTTCCCGACCCTCCACGCGTACCGAACCCCTGCGTGGCGAGACCCGGTATCCCGTCCGCGCCCCGCGGTCGAGCATTAGGGAATCGAGCGGCCAGTCCGAATCGGCGCACATCTCAATTCCGCCGTCCCGGCCGATCAGAACCGTCATGACCGTCATCGTCTCGCAGCTTTCCCCGCGGTCGAGCGCAGCCAGGGCGGCATCCATCAAACTTTGGGCTTGTTCGGCGAACCCGTGCACACATTCCATATCGCAGCGCCCGATGGAAGTTTCAGCCTAATTTCTTCATGCTATCCTGACGATTCCGGTAGTCAGAAGTGCTGAACCGCAGGTCATTTTTATACGCCGGGGCCGGTGTACTCGCCGCGCCCATGATCAACCGTGGTCGTTTCTCCTTATTTGCCGGTACCTTAGACCAGTACTCGTCCCTCACTGTGGACCTGGTGCGCGAGTCCACCGTGATCGACATGCTGGGCCTGCTGACCCTGGATTTCAAGAAACTGGACGTCTGGCGAACGCGCCCGGCGAGCTTTCACCTGTCAGATTTTCAACGGCTGAAGGATTCTGGCATCACAATCTTCCACCCTGCGGTCGGGTATGTCGAAGGCGACATCTACGCCGAGTCGTCGGCCGATATCACCGGTTGGGACGCATTTATCGACGCGCATCCCGAGTACTTCATTCGCGTGTGCGGTCCGGTCGACGTGCCGCGGGCCAAGGCCGAGGGAAAACTCGGGATCATCGTCGGCCAGCAGAATTCGAATCATTTTCGAACCGTGGACGATGTCGATGCCTTCTACAAGCTGGGGCAGCGGGTTTCCCAGCTCACCTATCGCGACAATCTTCTGGGAGGCGGATCCACCGATCCCACCGAAAAGGGTCTGACCGCGTATGGCGCGCGGGTCCTGGCGCGCATGAACCGGCTCGGCATGGCCGTCGATATCTCGCACTGCGGCGACCGCACTACCCTCGATGTGATCGAAGCCTCCGCGAAGCCGGTTCTCGTGACGCACTCGAATTGCCGTGCGCTGGTACCCGGTAGCGCGCGCTGCAAGACCGACGCGGCTATTCGCAAGCTGGCGGCCAAGGGCGGCGTGATGGGCGTCACCATGGAACGCTTGTTTGTGGGTACCGGACCCTCGGTGACTATCGAAAACGTCCTCGACCACGTGGATCACGTGACGAAAGTCGCCGGCGTGGAGCATGTCGGCCTGGGAACCGACGTCGATCTGGACGGGCGGGATGGGGCGCGCGTGGCGAGAAAGATAAACGACCTGGATGGGCTGCGGTACTCGCGGAAAATCTTCGAGCTGGCCGAAGGGCTGGTCCGCCGGAAGTACTCGAAGGCCGATATCCGGCTGATCCTGGGCGGCAATTTCCAGCGGGCGCTCACCGATATCTGGACTACGGGATCGTCTTCCTCCGCTTGATCCAATCGATCAGCACGTCGCGAAGCAGCGCGCCCTGATCCGTGACGCGGAATTTGTGCCCGCGGTCCGCCCAACTCGACGTTAGAAAGTCCGTGGTGACCAAGCGATAGGTCCTGGCGGGGTCGAGCTTAGCGGTCACAACGAGCGTCCCCGGCGCAGACGGATCTTCCAGCTTCATCAGTTGCTCGCCCGGAATTTCCGCGATGACCACTCGGTTGTCGAATGGCATCACATTCCAGATGTGGCGGGCGAGCAGTTGACCTGCGGGAAGAGTGTCGCGCACGCCGCTGACGTTCGTAAAGGCGAAATCGGAAGGAAAGCGGTCGCTCATGCTGCGTTCCATCAACTCCTGAATCTCGGGTTTCGAGAGGGGCTTGCCCGCTTGGCCGATCGGAACATCTACCGCCGCGGACACTTTCGCTTCCCACTTCTCGACCTGCGCCTCCACCACGGGATCGGAAGGATACAGGCTGTCATCCACGGCAATCCCCGTCCATTCGTGGGAGACGATGCGCCGCGCCGCGGTGTCATAGCTCATGACCAGCCGTCCCACCTGCCGGCCATAGCCCTCCGCGTGGATAATGAGTCGTCCATCCATTTCCACCGGTTCTTTCCAAGGCGTGTGCTCGTGTCCGATCACCACCACGCTGACGTCGGGCAAACCGCGCAGGATCGATATCGCTTCATCTTTTTCCAAATGCGCCAGCACGATCACCATGTCGGCATGCTGTTTCGCGTCGGCGACGATAGGCCGCAAGACTTCAACATTGGACTCGGCGTGAAAAGGACCCAGATTCGCCAGAGTGGTATGGTCCAGAAGCTTTTCGAGCAGCGCGCCGACTACCGCGATCCGCATGCCCCCGGCATCGCGAATGACATAAGGCGGATTCAACATCCGGTTCCCGGAAGCATCCACGATGTTCGCATTGACCGTGGGGAAATTCGCGATCTGCATGAAGTCGCGGATCTTCCTCCAGCCATAATCGAATTCGTGGTTACCCAGGCAATTGACGTCGATGCCCAGGCTGTTGGCGATCTCGTAATCCGGTGCGCCTTCAAATGTCGTGCTCACCGGAGTGCCCTGGTCGATGTCGCCGGCGCTCAGGGTGAGCGATGCGTGGGCCGCGGCTCGTTCCCGCTTGAGCACGGTGGCCAGGTGCGCGACGCCTCCTATGCCATCGGGATCGGGGAGCAGGCGGTCGTGCAGATCGTTGAAATGCAGGATGGTGAGCTCGTGAGTGGTGCTCTGCCTGCAGCCGGCCAGCAGTAGAAGGGCACAAGCTAGAAATGTTCGGCGGCGCAGAACCAAACTCAATTATCGCGTTTCGCTACCCTACTTCGCGGCGCGGGCCCAATCCGCGATCGTCTTCCAGTCGGGATCGCTTTGCGATGTGAATTGGCGGCCGCCGCTATGGAAAATGTCGCCGCCGGCTTCTTCCGCCAGAGGGTGTTTCAGGATCGGGCTGGACAGCAGATTCGCCGATCTCACCAGCTTGGAAACGGCCTCGAAGTTTTGCCGCGACTGCTCTTCGGTCCAGGTGGTCGCGCCCGGAGCCAGCGGCTGGAGGCGGAACGCATTGCCGGCTCCGGCGTGGCACACGACGCAACGCGCGTGGCCCTCGCGTTTCTTAAGGAAAATCGGCTCCACCTTGGCTTTGTACGTCGCGAAGTCGAGCGATTGTGCGGCAACGTGTCCCCCAGCGAAGGAGGCAAACACTGCGGTCACAATAGCGAGCCTGGTCTGGGTAGTCATAAGTCTTTATTTATATGATGCGCGCGCGGTCCATAATATCACATGGGATTTGCGGTGTGGATCGATGCCGAGAAGGGTTTGGCCTGGGCGCAGGGCACCCATGAATACCGTCCCATGGGAAGCGCAGTCATCGCATCCACGGATCAGTTCCGGCATCGTGATTTTCGAAGCTCGCGGCGTCCGCCCGCTCATCTGCGCCGCTCGTTCGTGGGATTCTTCGGATCGCTCGAAGAGGTCAACGCGAGGCTAAAAATACAGCGCAAGTGGAGACGCCGGCCTACTCCAGCTCACTTGCTTTAAAATGACGTGGCGCACGCACTCTTGCGTGCCGCCTCGACACTCGTGTCGAGG
>Ga0209415_10005755_pt1 | contig 22218 bp, 17 predicted proteins | sample PeaSoiSIISIP2007_FD_187696 | JGI IMG/M metagenome (GOLD analysis project Ga0209415, IMG submission 187696) | Peat soil microbial communities from Weissenstadt, Germany - SII-SIP-2007 (SPAdes) (version 2) | ecosystem: Environmental > Terrestrial > Soil > Wetlands > Peat | place: Germany... | reverse complement strand
TCGCCCGGCTTGAGACGTGAAAGTTTCGGTGTCCCGTTCGGTTGTACTTCCACAATGAGCGGTCCTTGATCACTCGCTTCGCCCTGGGCAGCGCCTGCGAGCGGGATGCCGACGCTCATGGCCAGAATCGCTGCCGAAATGAAAAACGCGGTCTTCATCATCGAGAATCCTCGTTGCCCACCCGCGTGCTGGTCCGCACGCCCTGAATTTCGAACCGGCGTCGATGTGACCTGCCAAAGAAAGACTGAGCAGGAATCTTATCATCTCTTGGACCCACCATGGTTAGGCTCGGATGAAATCCACGCGAAGGACCGCGCCTGGCGCAACGCGAAAGTCTTCGTTTCTCCCGGCCTGCAGGAGTGGCGCACACCTTGCTTTTTCGTATGCGCCACTCCCGCCCGTTACTGCCCCAGATAGCGGCTCAGAAACAACTCACTGTTGGTGGTTATGCCGGCAACCAGGATGTTGCCGTCCGGCTGGACGACGACGGCGGCGAACCCGGAAGGTGTTGGGTCGGTATTGCCCACTGTCCCTGCGCTGCCAAAAGTGGCGTCCAACTCCGAGTGGGCCGTAATTCGCCCGGAATATTCAATTGTCCGTAGTCTCGGTGCTAAACACTAGCGACAAGAACGGACCTATTTCCTCGAACCCCGTTTGGACACGCGCTTCCGATAAAGCACTAACGTTTCCGGGGAGCCAAGGCGCCATCTGGGGCGTGGATGGTCTTCTGCACTTGTTAGGGTTCGACAATGCGCCCATGTAACTCATGGAACAGGCGGCACGACCCTTCGGAAAGGGAACGGCGAAGTGACACTGCGGCATCTTTTGGAGTTATGATTGCCTTCGCGAGCGCAGAGGATTGACAAGGCACTTGCGAGCCTGAGCCAGCGCTTTCATTAAAACTTGGCGATACCCGCCTATCCCGTACCGATGATGCTCAAACTCATGGGCTTTAGGATGGCCCGAACGTGGATAAAGCTGATATGCTGCGAAGCAAACCTGCACTTCTTTCCCTTTATTGGGCCGGGAGTCAGACGGAGAGAGTCATGCCAACGATGGGGCGCAGAACGCTTGCATGGGGTCTAATTGCAGTGCTTGGGGCAGTGGCGTGGCTGGTAGTCCGATTCACGCTCTTACGTCCTCCGTTCACCGATCTGAATCAGGAAATGCAACGCATCCTTTCGGAAATGGTGCAGAAAGATCGGTCGGTCAAGAATTGCGTCCTGGCAGTGATGGCGGGTGATGGCTCTTTGGTGTGGGCGGGCGCGGTGGGAATCGCTCACGAAAACGGTCAGGTGCCGATGACCAGCGACACTCCGATTTACATTGCCAGCATTACCAAGCTGTATACCGCGACTGCCGTGATGCTGTTGATGGAAAAGGGAACTCTTTCGCTCGACGATCCCATGGCGAAGTACCTTCCGAGTGGACTGATCCACGGCATTCACGTTTACGACGGAAAGGACTATTCCGCCGAGATCACTCTTCGGGAATTACTCTCCCATAGTTCCGGCATCGCCGATTATTACAGCGAGAGAGCCAAAGACGGAAGAAACCTGTTTGACCGGTTTCTCGAAAGACCGGACCGCTCATGGACTGTTGACGAAACAATCGAACGGGCACGAAACGATCTCAGACCCAATTTTCGTCCGGGCACGGGTGTATCGTATTCGGACACGAATTACCAGTTGTTAGGTAAGGTGATTGAGGCAGTAACCGGCAAGCCGCTTCACGTCGTCTACGAGGAGTTTTTTTTCGACGCCTTGGGCCTCGAACACACGTGGTTGATCGGATACTGGAGATCACAGATCGCCCCGCCGCCATCTCCGGCGGACGTCTTCTACGCGGACAACAACATCACCAGGATTCGCTCCAACGGGGCGTATTGGGCGGAGGGCGGAATTGTCTCTACTGCTAAAGAAATGAACATTTTCCTAAAGGCTCTCAATGAAGGGAGAATCATCCGATCAGGTTCTCTGAAGCTCATGCACGATTGGCGCAAGCTACAATTCCCGCTTCAGTACGGGTATGGAACCATGTACTTCAAGCTACCTTGGCCCATCAGTGCGCTAACCCGAATCCCGCCTTTATGGGGTCATTCGGGCTCGACCGGATCTTTTCTCTATTATTCCGCGGATTACGACCTGTATATGGCGGGTTCGATTGATCAGACGGAGTCGAAGATTAAGCCGTTTACTCTAATGGCTAAAGTCATGCGCGCAATTTCGGTCGAGAGAGCGCGTTCAAAGATCAGAAACCGCTGACGCACGGCTAGCGCCTCATGGCCACGGCAAAGAGGTCAACTCCTTTGCCGCCGGCTCAGTGAGCATGGCGATGGACCTCACGAAAGAGTACTAGGGGGTTCCTTTCTTTGGGGCTCCAACCCCATTTGTGGACCGCAAGAGGCAAACATCTGGTTTGCCAATTGTAGGTCCAAGTGGCCAACGGAGTTGGCGTGGTAGCCATCACGGTCAAGGCGGTCTTGGCGGTGGGTTCTCACCTTGATTGCGGAAGCATGCCGGGTGGCAGTGGGTAAATCGCCAATCAGAATCCCCCTGAGCTCCCCGAGATTCAAGGCATAATACCGTGCGACATCATCGAGGTATTTTATCGCCCTTGGCGTTGGGAGGAGTCGCATGGACGCAAGACCGTTAAACCTCTCGGACGCAGCAAAGTCGAAACTCGACATCGCTGTGCTCGCGATACCCGCCTTGATCAAAGTGACCCTGCATCTGCTGACGTACAAAGGGTTCGGCTTCTTCGGCGATGAGTTCTACTACATCGCCTGCAGCAAGCGGCTCGACTGGGGCTACGTGGACCATCCTCCGCTTTCCATCCTGCTGCTTCGCCTGGATCGCTGGTTGTGTGGCGATTCCCTGCTCTCGATCCGGCTGTTGCCGGCGCTCGCCGGCGGTGCGACTGTCCTCCTCACCGGACTGCTGGCCCGGCGACTGGGGGCGGGAAGGTTCGGTCAGTTGCTCGCCCAGGTGTGCGTACTGGTTGCCCCGATCTATCTGGCCCTCTGCCACACATTCTCGATGAATCCCTTTGACGTGCTTTTCTGGCTCGCCGCCTTCTACATTCTGGTACTGATCTTCGACGGCGGAAGTCCCAAGCTTTGGATCGCTTTCGGCCTGGTCGCGGGGCTGGGGCTGCAAAACAAGATCAGCATGCTATTCCTCGGGTTCGGACTAGTGGTGGGACTGGTGCTGACTCGGCAACGACGCCATTTCCTGAGCTGGTGGTTCTGGTTGGGGGGAGCACTCGCTGGCCTGATCTTCCTGCCGTACGTATTGTGGCAGATACCGAACGGCTGGCCAACTCTCGAGTTCATGCACAACGCACTCCTCTACAAGTTGGTCAAGCTTTCCTTCCCCGCCTACTTTTCAGGTCAGATCCTGCAGATGCATCCCTTTACCTTTCCTGTCTGGCTCGCGGGACTCGGCCTGCTTTTGCTTAGCAAGGCGTATCGAAAGTACCAAGCCCTCGGCTGGTGCTACCTTGCGGTCCTGGTCCTCTTCGTAGTGACCGGTGGAAGGACTTACTACCTGGCCCCAGCCTACACGATGCTCTACGCCTTCGGCGTCCTCTGGATGGAAAATGCGTTTTCCAGTAAGGCCCTGCGTGTGGCGCTCGTGACGCTGATCGTGGCCGGCGGGCTCGTTACTCTTCCGGTCGTCCTGCCGATCCTCCCCGTGGAGGCGCATATCCGGTACTCGGCGGCCCTCGGATTAAAGCCCGACGCCGGAGGAGAGCGTTATCCCGTGGGCAGGCTGTCCCAATATCACGCCTCCATGTTTGGCTGGGAGAACCAGGTTAGAGAAGTCGCCCGCGTGTATCAGTCGTTGCCCGCTGAAGATCGCGCCAAGTGCGGCATCTTCTGCATGGATTACCACCAGGCGGGAGCGATCGACTTCCTGGGAAAAAAGTATGGGCTGCCCGATGCCTCATCAGGGCACAACAACTATTATTTGTGGGGTCCCCATAGTTCGTGGGAAGTGGGAATCGTCATCAGCCGCGGGCCCGACGACCTCGCGCAGCTCTTCCAGGAGGTCTCGCAGGAAGGTTTCATCCACGACCAAAACGGCTACGTTCAGCCCTCAGAAAACAATCTCGAGGTGTATGTCGTCCGGAAGCTGAGAAAGCCCCTTCCGTGGGCTCAGGTCAAGCACTACGACTGAATCGGCGTGTCAATCTCGGATTCTCCAGTTTCCTAGGGTACATTTATTCGGGGCGGGTCACGCTGCCCCGCTTCGAGGAAGCGTGTGCCAGTAGCACTTGCCGGGGTACACCGCGAGTAACGCCGCAGAGTTTGCGAACCGCCCAACTCACGAATGTCGGCAATCCGAAAGGAACTCCATTAGTGGGCATCCAGCGGCACGATCGCGCCGCAAGGGCCTGGAGCGCTTCTCCAACGGTACGGGAGCAAGTAGCGCGGACCGCCGGTTTTGCAGTCCGCGTCTTTTCCGTAGCTATCATCGCCACCCCGCCGTATTCTATCGCGGCGTCGAAACTCCGGCGTCTTTTTCTTTCCGAGCGATATTTCTTTATCGTCATGCGCCTGCTCAGGCGGCGAGAGAAATTCACTGAGCCTGATTTCGCCCTGTTGGCGCGAGCCTTCAACCGAGCGCGGGCACACCACCCTTTTCACCTGACAGCTTGGCTCTTTCTCCCCGACCACTGGCACTGCATTCGCGCGCCGGTGTCTCCTGTAACGATTTCACCGGCCATGAAATCGGTGAAGCAGAGTTCGATGACGCGGCCAACCAGTGCCGGGGCGCCGACGGCGAACTCTGGCAACCCCAGTTCTTCGACCGAGCCCTGCGCAGCGTCAAGGAATACACCGAAAAGGTGGGATACATTCACCTCAACCCGGTGCGGGCCGGTTTGGTCTGCCGCCCGGGAGATTGGCGATGGTCAAGTTGCAACGAATTCGCCGGCCTGGGGGCGGACGAACAAAAGGAACGCTGCGGTTTGATCGTCGACCTGGTGAGAATGCCCTCCGATCCGCGCGCACGAATTTGATGGCTCCATCGCGCGGCCCGAAAAGACGCGGACCACAAAAGCGCTGGTCCGCGCTTTTGACATGGGCCATTTGTCAGGCCGACCGACGTGGTATCATGCTAGTAAGCCGTGGGTGGCTACCATGTGCGGGATTTGCGGCATTCTTAACATGCGCAAGGACGCGCCTGTTCCGGAAGACGTGTTGAGGAAGATGAGCGCGCGGATTTCTCATCGCGGACCCGACGACTGCGGGACCTACATCGACCATTTCATCGGCTTCGGACATCGCAGGCTCTCCATTATCGATGTGGCCAAGGGCAAGCAGCCGCTGAGCAACGAAGACGGCACGGTGTGGGTAGCCTATAACGGCGAAATCTATAACTTCACGGAACTGAGGCAGGAACTGCTGCGGCGAGGCCATCGCTTCCGGACCGATTGCGACACCGAAGTGATCGTGCATGCGTACGAGGAGTATGGCCCGGACTGCGTTTCGAAGTTCAACGGAATGTTCGCCTTTGCGCTCTGGGACGCGAAGCAAGAACTCCTTTTCCTGGCCCGTGACCGCGTGGGCATCAAGCCCCTTTATTTCGCAATTACCGGCTCGTGGTTACTGTTCGCGTCGGAAATTAAGGCTCTACTGGAGCACCCGCAGGTCACCGCCGAGGCCGATGTCAATGCGGTTGCCGAGTACCTGCTGTGCACGTCGCTGCTGGATTCGAAGACGATGTTCCGGAACATCCGCTCCGTCCCGCCGGCCACGACGATCGTGATCGAGAACGGGTCGGTCAAAGAGCATCGATACTGGGCGCTGGAACATGACGGCGTGCGGCATAGTGGCGGCTCCTTCGAAGAGTGCCGGGACGAGGTCCGGCGGCTGCTGGATTCCTCGGTAGAAATGGAGATGGTAAGCGACGTCCCCTTGGGGACGCTGCTGAGCGGAGGACTGGACTCGAGCCTGGTTTCCGCCCTTGCCGCCAAGCACTTCGGCGGGCACCTGATGACGTTCGCGATGGGCTACAACAGAAGTACGTTGCGGCCCGACGATACGGACCCGCACTACGCCGGCCTGGTTGCTGCCGCCTACGGCACCGATCATACCGAACTCCTGTTCCAGCCGGACGAATACTTCGAGGCGATGAAGCGTGTGACGTGGCACGTTGAAAAGCCTGTCGAGTTAACTTCGCCATCGCTATATCTGCTGTATCGGGGAGTGAAGCCGAAAGCCACCGTGGTGATGTCGGGCGAAGGGGCGGACGAGCTTTTCGGTGGCTACTATTTCTATCTCGAGCGCCCCCGGGCGGAGGGGCAGGGGGAGTTCCCCTGGGCGCCTTATCTCGCCGAGGTGTCCGCGCTGCTCGATCCCGCCCTGGCAAAGGAGACCCGGTGCATGGAAAGGCTTCGTTCGACTTTGGCCGGTGACTTGGCGGCGTTTGAGACGGAGGACGCGACGAACAAGCTGCTCTATCTATTTTTGAAGTACCACGTGGTGGAGCTGCTCGAGCGCCTGGACAAGACCAGCATGGCTTGGGGAGTCGAGTCGCGAGTGCCCTTCCTTGATCACCGGCTGGTCGAGTTCGTCGTGAACATGCCGTCTTCGTATAAGTCAGTGCCGGGTTGCGAGAAGCGTCTCCTCAAGAGCATCGGCGAGGATTTGCTGCCTGAGGCTGTCGTCAAGAGGAAGAAGCGGCCGGTTCCAATCCCCGTCGATCCAAAAACCGTATTCCAAGAGCGGAACCGAGCCAACGAATTGGTGCAGGACGCTGGCTCTCGTATCAGCGGCTACTTCGACAAGCAAAAAGTCAATGACTTCTTGCGAAAGCGGGGCCAGTTCGCCTTGATCGACAGCTTGGCGATCTATAGGACCTCGCACGCATTGATTGCACTCGATGCCTGGCATAGCGCCTTCGCGGTGGCGGCATGAGTGACAACGACAACAGCCCTTTGCCGGCCGGGGCTCCCCGCCCTTGACTTCATGCCGTGGGTGTCCGGGCAAGAGGTATACCGACGTCGCGGCCTACGAGGGCGGCTGGCCGGCGCCGAGGGGCCCTCTTCACCCTGCCGGACCCCGATGCATTTTTCGCTTGACAAATGCCACAGCATAGGCTAGAATTGTTGAGTACCTGGCAGGTGGTTAGGGCCTGCTGGATAGGTTATGCTGGGAAGTCTGCCTCAGCCTTCGTCCGTCGTCCCTGCCTGTGTTTCCTGCCCCCTATTTCCAGCGTTGCCTGTCTCACGCAGGATGTTTGACCGCAGCACCTCAAACCGAAAATCAGGTCATTCCCGCGAAAGCGGGAATCCACAGGCGGGTACCCGCTCCTCTGCCTTCGCGGAGGACTGGTTTCCGGGAGCGACCGCACCCGGCACTCTCATTCCTATGGGCGGTCCGCGGGCCGGCGACCGCCAGGAACGGGGAGGAGTGCGCGAGAAAACACGAAAAATAATACGAACGAAGCCAGTATGTTGTTGAAAACACAGGATGGCAATTGCAAAACGAACTAAAACGGACTGAAAAAGCACCCGACTTTGAGGGTCAAATGCGCAGATCGAACCTAAAAAGTGAGCTTTCCTGTAAAGCACGCGTCCAGGCGGAAGCGTTGTGCCCGGAAATCCCGAAGGGGTTGGAAGCGGCATCGTTCGGAGACGCGCAGGATCGCCAGAAAATACAAAAATCGTGGAAACAAAGCCAAGGAGTCGTTGAAAACAAAGGATCACACACTTTACAACGTGCGAAAACGAACCCAAAACGCACCAGACTTTGAGTGCCAAATGCGCAGATTAAGCCCAAAAAGCCGACTCTCCAACCAAGTGCCTGTGCGGGCAGGAGGGTTGTGCCCGGAAGTGGGGACGGCTCGGAGGAGGACCGGGCTCCGAAATCCTCCACAATGCGAGAAGACACAAAAATCGTGGGAACAAAGCCAAGAAGTCATTGAAAAAAAAGGACTTCACATTTCCAAAGGCGTAATGCACAGCCTGGGGAGGACTTGGCATTGAAGACGCTACGAACCATCTCGTGCGGTTTGCTGCTGCTGGCGGCGTTCGCGGTCTGCATTCGCGCCCAATCGGATCGAATCGTCGTGCGCCCGAAGGATACGGGCGCCGCCCTCATCAATCCGGGCATGGGGTGGATGTTCCATCATTACGACAACGATCTTCGACATTACACGGTGGACCTGGAGCCCTCGGACACGGTGCCCGAGTTCCCCGGCGTCAGTTCCGTCTACATGCGCCTCGACTGGTCCGACCTCGAGCCCGAAGAAGGCAAGTTCAACTGGCCCCTCGTGGACACGCCCATGCAAAAATGGGTGGAGGCGGGCAAGACGGTGGCTTTCCGGTTTTGCACCTCGGAGGCCGAGGAGGCCGAACCTTACGCCACGCCCCGCTGGGTGGAGAAGGCAGGGGCCAAGGGATACCACCTTGTCGGCGAAGGGAAAATCACCCCGGACGGCCCCATGTGGGAGCCGGATTTCGACGACCCGGTTTTTCTTCAGAAGCTGGACAACTTCCTGGCTGCCGCGGCGGCGCGGTATGACGGAAATCCGCGCGTGGCGTTCATTGACGTGGGCTCGTTCGGCGTCTGGGGCGAAGGCCACACCGTGGCCAGCACCCGGATTCCCTATTTGCTTGCCACGATTCGACGGCATATTGATCTGTACAAGAAGAACTTCAAGCGCACTCTCCTCGTCGCGAACGACGATTTTATGATCCAGGGGCGCGGCATCGAGACGCTGGGCTACGCTCGCGACCAGGGGCTCGGCTTGAGAGACGACAGCATTCTGGTGGAACCCCGCGAACACGCATATTACCACGCCTATCTGGCCTACAATTTCTGGCCGCGCGTTCCCGTGATTCTGGAATCGGAGCATTACGGAGATTCCAAGAAGGAAGGAGCCTGGGGCGACGGACACCTGTTTTTGCAGGCCATCGAGGAGTACCATGCCAGCTACGCCACGGTGCACTGGTATCCGCGGGAGTTCCTGGCGGACAACCGCGAACTGATCGACAGGATCAACCTGCGCCTCGGCTACCGTCTGCAACTGGTGGAGGCCTCGTGGCCGGCGGAGGTTCAAGCGGCAGGGCCTATACTTATAGGCTACTCATGGCGCAATGCCGGCGTGGCGCCTTGCCTGCCGGGCGGCCATCCCACCCTCACCCTTAAAGATGAGAAGGGCGGGATCGCCGGCGTATTTGTTGACCAGGACTTCGACGTGCGCGAGTTGCCGGTCGGGCCGCCGGGCCAGGCAAGGGTCATTTCCAGGAGAGATTTCGGGCCAGCGGTGGAAGAGAACGATCAGCCGCGAGTCGCTTATACGCTGCCTCCGGCGCACATTTTGAAACCCGGCAAGTACGGCGTCTACATCTCCGTGGGAACCGCCACCGGCGAACCGGTGATCGCGCTTCCCTTGCCCGATGACGACGGGCGCCGGCGCTACCGCCTGGGATCAATTCTGGTCGTGGGCGGCCGATGACCCGCCCAATCTGCAGGTCCCCACTCGCCGCCCACTCTGCTTCGTTGCGGAGCTGTTGTAGAATGTCGAGTGCTTTAGCTCGCTTGATGTCTTCGTGACTTGGCGGTGAGACACGATGGATCTACAGGACAGCCGCAGCAGCGCCCGTTACGCTGTCGCGGCCGGATTTCTCGGCTGGACGCTCGACGCCTTTGACTTCTTCGTGGTGGTGTTCGTTCTCTCCGCCGTGGCCAAGAACTTTGGCCGCTCGATCCCTGCCCTCGCCTTGACTCTCACGATCACGCTGGCGATGCGCCCGGTGGGCGCTTTCGTTTTCGGACTGTTGGCCGATCGTTACGGCCGGCGCCTCGTGCTCCTGGCCAACGTCGCGTTTTTCACTCTGATGGAGGTGATGTCCGGGCTGGCGCAGAACTACACGCAGTTCTTTCTGCTCCGTCTGCTCTATGGAATCGGCATGGGCGGCAACTGGGGCGTGGGCGCATCGCTCGCCATGGAGTCGGCGCCGCCCAAGTGGAGAGGCATTCTTTCCGGGCTGCTCCAGGAGGGTTACGCGCTCGGCAACGTGCTGGCCGCAATCGCTTACTATACCGTCTTTCCGCGCTGGGGTTGGCGCGCCATGTTCTTCGTGGGGGCCGCGCCGGGATTGCTGACCATGCTGATTTGCCTGCGTGTCGAAGATCCTCAGGCGTGGCGAGAGTCGCGCACCGACTGGTCCACCTACCGGCGCGCCATATTCAAGAACTCGCGGCTGTTCTTCTATCTGGTGGCCCTGATGGCGGCCATGAATTTCATTTCGCACGGCACGCAGGATTTGTACCCCACCTTTCTGCAACGCCAGCGCCACTTCGGTGTCAACGCCACCGCGCTGATTACCGGCCTCTCGATGCTGGGCGCGATTCTGGGCGGCCTTACCTTTGGGCACTTCTCCGACAGCAAGGGGAGGCGGCGTGCAATGGTCTGGGCGGAATCGCTCGGTTTGGCCGCCGTGCCTTTATGGATCATGGCGCCGAGCAAACCGCTGATCATTTTGGGGGCGTTCATCATGCAGTTTATGGTGCAAGGCGCCTGGGGCGTGATTCCAGCGCACATCAATGAGCTGTCGCCGCCGCAGCTTCGGGGATTCTTCCCCGGCTTCGCCTACCAACTCGGAGTACTGATTGCGTCGTCGATTGGCTACCTCGAGGCCGTGCTCGGCGAACACTTCAGCTACTCAATATCCATGGGAAGCCTCGCCGTCGTGGTGCTCTGCTTTGGCGTCGCCATCATCTCCGTCGGCCCGGAAGCCAAGGGTGTGTCTTTTATCCGCGCTTCCGACGAGCTGTGAACCACCAAGGCACAAAGGCGCGAGGGAATACGCGGACCTTGCAGGATGAAATTCGGTGAGTGCAGGATCATCCGGATAGGATTCGAGGATTGAATCGAGTCGAGCAGGTTGTGCCCGCCGATCAGCATCGGGCCAAACGCGGTCGTCAGTGTCACGGGAAGATGGACCAGCACCGAGAGAGCGATCATCGCCCACCCCAAGGCCCACAGGCTGGAAAAGAACTAAGCACGGAGTTCACTAAGCCCGTCCGGCGGTTTCGTGGTCATCAGGGGCTCTTGAAGGGGGGGGCGCATTCTTACGCGCACTTGGAAAAATCGGCCTTAGCACCGACGGCCCCAGCGCTTCGGGCCGGGCACTTACTCTCGAACCCGATTGGACTTATTTGATTTATACTCGTTCTGGAATGGATATTGCACTTTCCCAGTTCGGATGGAAGGAGGCAAGGACTATGAGAAGGCTGCCATTTCTTCTGACCTTGGCTTTGCTGGCGTGGATTCCCTGCCGTGGCCAGGAAGCTGCGTCCGCGCAACAGAAAAACGGAGAACACGCAACCGCCAGCCAACAACGAGATAGCTATCAGGAAAAAGCCGAGGCAAGGCTCCGCGAGCTTAAGCGTCAAATCGATGCCTTAAACGCCAAGGCTAACAAGCAAGGCAGCGAGGCCCGAAAGGAGTTTGACCGGCAGATCGCCGACTTGGATCGGCAGCGAGCGACAGTCCAGAAGCAACTCGATAAGCTCAAAGCTTCCAGCCAGCAAGCCTGGCACGATATGAAGCCGAACCTCGAGGCAGCAATGAAGAATCTGGAGGCGGCGTACCAACGCGCAGCCGCAGACTTCAAGAAATAGCGCTGGCTTCCCCGCCTGAAACTGCGCGAAGCGCCTTGGAGTGCGGCGGCTTGACGCCGCCTTCACTCTGAACCGACCGATGCCTTTTCGTCAGAATGACTCTAAACGGTAAGAGGGGCGCGTTGTGCAAGTAGCCGACTCGCGATATTCCCAAGGCGGCGTCAAGCCGCCGCACTCCAAGGTGCCTTCGGCACGCAGAGGGGATTCCTCGCTGCGCTCCATCAGGGCATGAGTTTCAAGAACGCCACGCCATAGCCTCCCAACTGAATCGTCATTTGTGCCGCAGGGGTGACCGGTGTGGCGGCGGGTCCGGTGGCGGCATTCGTGTTCTTATCAATGGTGAGCAACGTGGCAGAGGAAAATGTTCCGAGGCTCGAAAGGTCAATTGCCACCACGCGGGGATCACCAGGCCCATTATTGTCCGTGCTCGATTGGACGGCGTGATCGGCGACCATCACCACCACGCTGCCATCTCCGTTCTTTATCGCCAGGGTTTCCACGCTAGAGTTTTCACTGACGCCCAGTTGCAGGATCTCGGCTCCGGTTGGGGTGACGTCCGGGTTTGAGGGAAAATACTGGCCCAGCCAGTAATCCACCCAATACCCGAGTTGAACCGCCGTGTTCGAGGCGTTGATCTCGCCGTACTGAGCGTCGGCAGCGAAATCCCAGTGATACAACGCTTGCAGACCTACCTTGCCGAGCATGGAGAAAACCGTCGGTCGCCAGGCAGCGAAGAAGGCGCTCGAGCCGCGCTGGTCCAGAACAAACGGCGTGCCGTTGCAGGCACTGATGCCACCCCCCGCGTCGTAGTCGGCGTTGACGTTGTTTTCGGTCATCCAGACAGGCACGCCTGATAGGGCGGGCTTGGTCTGAAGCTGCGAATAGAGGTATTGAATGTGCGGAACAAACTGAGTGATCGCGTTGAAGAGCGTCTGGTCGGTATCCTTCTGGTTGCACGTGGCGTAGAAGTGCGTGGCAAGGACATCCACGCGGGCGGTCACATTCTGGACAAAGGTGGGGATGTAGTTGCTCGCCTCGCTGCCGAAATCCGCCAACTCGACGGCAACCAACTTGATGGTGCTATCCACCGCTTGCATATGGGGCACCACCACGTTGTACATGTTCACGTAGTTTTGCGGGCCCGGCGAATTGGGCTCGTTACTGTCGTTGAATTCGTCGTTAATGTTCGGTTCGTTGTAGATGCCCCAATAGTCCACGCGACCAACGCCGTTGGGGGGCGTCGAAACGCACGGGGTCTTGTTGCAAGAGGTCGCGTCGGTAATCCCGCCCGGGGTGTTGTAGTACCTCACCAGATCCGCCGCATAGGCGCCGAACGCGTTGAAAGTCGGATCGAGCAGATTTCCCGAGCCGTCGTACATGTAAGCAGGGGCTTTGGCGATCTGGTATTCCGGGCTATGGTCGGTGACGCTCATGATGGGATTGATGATGGCGTCGGGATAGGAGAAAGCCCAAACTCCCGCGGCGGTTTCCGGGATGTCCCGCTCGAGCACCTGCATGCGGATATGGTGGGGCTGGAGAGTTCCCAGCGGAGTTGTGGCGGAGGGGAATTGCACGAAGAACTGATCGGCCCATGATGCCAGTTGAAAGGATGTGGACATGGCCTCCTGCAACCGGCCTTTGACGCCCAGGGTGGAATCGACAGCGTCTGCCACAACGGCGGCGACGCCGACTGTTAATGCCAGCGTTGCGCTGGCGGTGGTTGTCCCATCGCTCGCCGTGACGGTGAGGTTATAGCTCCCCGAAGGCGTGGAAGAGGTGGCAGCAATGCCCTGACCTGGGAGAGGAACGGGGCCGCCGGTCGAAAAGCCGACTGCGCCGCTGTTACCGGCGCCTGGCGATTGGACGCTCACGTTCATCGCACTGAGAGCAGGCGACACCGTGAGTGTGACAGCGTTCGCATCGCCGGCCGGGCGCGTAATGGTCACGTTGATCGTCCCTGATGCGCCGTCCTGGTAAATGGTCAACGAACTCGCGGAGAGACTCTCTCCAATCGGTTGCGGAGCGGGCGAGGACATGCCCCCGCCGCCTCCGCAGCCTGGAAGGATTGAAACAGAACCGAGAATCAATGCCGGAAGAAGAGCTTGGAAGCGATTTGACATGGCGGGCCTCTTGTTAACGTCGAACGGCGGGTATCATCGTAGTGCCCAACTGAATAAGTAATCGAACTTATTCGTCGTAAGCGGAAGGGCGGGGCTTCAGCCCCGCCGTTTATCTGGCGAGGTCATTACGGGGCTTTAGCCCCTGAAGCGGCTTGGCTTCAGGGCCTAAAGGCCCTCTCAACCGTGCAACCATAGGCGGCAGGGCTAAAGCCCCGCCCTTCCGCGGGCCACTTGCAATTGCGCTCACTAAACCAACCACTAGCAAAGCTTTCAGAATAAGGTAGCAGCGCCACCGGCGATGCTGTCATCGGAATAAGAGCGGGGCGAAGGTCGCCAGATTGCGCCGCCACACCATCCAGGAGTGTGCGCCCGGCGTTTCGATGTCGGTGTGCTGAATTCCCTTCGACTTGAGCCAGTCACGGAACTTGCGGTTCATTTCGATGAGATGGTCATCGGTGCCGCAAGCAATCCACAGCAATCGGAGTTGCGCATTGACACTGGAATCGAGTCCCGGAAAGTCCGTCTGGAAATCGTCAGGAACCCCGCCCGAGCTAAACGCCCCGATCCATGCGAAGTCGTTGAGAGTATTCAGTCCGGTGAGAAGAGACTCAGCGCCTCCCATGGAGAGGCCCGCGATGGCTCGAGAATTGCGGTCCTTCACCACCCGATAGGACGCTTCGACCTGGGGTATGACTTCATTGACCAGGGCCTCGCGAAACCTCTGGTAGTTGCGTTGGCGGAGGCTGGGATCGCGAAACGACGCCACCCCTTGCGAGACAATCTCCGGTGCGCCGTAGCCGAGAGGCATCACGACGATCATGGGCTTGACCTTCCCCTGGGCAATCAGGTTGTCAAGAATCACGTTCGCGTACCCAACGGCGGTCCAGGCGCTCGCGTCGTCGCTGAATCCGTGTAAGAGGTAGAGCGTGGGATAGGAATCCTGCCCGGTGGGAGTGTAGCCGGGCGGTGTATAGACGTAATAGTCGCGATCGTCGCCCACAATCGTCGATCTGTAGAAATGGTGGTGGATGACACCGTGCGGAACGTCATCGACCTCCCAGGGCAACGAAGCGGGTCCGGGAACGTGCACCACACTCTGGGGGCCGAGGAGGTTGGGCTTCATCAGGTGGTTCGAGGGGTCGATTAAATGGGTGCCATCGGCCACAAATGAGTAGCCGTAGAAATCCGGCTCCAGCGGGTCAGTGGTGACACTCCAAACTCCTTCTTCGCCCTTCTGCATGGCCACGGGCTGTGCCCCCTCGCGGGCAAGCAAGACCTCCTTGGCATTCGGATCGCGGAAGCGGAACGTAACGCGATGGTCAGGCCCTACCTCCGGCGAAACCACTGGCGGCGGGGGCTGAGGGCGCTGCGGCGTCTGAGCGAGAACCATCGGCGCCACGAGGAGAAGCAACATGCTAAGAAGGCGGATGCGATTCATGGCTTTTGCAGTCCTTTCGAGGTTTGAGCCTCAAACCCCCGCTGGGGAGCTCATGGCCTGAGTGAGTATACACCAATACTCCCGCGGGGAGCGGCTCGCTGGAAGTCGGGGCCCGACGGTGAAAACATCAGCCACCTGTCATCCTGAGCGAAGCGAAGGATCTCCGCAGGTTCCTTAGTTATAACGAGTGACGAACAACTGCAGAGATCCTTCGCTTCGCTCAGGATGACAGGTTGTGTGGTTGGCTCTGCCCATCAGTGCCGCGCAAAACCGAAAAAGTCACACGCTCTCAGGATGACAGATTCTGACTGTCTCTCCTACCTACACCACTCTTTTTCGTCGTGCGCCACGCCCTGCGAAAGTAATATAATGTCGGCGCTGTGGAGATTCGTGCCCGGGGTTGTCAGTAAACATAATGGATTCCATCCCGGCAGATTCAGTTGAGAAACGGAGCGGTCCGGCAGGCGTCTGCCAAGGAGGAACCGCGCCGGCGAGGAGGTCTGGCGCTTGACGGAGACCGATGGTAGGGATAAGAGCGGAAAGGCTCCTGGTGAACCTGGAGTTGGCAGCGGGGGGCAACTTCGCCGGCTAATACGCCCAGTCGTTTACCTGAGCCAGAATTGGATCAGCCGCATTGGAGTGGTGCTCGCGACCACATCGGCTATCACCTTGATCTTCACGTTTCTTTCACAGGTCCTGGGTTATTCCTTTAATCCCTATTTAGGCATCATTGTATTTCTGCTATTGCCCGGGGCTTTTGTCCTGGGACTCATCCTGATTCCTATCGGCATATACCGGGAGTTCCGCCAGCAGCGCCGCCTGGGTACCCTTCCCCATGAATATCCTCTGGTTTCTTTTTCGGGCGAGGAATTTCGGCGCACCGCAACCTTCGTAGTCCTGATGAGCGCTATCAACGTGCCTCTGTTTGTGCTCGCCAGCTACCGGGGGATCGTTTATATGGATTCGGTGAGCTTTTGCGGAGCCACTTGCCACACCGTGATGCAGCCCGAATACGCCGCTTACTTAGGCTCACCTCACTCCCACGTAGCGTGCGTCGAATGCCACATTGGATCGGGAGCGCCGTGGTTCGTGCGCTCGAAAATCTCGGGGACCTATCAAGTCCTGGCGGTAACATTTAACCTCTATCCGCGGCCTATCCCCGTGCCCGTCCATAACCTCCGTCCCGCCGCCCAAACCTGCAACGAGTGCCATTGGCCGGCCAAGTTCTCCGGCGACAAGCTCCTCGTCAAAACGAAATTCGGGGACGACGAAAAGAATTCCCCCACCAACAGCGTGCTCCTGATGCATATTGGCGGACTCAGCCCGGGGCTGAAATACACCGGTATTCACGGGTGGCATCTGGGACTTATCAATTACATTGCGTCCGATGAGAAGCGGCAGGTCATTCCCTGGGTCGAACACCGAAGTGCGGATGGAACATACACGCAGTTTGTGTCCGCGGGAACTCCGCCGAAGCCTGAGCTACTGGCCCATGGCGAACGGCGTCTCATGGATTGCATGGACTGTCACAACCGGCCCAGCCACACGTTCCATCTGCCGGAAGATGCCGTGAACTCCGAGATGGCCGCGGGGCGCATCAGTCCGTCGCTTCCTTTTATACACAAGGTCGCGATTGGGCTGCTCAAGCAGAATTATCCGAACCGTTTTGCGGCGGAAACGCAGATTCCGGAAAACCTGCGGGCGTATTACCGCAACAACTATTTTGCCCTTTACAACAGTAAGCGCTCCGAAGTTGAGGAAGCTGCCAAGGCCTTGGTGTCCATCTACGATAGCAACGTCTTCCCGGAAATGAACGTCACCTGGGGAACGTATGCCAATAACCTGGGTCACATGGATTTTCCAGGTTGTTTCCGGTGCCACGACGGAGACCACAAGTCGAAGGACGGCCAGGTCATCACGCAGGATTGCAACAGTTGCCACAACCTGCTGGCCATGGACGAAGCCCATCCCAAGATTCTGCAAGAACTCCAGGGAGGGCAGTAGGCGGGAATCATCACCACCCAGACACCAGGGCACCAAGCAAGGCCGGAGAGAATATTTTTCTTTGTGACTTGGTGCCTGGGTGGTGATAAATTTGATTCTTCTAGGACGTCTGTAAGAGAATAGCCGCTTTGTGATCGGGCTTCGAAAACTCCAAACGGGGGGTGTTTAATGAAGAAGGTTCTGGGGATTCTTGTTATCGCCGCGTTCTGCGCCGTTATCGTACCGCTTGGCCACGCCAAGCCGGAGTATGCCAAGAAAGAGGGCAAGGCGTGCACTTACTGCCATACCAAGGCGGGGTCGAAAGAGCTGAACGACGCCGGCAAGTATTACAAGGAACATAACCATTCCTTGGAAGGGTATAAGGAAGTCAAGAAATCGTCCTGAGAATTCTCTGTCCAGCGGCTGGTGCGGAGATTCGCCTGAAATCTGCTGCCGGTGATGATCCGCTCCGTGGGCAGTGGGGCGGATTCGCAACTCGGTTTCGGAGGCAATTGAGCCAGAATGACCGGCGCTCCGAACTGCTTGCCGACAGACCCATGATCGACCTGCCCACCTGCCAATCTGCCCATCTGCCTACTGCCGACTGCCGACTTGCGCTTCGGGGGTGACCATAAGTGGAGGGAAACTGGCCGCGCATCGCCGTGCTGGGTGCAGGGGCGGTGGGTTGCTATTTTGGCGGGATGCTGGCGCGCGCCGGCGCGCCGGTGACTTTGATTGGCCGTCCTCTGCACGTGGAAGCCATCGCCCGCCACGGCTTGTTCATTGACGGCTTGCAATTTCAACAGCACATTCAGGTTGCGGCATCCACTGAGATCAGCAACGCAGGGGATGCGGAGGTCGTGCTTTTCTGTGTAAAGACGCTGAACACGGAAGAGGCCTCGAGATCCCTCGCGCCACACCTCGCCCCAAACGCCACCGTGATCAGTCTACAAAACGGAGTAGACAACGTAGAGCGCATTCGCTCCGCATCCAACATTGACGCCTTTGCGGCCGTCGTTTATGTCGCTGCCGCCATGACTGCGCCGGGGCGGGTCAAGCATTCCGGGCGAGGCGACCTCATCCTGGGGGATCTCCTGGGACGCGCCCGCGAAGACGAACCCCGTCGGCGCCAACTCGAGCGACTGGCTTCGCTCTTCGAGCGCGCTGGCGTTCCCTGCCGCGTCTCGAACAACGTGCGCGGCGAACTCTGGTTGAAAATGATTATCAATTGCGCTTACAACGCGATTTCAGCTCTGGGCCGCGCTCCGTACCATCGTGCGGGAGGAAATCGCTGGACGCGCGAGTTGATGATCAAGGTCACCGAAGAGGCCCTCGAAGTGGCACGTGCCGCCGGAGTTCGGCTTCCGGACGTCGATATGGTCGAAACCGTGCTGAAGATTTCTGAAAGCATGGCCAACGCTACCTCCTCGACCGCTCAGGATCTCACTCGCGGTAAGCCTACCGAGATTGATTCTTTGAACGGCTATCTGGTGCGGCGGGGTGCGGAACTAGGGGTGCCAACCCCCGTCAATCAGACCCTTCACGCCCTGGTCAAACTCCTCGAAGAATCTGTTTAGCTTTCCCTTTTCCTCCCGACCACGTAGACGATCAGGTGAGACAGGCCGATGGCGGCGGGGGCTATACTGACAAACTGGATGCCGTTAGGGATTCTGAGTTCTGGACTGTGGGCAAGCAAAGCATTCAGGGTCACGAATGCCCCAACACCTAGCGAGATCCACAGGAGTCCCGCCAGAAGGAGGATGCGTTGGACATTCCAATTGCTCTTTCTTATCTCTGGCTCGAGTGGAGGGAGTTCGATACCCTTTTCGATAGCGGCAAGGCGCTCTTGGTGGATCATCGTTCTGCGCTGGTGCTGGAGCCATTGCCGAAAACCCACGAACGCAATAAACGCCACGATCACGATCGCTATATCCATGTGCTCAACCTTCCTTTCACTCGTATATACTCGTGAGCCAATCGGCAGGTTGCGAATCACTTTGAGAATTTCCGTGCAACCCCCTGACGCCTTGGCGAGTATCAATAATGATGAAAGACGAAGACGTCGACACACTCCTCCGCAGTCGGCGATACGAGGACGCTTTCGGGCTTCTCCTGGATCGCTATCAGGAGAAAGTATTCCGGCTGGCATTCTCGGTACTGAAAGATGCAGGAAGAGCAGAAGAAGTGACACAAGACATTTTCCTGAAGCTGTGGCAGGCGCTGCCGCTCTATGATGGCAGGGCATCTCTTTCCACTTGGCTTTACACCATCGCACGGAATAGGTGCTTCTCCGCGTTTCGGAGGGAAGCCATCCGGAACAGCCCTCCGATTGAGGCCTGTGGGGAACCTGCTCGAAACGAAACCGTCTCTCAGCGTGTCGAGGTCAGACAACTTTTGGAGCGCTTACCCAGATTGCAGCAAGAGGCGATCACCCTCTTTTACCTCGAGGACGAGAGTATCCAGAACGTGGCACGAATCCTGGGTCTTCCCGAGGGAACTGTAAAGAGTCATTTGCACCGTGCGCGTCGAGCCTTAGCAGAGATGATGAGGAGTTGAGATGATGGATTGCCAAGATGCCAAGGAAAAGCTACTCGAAAGTTATGATGGTGCGCTCTCGCCTGATGACCGGCGTCGCCTGGATAGCCATTTGGCTGCCTGCCCTGAGTGTGGGGAGTTCAATAACTTGCTGAACGCACTCGACGTTAGTCTTAGGGAAGCGATTGTGCTGCCGCAGTTGAGCGCCGGGTTCCGTACGGCATTACAGGCGAAGATTGAACGGCACTCGCGCCGGTTATGGCTAGATTGGCTGCCAGACGCAGCTTATGTGGTGGGCTCGGTAGCAGCAATTGTCTATTGCGTCGTTTTGTTGCCGCCCCCTGCGTCGGTGGTGCTTTGGATCGGCACCCTGACAGCAGCAATCGGCTACTCGTTTCAGGCGTTGCTTCTGGGCTCTCTGGAAGAAGCGTGAAGACAGTCCGAATGCGATCCACCGAGCAGTTTTTTCTCCCTCTATGTAGTTTTGGCTTCAACAATTTCCGGCAGGTCTCCACGCTTTAAGTCTAGCCCTTGAGCCGACACTAGTTATAAAGCCCTCCTTTGGCAAAGTACTTGCTCCCCTCAACTTCTACCAGTTATCTGCGAACTTGCGGTTGGAGGAGAAACATGGAAGAAAAACCGGTCAAAGGAGAAGCGTCGATTGAGTACATGTCGCCCGGCCGAGGCTACCGGATTGTCACCGGTCTCGTGCTGGTTGGCTTGTGTGCGGTTCTTGTCTACGCCCTCGTGGAACATCGTTCCCTCAAGCAACTAACCGCCAGTCGTGATGAACTAGCGGCGGAGCTTAACCTCGAGCATGCCCAGATCCAGAGCCTTTCGCAGAGACTCCTTGCGGCACAATCTGTGCCCGCACCGGCGGCGGCATCGACGCCTGCCCCGGCGCCTCAACCGGCTGTGACGTCGGCCGAGCAGCAAGCTGCCGTCGCCCAACCCAGCAAAGTCCAGCGTCATCCCCGAAAGCGCGTCGCGGTTGCTCGCGCGCACCGGTCCGAAGATCCGTGGCGCAAGCAGATGCAGTCACAGTTGACTCAACAGCAAAAGGAGCTGGCGGATCAACAAAGGATCATCCAGGAGACGCAAGACTCTGTTCAGAAGACCCGTGCCGACCTCGAGGGCAATCTGCAATCAACCCGCGATGATCTGAATGGGTCCATCGCAAAGAACCATGAGGAGGTTGTGGCGCTGGAGAGGAAAGGAGAACGCAACTACTACGAATTCAATCTTCAGAAGTCCAAGGAATTTACAAGAAAAGGGCCGATGAGTATCTCGTTGCGCAAATCCAACGATAAGCACAAGTACTGTGACTTGGCGATGATCGTGAACGATTCGGAAGTGAGCAAAAAGCACGTGAACCTGTACGAGCCGGTGCTGTTTTATCCCGAGGGTTATTCGCAGCCCTTGCAACTGGTCATCAACCGCATCGGCAAGGACGATGTCAGGGGCTACGTCAGCGAGCCCAAGTACAAGTCATCCGAAATGGCAGCCACTGCCACCGCCCCTGTTGGGCCGGCTACCGGAAACACGAGTCAGGCCGCAACCGGTTCTTCCGAGGGGGCCGCGACGCTGAAGCGCCGGCCTGCCACCCAGGAATGAGAGACAGTTGGACAAGCTCACGCGTCGGCGTGTTTTGGCCGTCCGGGTCTTAATCGAGTTCCTGACAAAGGTCGAGAGGATTGCCTGTTCGTACCCCCTGGGCCTGCCCATTGCCATTGCGGCGATATCACAATTTAGAGTGAAACCGGAAAAGAGACGAGGCAGGACTGTCCTTCAGAAGTTGCCGGCAGCGATTCGGTGTGTGGGCGGCGAGACCTGTGCCAGCCGGCCGGGACGCCAGCGAGTGGCCCTCCCGCAAAAAACGGGGCGCCATAGCAGCACGAGCAGAAACACAGATACGACCCGAGAGACTGTCATGATAGAATGACCCCTTCCGGGCACCCCACCCCCTCCAGGCAGGAGTCGACGACGCCATGAATTTGCGTTCTTTGTTCAGTGTTTTCTCTTCCGACCTCGCCATTGACCTTGGCACCGCCAACACGCTGGTCTTCGTCCGCGGCCGAGGCATTGTGGTTAACGAACCGTCCATCGTGGCCATCAACAATGTCAGCGGAGCGGTCGAGGCGGTGGGGCGCGAGGCCAAGGAGATGCTGGGGCGCACGCCGGGCAACATCGTCGCCATCCGCCCTCTGAAAGACGGCGTCATCGCGGACTTCAAAAGCACTGAGAAGATGCTGAACTATTTCATCCATAAGGCGCACAACCGCAAGACTTTTGTGCACCCCCGGATCGTCATCGGCGTGCCTGCGGAAATCACTCAGGTGGAAAAGCGCGCAGTGCAGGACTCCGCCATGCGCGCCCGGGCCAGCGAAGTGTTCCTGGTCGAGCAGGCCATGATGGCGGCCATCGGCGCCGGCCTGCCCATCACCGAGCCCTCCGGCAGCATGATTGTGGATATCGGCGGAGGTACCACGGACATCGCCGTG
>Ga0209415_10005754_pt1 | contig 22220 bp, 14 predicted proteins | sample PeaSoiSIISIP2007_FD_187696 | JGI IMG/M metagenome (GOLD analysis project Ga0209415, IMG submission 187696) | Peat soil microbial communities from Weissenstadt, Germany - SII-SIP-2007 (SPAdes) (version 2) | ecosystem: Environmental > Terrestrial > Soil > Wetlands > Peat | place: Germany... | reverse complement strand
TGTTTCCGGCGATCAACGTCAACGATAGCGTCACCAAGTCGAAGTTCGACAACCTCTACGGCTGCCGCGAGAGCCTCGTCGACGGCATCCGCCGCGGCACCGACGTGATGATGGCCGGCAAGGTGGCGATGGTGGCGGGCTTCGGCGACGTGGGCAAGGGCTCGGCCGCCTCGCTGCGCAACGCCGGCTGCCGCGTCATGGTCTCCGAGATCGACCCCATCTGCGCGCTGCAGGCCGCCATGGAGGGCTACGAGGTCGTCACCATGGAGGACGCGGCTCCGCGCGCCGACATCTTCGTGACCGCGACCGGCAACAAGGACGTGATCAAGACCGCGCACATGCGCGCCATGAAGGACCGCGCCATCGTCGCCAACATCGGCCACTTCGACAACGAGATCGAGGTCGCGGGTCTCAAGAACCTCAAGTGGCACAACGTCAAGCCGCAGGTCGACGAGATCGAGTTCCCCGACGGCAAGCGCATCATCCTGTTGTCGGAGGGGCGGCTGGTGAACCTCGGCAACGCCATGGGCCATCCCTCGTTCGTGATGTCGGCGTCGTTCACCAACCAGACGCTGGCGCAGATGGAGCTGTGGACCAACGCCGGCACCTACGAGAAGAAGGTCTATACGTTGCCCAAGCACCTCGACGAGAAGGTCGCGCGCCTGCACTTAGGGAAAATCGGCGTGCGGCTGACCAAGCTGACGCCCGAGCAGGCGGCCTACATCGGGGTCAAGGAGCAGGGCCCCTACAAGAGCGACCACTACCGCTATTGAGGCGATCTGCGGCTTCCCCGCAGCACTTCCCGCAAACTCGACGGCCGGGCACCGAACGGGTGCCCGCCGCCTGGCCACTGCGTGTAAGCCTTCGCATAATCAGCTCATGATTCGCCTCATTACCTGAGGCGAGCATTGCCGGGCCTTTGTCTTCGCTCGTTGCGTCTCTGGCCCCGGGTTCCCATCTGCTGCAACGGATCCCGATGCAAACAGCCGGAAGCACTCCACGATTGGGCGGCATGCGGCGCGACCTCGCCGGCCTCATGGCCGCCAGCGTTGCCGGCGTGCTGCTGCTCGTGGGCGGCATCGCGGCCGGCGGCGAGATGCTGTTCGGGCTGTCGCTGAAGCTGCTTTCGGTGATCGCCGTCAGCGGCGGGCTGGTCGCGCTCGGCCTCGTGCTCGCCTGGTTCACGGCGGGTCGCGCCCGGCGCGAGGCCGAAGCCGCGCGCAGCGAGAGCGCGGACCTCAAGCGCAGCCTTGCCGCCGCCGATTCCGTCATCCGCTCCGAGCCGCAGATCCTGGTGGCGTGGGCGCAGAACGAGCCCTTGCGCGTCGTTGCCCAGTCGCTGAAGGGCGTGCCCGGCCTGCCCGACACCCCGGAGCGCTTCCTGCGCTTCGGCCAGTGGCTGGAGCCCGGCTCCGGCGCCACCCTCAAGATGGCGCTGGACGCGCTGTTCGCCAGCGGGCGTCCCTTCAACATCATCGTGCGCACGCTCGCCGGCGGTCACGTCGAGGCGGAAGGGCGCACGGCCGGCGGCCGCGCCATCCTGCGCCTGCGCGACGTGGCCGGCCACCGCGACGAGGTCGCCCGCGTCTTGGCCGAGCACCAGCGCCTCGCGCACGAGGTGCGCGCCAGCCGCGCGCTGCTCGACACACTTCCCATGCCCGTGTGGCTGCGCGGCAAGGACGGCCGCCTCACCTGGGTCAACACCGCCTATGTGAAGGCGGTGGAGGCGCCCAGCCGCGTCGAGGTGCAGGAGCGCCAGATCGAGCTTCTGGAGCAGCGCCAGCGCCGCGCCGCCGCGCGCACGCTCTCGCGCGGGGAGAGCTACCGCGGGCTCCTGCCGCTGATCATCGGCGGGGAGCGCCGGCTGCATGACGTGACCGTCATCCCCTACGAGGATGCGACCGCCGCGGCGGCGATCGACGTGACCGCGATCGAGAAGGTGCAGGTCGACCTCGACCGCCAGATCGCCGCCTACGACCGCACGCTCGACCGCGTCGCCTCGGCGGTCGCCATCTTCAGCCGCCAGCAGCAGCTCATCTTCTTCAACGAGGCGTACGCCACGCTGTGGAAGCTCGATCCCGAATGGCTCAAGACGCGGCCCGCCGACGGCGCCGTGCTCGACCGACTGCGCGAGCTGGGCCGGCTGCCGGAGGTCGTCAACTACCCGGAGTGGAAGGCGAAGGTGCTCTCCTGCTACGAGGAAGCCTCCGCGCAGGAGGACTGGTGGCACCTGCCCGACGGCCGCATGCTGCACGTCATGACCGAGAAGCGGTCGGACGGCGGCGTCACCTATCTGTTCGTCGACGAGACCGAGCGGCTCGCGCTGGAGAGCGAGTATCGAGTGCAAATCGATGTGCAGCGCGAAACCCTCGACAGCCTCAAGGAGGGCGTAGCGGTGTTCGGCACGGACGGCCGGCTGAAGCTGTCCAACTCGGCCTTCGCCGCGATCTGGAACTTATCGCGCCGCGCGCTCGGCGAGGGTCCGCACATCGACGAGATCATCGACCATGCGCGCGCCTACTACGAGGACGCGCCGACCTGGGTCCGCATTAGCAGTGCCGTCACCTCGATTTCCGAGCAGCGTGAAGCCTTCGATGGGCGGATGATGCGCCCCGACCGTACGATCATCGACTATGCGGCGATGCCACTGCCCGATGGTGCCACCCTGCTCACGTTCGCCGACGTGACCGACGCCAAGAGCTATCAGCGGGCGCTGGAGGAGCGCAACGAGGCGCTCGTCGCCGCCGACCGCATGAAGAACGACTTCATCAGCCACGTGTCCTACGAGCTGCGCACGCCGCTCACCAACATCATCGGCTTCAGCGAGCTGCTCGCCAATCCGCAGATCGGCCTGCTCAACGAGAAGCAGCACGAGTACCTGGGCGACATCTCCGCCTCCTCCAAGACGCTGCTCGCCATCATCGACGACATCCTCACGCTCGCCACCATGGACGCCGGCGCCATGGAGCTGAAGCTTGGTCCCGTCGAGGTACGCAAGGTCATCGACGGCGCGATCCTCGGCATCTGCGAGGCCGCGCTGCGCTCCAAGCTCACGCTGCACATCGCCATCGACGACGACGCGACAATCTTCATCGCGGACGAGGCGCGCGTGCGCCAGATCCTCTATAACCTCTTGTCGAACGCGGTCGGCTTCTCCGAGCCGGGCGATACCGTGCGCATCAGCTGCCGCCGCGAGGACGGCATGATGGTGTTCACGGTCGAGGACCAGGGCATCGGCATCCCCAAGGATCAGCAATGGCGCGTCTTCGAGCGCTTCGAAAGCCGCAGCCACGGCTCGGGGCACCGCGGCGCCGGGCTCGGGCTGTCGATTGTCAAGGCGCTGGTCGAGCTGCACGGCGGCACCGTGTCGCTGGAATCGGAGCCGGGGCTCGGAACGCGCGTCACCGTGCGGCTGCCGGAGAACGGGCGCGCACTGCCCGGCGCGGACCTAGCCGTACATCAACAGGGCCCGCTGCGGCCGCTATCTACGGGCGGCTCGGCCGCATAGTGTGACCTCAGATGACGGCTTCCCACACAATCCCCGGGGTTCGGGAGAGCGAGCTTGTACGGCTCGCCGAGGACATCGCCTTCGTTGCCCGCCCCGGCGACCTCATCGCGCTCAGCGGCGAGCTCGGCGCCGGCAAGACGACGCTCGCCCGCGCCATCATAAAAGCGCTCGGCTGCGATGAGCGCGAGGAGATTCCGAGTCCGACGTTCACGCTGGTGCAGAGCTACGCGACGCGGCGCATGCCGGTCGCGCACTTCGACCTATACCGCATCAACGCGGCCTCCGAGATCGACGAGCTGGGGCTTGACCTCGCTCTCAACGACGGCATCGCGCTGGTCGAGTGGCCGGAGCGCGCGGGCGATAGGCTGCCGGCGAGCCGGCTGGAGATCCGGCTCGAGGACGAAGGCGGCGCCGGCCCGGGCGCCGGAACGGACGGCGCGACGCGGCGGGTGTCACTCGTGGGTCAGAGCGAGTGGGCCGCGCGGGTGGCGCGCCTCGCCGCCATGCGCAGCCTGCTCGCATCCGACGGCCTCGACGGCGAAGCCTCCTCGCTCAGCTATCTGCAGGGCGACGCCTCCGTGCGCCGCTACGCGCGCATTGCCCGCCGCGCGGGCGACGGCGTCATTCTCATGGACTGGGCGCGCCAGCCCGACGGCCCCGCCATCCGCGACGGCCTGCCCTACAGCCGCATCGCGCACCTCGCCGAGGACGTGCGCCCGTTCGTCGCGATCGCCGCTGCGCTGCGCGCGGCCGGTCTCAGCGTGCCCCAGATCTACGCGCAGGATCTCGACCACGGCTTCCTGCTCATCGAGGATCTCGGCGACCGCGTGTTCGCTATCGAGGTTCGAACCGGCACCAGCGATCAGGCGCAGCTGTGGCGCGCCGCGACCGAGGCACTCGCCGCGCTCGATGGCGTGCAGCCGCCCGAGGCGATACCGCTTGCCGATGGCAACGTGCATCGCATTCCTACCTACGACCGCGGCGCGCTGTCGATCGAGACCGAGCTGCTGCTCGACTGGTACTGCCCGGCCCTGCACGGCTCTCCCGTGCCTGCGGACGCACGCGCCGAGTTCCTGTCGCTCTGGGGCGCCGTCTTCGACCGTCTCGCCGCCATGCCTGTGGGCTGGGTGTTGCGCGACTACCACTCGCCCAATCTTCTCTGGCTTCCCGAACGCGAAGGGATTGCGCGCGTCGGCGTGATCGACTTTCAGGATGCCATGCGCGGGCCGCCCGCCTACGACCTCGTCTCACTCCTGCAGGATGCCCGCGTCGATGTCGCGCCCGAGCTTGAAGCTGCCGCGTTCGATCACTATTGTGCCGCGGTCGCAGCGCGGCAGAGGGGGTTCGATCGTGACGCATTCGCCTTCGCCTATGCCGCGCTCGGCGCGCAGCGCAACACCAAGATCGTCGGAATCTTCGCGCGCCTCGCCAAGCGCGACGGCAAGCCCGCCTACCTGCGCCACCTCCCGCGGCTGTGGCGCTATCTCGAGCGCGACCTCGAGCACCCCGCGCTCGGTGGCCTCAAGAGCTGGTATGACCGCCACTTTCCGGCCGCGACGCGAGGTCGCGCGCTGCCCTGAGCGGAGCGCGCGCCCATGACCCGCGCGGCGCCGTGGAAGCCGGAGGCGGGGATCGTGCTGGCCGCGGGGCTCGGCCAGCGCATGCGGCCGCTGACGGATCAGGTCCCCAAGCCCCTCGTGCGTCTCAAGGGCCGGGCGCTGATCGATCACGTGCTCGACCGCATGGCCGCGGCGGGCATCGCCCGTGCCGTCGTCAACGTGCACTATCTCGCTGATGCGCTGGAGGTGCATCTGCGCCAGCGCAAGCGCCCGAAGGTCGAGATTTCGGACGAGCGCGGCGTGCTGCTCGATACCGGCGGCGGCGTCGTGCGCGCGCTCCCCAAGCTCGGAACCGCACCGTTCTTGATTCACAACTCCGACTCGGTGTGGATCGAGGGCGTCGGCTCCAACCTGGAGCGGCTGTTTGCGGCGTGGGACGGCGGCACGATGGACTGTCTCATGCTGCTCGCCTCCGCCGCGACCAGCCTCGGCTACGATGGCTCCGGCGATTTCGCCATGGGCACCGACGGCCGCCTGTCGCGCCGGGGCGAGCGGCAGATGGTGCCATTCGTCTTTACTGGCGTATCGATTGCGCACCCGAGGATGTTTGCCAACGCGCCGCAGGGGCGCTTCTCGCTCAACAAGCTGTGGGACGAGGCGATTGACAAGGGACGGCTGTTCGGCGTGCGCCTGGAAGGGCTGTGGATGCACGTCGGCACGCCGGAAGCACTGACGGAAGCGGAGAGGTGGATCGAAAGTGAGGACGTGGCTTGACCAGGCGTTAGGCCGAACCGGCACCAAGGAGCCGGACAGCGCCCGCGTCTTCACGGTGCCTCCGGGGCGTCCCTTTCTCACCAGCCTTGCCCGCGCCATCCTCAGCGGCGACCTGCCCTCCCCCGGCGGCCGCGCGCCCTCGCCGCTCGAGCTCCCCGACGTGACGCTGCTGCTGCCGACGCGCCGTGCCGCGCGCGCCATGCAGGAGGCGTTTCTCGCCGCCAGCGGCGGGCGCGCGATGCTGCTGCCGCGCATCCGCCCGATCTCCGAGGGCGAGGAGGAGCTGACGCTGCTGTCGGGTCTTGCCGGCGACGCGGCGCTGCAGGGGGCCGAGCTGGAGCTGCCGCCGGCCGTCAGCGAGATCGAGCGCCGTATCGCGCTGACCTTGCTCGTCAGCCGCTGGTCGCAGAGCCAGCGTGCCGCGCAGGCGCACGCCGCCGGCGACATGGCGGTCTTCGCCGGCGCGGCGGGCGACACGCCGGCGAAGGCTGCCAACCTCGCCGCCGACCTGTGCGGCCTGATGGACATGGTCGAGACCGAGGCCGTGGATTTCGCCGGGCTTGCCGAGCTGGTGCCGGAGGAATTCTCCGAGCACTGGCAGCACACCATCGAGTTCCTGAAGATCATCACCGAGGCGTGGCCGGCCCACCTCGCGGAGCGGGGGCTGCTGTCGCCGGTGGGGCGCCGCAGCCGCGCAATCCTGGCTGAGGCAAAGCGCCTCGCCGAGGCGCCCCCCAAGGGACCCGTCATCGTCGCCGGCGTCACCGGCTCGATCCCCGCGACGGTGGAGCTGATGCGCGTCGTCGCGCGCCTGCCCAAGGGCGCGATCGTACTCCCCGGCCTCGATGCCAACCTCGACGACGAGAGCTGGCAGACGATCGCGCCGTCCACATCGAGCGACCCCGGTCACCCCGAGCACCCGCAGTTCGGCCTCAAGAAGCTGCTCGACAGCCTCGACCTCGAGCGCGACGACGTGCGCTTGCTCGCGGGCAACGCGGCGAGCGCCGCCGCTGCCGGGCGGGCCGAGCTGATGGCGGAGGCGATGCGGCCGTCCGGCACGACGGCGAAGTGGTACGGCTATACCAAGCGCGCCGACCGCGCCAAGCTGCGCACCGCGCTCGACGGCGTGAGCCTGATCGAAGCTCCCTCCGCGCAGGACGAGGCCGAGGTCGTGTCGCTCATCCTGCGCGAGGCGGCGGAGACGCCGGGGCGCACGGCGGCGCTGATCTCGCCCGACCGGCTACTCGCGCGCCGCGTCGCCATCCGGCTGGAATCCTGGGGCATCCGCGTCGACGATTCCGCCGGGCGCCCGTTCGCCAAGACGGTGCCCGGCACCTTTCTCGACCTGACCATCGCAGCGATCGCGCAGGGCTTCGCGCCGGCCGACGTGATGGCGCTTTTGAAGCATCCGCTGACGCGGCTGGGGCTCGGGCCCTTCGAGGTCCGCCGCGCCGGCCGCGCGCTCGAGATCGCCGCCTTCCGCGACGTGTATCTCGGCGATGGGCTCGGCGGCATCAGGGCGGCGCTCGCGCGCGCCGAGCAGGACGTCCTCACCGGCGACCGCCGCGAGGCCGCGGTCAAGCGCCTGCGGCCGGACGATTGGAAGGGGTCGTTCGACCTCGTCGACCGGCTGGAGACCGCGCTCGCTCCGCTGCTCGCGGTATTCGGGTCGGGCAAGCCCGTGCCGCTCGCCGCGCTCGCGCAGGCGCACATGCAGGCCGCCGAGGCGCTTGCCCGCCTGCCCGAGACGGAAGCGGACGAGGACGGCTCCCCGCTCTGGCGCGAGGAGGCCGGCACGGCGGCGGCTGCGTTCTTCAGCGGCCTCGCCGACCCGAGCCTCCCCACGCTCGCGGTGCCTGCCGCCGACTACGCCGACCTCTACCGCAGCCTCGTTGCCGGTGAGAACGTGCGCCCGCGCGTCGCCGCGCATCCCCGCCTCTTCATCTGGGGGCCGTTCGAGGCGCGCCTGCAGCAGACCGACGTGGTCGTCCTCGGCGGCCTCAACGACGGCACCTGGCCCGAGGCCGGCGAGCCGGGACCCTGGCTCAACCGCCCGATGCGCGTCGCGCTCGGGCTGCCGTCGCCGGAGGAAAAGATCGGCTACGCCGCGCATGATTTCACCTCGTTCCTCGGCGCGGAACGCGTCTACCTCACGCGCGCGCAGAAGATCGACGGCGTCCCGACCGTGCCTTCGCGCTGGCTGATGCGGCTGCAGGCGCTGCTGTCCGGGCTCGGTCTCGCCGGAGAGCTGCGCCCGCAGCAGTCGTGGCTCGGCTGGGCGCGCGCCCGCGACCGCATCGAGACGCGCGTGCGCTTAACCGCGCCCGAGCCGCGCCCGCCGCTCGCGCTGCGTCCGCGCCGCATGAGCGTGACGCGCATCGAGACCTGGCTGTCGAACCCCTACGCCATCTTCGCCGACCGGATTCTGCATCTGCAGAAGCTGCCGCCGCTCGGCGCCGATCCCGACGCGGCGCTGAAAGGCTCGATCGTGCACGAGATCATGAGCCGCTTCGCGCAGGCCGCGCCGGCCACGCTGCCATCCGACGCCGCGGGCGATCTCGCCGCTATTGCGCGCGAGGTGCTCGGCCATTACGGCGACAACCCGCGCGTCGCCGCGTTCTGGCTGCCGCGCTTCCTGCGCTTTGCCCAGTGGTTCGCCGAGACGGAGCCGGAGCGGCGGCGTGGCGTGACGCGCGTCGCGGCCGAGATCGACGGCCAGCTCGTGCTCGCCGGCCCGGGCGGGCCGTTCACGCTCACCGCGCGCGCCGACCGCATCGACGTGGGAGCGGCCGGCGTCGTCATCACCGACTACAAGACGGGCACGCCGCCGACCGACAACAGGATCAAGCAGGGCCTCGCCCCGCAGCTGCCGTTGGAGGCGGCGATCGCGCGCGGGGAAGCGGGCTTCACCGGCATCGCCGAGCATCGCGTCACGGCGCTGCGCTACATCAAGGCCTCCGGCGGCGAACCCGCGGGCGAGGAGCGTACCGTGGACGTCGCCGACATCGCCGGCCTTGCCGACACCGCGCTCGATAGGCTCGGGCAACTCGTCGCGCAGTTCGACGACGAGGCAACGCCCTACAGGGCGCTGCGCCGGGCGGGCTTCACCTACGACTACGACGACTATGCGCACCTGGCGCGCGTCGCGGAGTGGGCCGTTGCGGAAGAGGAGGACGTGCCATGACCGCGCACTCCGCCGATGTCGAGCGCACACACACAGCCCAGCGCAACGCCGCCGACCCGCGCGCGTCCGCCTGGGTGAGCGCCAACGCCGGCACCGGCAAGACGCACGTGCTGACGCTGCGCGCGCTGCGCCTCATGCTCGCCGGCACGATCCCCGAGCGCATCCTCGCCCTCACCTACACCAAGGCCGCCGCCGCGGAGATGTCCAAGCGCGTCTACGAGACGCTGGCGGGGTGGGTGACCATGGACGCCGCCCGGCTCGCCGAGCTGCTGACCGAGCTCGCCGGCAAGAAGCCGACGGCCGCGGATATCGAGCGCGCGCGCACGCTGTTCACGACCGCCATCGAGACGCCGGGCGGGCTCAAGGTGCAAACGATCCACTCGTTCTGCGAGCGCGTCCTGCAGCGCTTTCCCCTGGAAGCCGACGTGGCGCCGGGGTTCACCATCCTCGACGAGCCGACCGCGAATGCGCTGCAGCGCGAGGCGGTCGATGCCGTGCTGGCGGCAGCGACGCGCCGGAAGGCGTCCCCCGAAGGCAAGGCGCTGGACGCCGCCATCCGCTACGCCGCCGATGAGCGCTTCGACGAGCTGTTGCGCGACGCGCTGCGCCTACGCACGCGGCTCGACGAGGTGCTGCGCATGGAATCGGGCAATCAGGCGGACGCGCTCGGCGTGCTCGATGCGGCCCTGCGCCGGACGCTCAAGGTCCGTGCCGCTGCCACCGAGGACACGCTCTCCGACGAGCTTGCGCAGGTCCTCGGCGACGGCGAGCTGCGGCGCCTGCGCGATGCTCTCAGCGGCGGCGGCACGAACGATGCAAAGCTCGGCCAGGCGATCGCGGCCGCGCTGTCGGCGCGCGCGCCCCGGGTCAGGGCGGAGGCGCTGGAGAAATTCTTCTGCACTGAAAAGGGAGCGCCGCGCACGAGCCTGATGAGCAAGCCGCTCAAGGCCCAGTTTCCCGACCTCGACATTTCCGTCACCGCCGCGCAGACGCGTGCCGTGGCGCTGGCGCACGAGCGCAAGGGGCTCTACGTCGTCACCGCGACGATCGCGCTCTATTGCCTCGCCGGCGCCGTGTTGGAGCATTATCGCGCCGCCAAGGCACGCCGCGCCGCCCTCGACTACGACGATCTCATCGCCAAGACCGTGAGCCTGCTGCGCACCAAGGATTCGACCGCCTGGGTGCTGTTCAAGCTCGACCGCGGCATCGACCACATCCTCGTCGACGAGGCGCAGGACACCAGCACCGAGCAGTGGCAGGTGGTGGAGGCGCTGGCGCAGGAGTTCTTTACCGGCCTGGGGCAGCGCGAGGAGGTGCGCACGCTGTTCGCCGTCGGCGACGAGAAGCAGTCGATCTACAGCTTCCAGGGCGCGGCGCCACGCAAGTTCGCCGAGATGGGCCAACGTTTCGAGGCGCTGGCCGCGTCGGCCAAGCAGACGTGGCGGCGCGTCCCGCTCGATCTGTCGTTCCGCACGGTCTCGACCATCCTCGGCGCCGTCGACCGGGTGTTTGCCGACCACGAGCGCACGCCGGGCCTCACCGCCGAGCGCGCGGACATCCGCCACGCCGTGCACCGCATCGGCCACGGAGGTCTCGTCGAGATCTGGCCGGTGACGGTGCCCGAGGGCGGCACGCAGGCCGACGCGTGGTCGCCGCTCGACGAGGAGGCCCCTCGCGCGCCCGAGGTGCGCCTCGCCGAGCGCATCGCGGCAACCATCGAACACTGGCTCGCAACCGGCGAGCGGCTTGTCTCCGAGGATCGGCCGATCCGCCCGGGCGACATCCTCATCCTCTTGCGCAAGCGCCGGCCGTTCGCGGCGCCGATGGTGGCGGCGCTGAAGGCGCGCGGCATCGATGTCGCCGGCGCCGACCGGCTGCGCCTCTCCGACCAGATCGCGATCGAGGACCTGATCTCGCTCAGCGATTTCCTCACCCTGCCCGAGGACGACCTTTCGCTCGCCGAGGTGTTGAAGAGCCCGATCTTCGCCTTCGACGATGCCGACTTGCTGGCGCTCGCCGCCAACCGCCGCGGCACGCTGTGGTCGTCGCTGATCGCGCACGCCGACGACAAGCCGAGCTACCGCAGCGCCGTCGATACCCTCAAGCGCTGGCGCTCGCGCGCCGATTACGCGCCCCCGTTCGAGTTCTTCGCCTCCGTCCTCGACCGCGAGGGCGCGCGCGCGAAGTTCCTGGCCCGGCTGGGGCCGGAGGCCGCCGACCCGCTGGACGAGTTCCTGAACCTCGCGCTGTCCTACGACGACCGCGCGCCGCCCTCACTCACGGGGTTTCTCGCCTTCCTGCGCGAGAGCGACAGCGAGGTGAAGCGCGACATGGATCACGGCCGCAACGAGGTGCGCGTGATCACCGTGCACGGCGCCAAGGGCCTAGAGGCGCCGATCGTGTTCCTCCCCGATACCTGCTCGAACGCCGCCGGCGGCGTGTCCTCCCTGCTCGATCTTGCCGGCGTTGCGCTGCCCCAGGGGCTCGCGCCGCCGTTCGTGTGGCGGGTGAAGGGCACCTCCGCCCACGCCGCCATCGCCAGTGCGGGCCAGGATCGCGCGGCGCTCGAGGCCGAGGAGCGCCACCGGCTGCTCTACGTCGCCATGACGCGGGCGCGCGACCGGCTCTACGTCGCGGGCTTCGAGGGCAAGAGGCCGCGCCCCGACGGCTGCTGGTATGACCTCGTGTTCAAGGCGCTCGACGGCACGCTCGCCGATGCGACCGCTTTCGACGGCGGGAAGGTCTGGCGCCGGAGCGCAGCGCAGTCGGCTCCGCCGAAAGCAGGAAAGGCATCGCTCGCCGAGGAGGGGGCGACCTCGCCGCTCCCGTCCTGGGCCACGCGGACGGCGCCGCGCGAGCCGACGATCGCGATCCCGCTCGCTCCCTCGCGGCTGGAGGCCTACGCCCCCGACGAGGCCGGCGAGCCGCTGGCGGCGCCGTCACGACCGCGCGAGCGCACCGAACCCTCCGTCCTCTCGCCGGCGCTCGGCGAGGACGGCCGCTTTCTGCGCGGCACGCTCACGCACGCGCTGCTACAGTATCTGCCGGCCCTGCCGCCGCAGGGCTGGAGCCAGGCGGCGCAGGGCTTCATCGAGCGCCGCGGGGCCGGGCTGTCGCCGGCGGCGCGGCAGGGCATCGTGCGCGAGACGCTGGCGATCCTCGCCGCGCCCGAGTTCGCCCCCCTGTTCGGACCCCAGAGCCGCGCCGAGCTTCCGGTTGTAGCGCTCCTGCCCAACCCCAAGCGCAAGGGTGCGCCGCTCAAGCTCGTCGGCCAGATCGACCGGCTCGTGGACCTCGGCAAGGAGGTTCTGATCGTCGACTACAAGACCAACCGGCCGCCGCCCAAACGCATCGAAGCCGTTGCTGCGGCTTATCTTCTCCAGCTTGCGGCCTATCGTCTCGCGCTCGCCGAGATCTACCCCGGCCGCAACATTCGGGCGGCGCTGCTCTGGACCGACGGCCCTCGAATCATGCAAGTCCCAGGTGAGATGCTCGATCAATATTCGTTGCGGCTCTGGGACCTTGACCTAAGTCGCCTTGACGCTGGCGAGGGGCATTCCTAACTTTCCGCTCGAGCAACGCGCGCGCCGCCCACCCCTCAAGGAGACCGTCCATATGGCAAATGCAGTGTCCGACAGCACCTTCGAGCAGGAGGTTTTGAAGTCCACGAAACCGGTTCTCGTGGACTTTTTTGCCGAGTGGTGCGGGCCGTGCAAGGCCATGGCGCCGGCGCTTGAGCAGGTCGCGCTGGAGATGGCCGGGAAGGTCAAGGTGGTGAAGCTCGACGTCGATCAGAACCCGACGGTGACCGGCAAGTACGGCATCCGCGCTATGCCGACCCTGATGCTGTTCAAGAACGGCCAGGTCGCGGCGCAGCACACCGGCGCCCTGGTGCAGAAGAAAAAGCTCGAGGACTGGATCAACTCGGCCAACGTCGCCTGAGCCGAGCCTGCGGAATTTGTGCAACGGCCCCGGCGCGAGCGCGGGGCCGTTTCGTTTTCGCTCCCCATTCTTCATGGGGAGAGGGTTGGGGTGAGGGGCAGAAACTGGAGTCGTGCTTGCAGCTGCCCCTCACCCTGACCCTCTCCCCGCACGCGGGGAGAGGGAAACGAGCGGGGTCAGTTCGCCTGCGGCTCGACGCCTTCCTGCAGCGCCAGCACGCGGCCGGCGAGGTAGAGCGAGCCGCAGATGAGGATACGCTTGGGCCCCGGCTCGAGCTTCTCGCAGCGTTTGAGCGCGCTTTCGACGTCCGTCGTCCACTCGGCCTCGAGGCCGACCTTGCGCGCCGTGTCGGCCAGCGCCTCGGGCGCGTGCGGCGCCTCGTGCGCGCCGGGGATGGGCACCGTCACCACGTGGCGCGCCAGCCCGCGGAAGGGCGCGAGGAAGCCCGCGGAATCCTTCAAGCCCATCATGCCGACGATGAGATGCACCGGCTTGGGCGAGCGCTCCTCGAGATCGGCGAGCGTCTGCGCCAGCGCACGCCCCGCCGCCGGGTTGTGGCCGCCGTCGAGCCATAGCTCGGAGCCGGGCTTCAGCAGCGAGGGCAGCGGGCCTGAGTCGAGCCGCTGCATGCGCGCCGGCCAGCGCGCGCTCACCAATCCCTTCTCGATCGCCCATTCGTCGAGCGCGACGCCGGGCAGGCGCGCGCGCAGCTCCAGCGCCGCGGCGACCGCGGTGCCGGCGTTGACGATCTGATGGCGCCCGATGAGCGCGGGCAGCGGAAGGTCGAGCAGCTGCGTCTCCGACTGCACGACCAGGCGCCCGCGCTGCTCGTAGGCGTCGAACTGCTCGCCCCATACGACGAGCGGCGCGCCGAGGCGAAACGCTTCGGCGCGGATCACGTCCTCGGCCTCGGGCTCCTGCTGCGCCACGACCGCGGGCACGCCTGCGCGCAGGATGCCGGCCTTCTCGTAGGCGATCTTGGCCAGCGTGGCGCCAAGCTTCTCGGAATGGTCGAGAGAGACCGGCGTGATGACGCAGAGCGGAGGGCGCTCGATCACGTTGGTGGCGTCGAGGCGTCCGCCGAGGCCCACCTCGAGCAGCAGCACGTCGGCCGGCTGCTCGGCGAAGGCGAGGAATGCCGCCGCCGTGGTGATCTCGAACTGGGTGATGTCGTCGCTGCCGTTGGTCGCCTGCGTGCGCACGAGCACGTCGACGAGCCGCTCCTCGCCGATCGCGTGCGCCTTGCCGTCGAGCCCGGCAAGCTCGATGCGCTCGTGGAAGCGCACCAGATGCGGCGAGGTGTAGACGTGCACGCGCGCTCCCGCCGCCTGCAGCATGGCCTTGAGGTAGGCGGTGACCGAGCCCTTGCCGTTGGTGCCGGCGATGTGCACGCAGGGCGGCAGCCGCTTGTGCGGATCGCCGAGCTTGGCGAGCAGGCGCTCGACGCGGCCGAGCGACAGATCGATCAGCAGCGGATGCAAGAGCTTCAGCTCGGCCAGGAGCTTTGCGCTCGCGGGCATATCCGCCCTTCTCCCGTCGCACGTCATTCGAGTAGGCCTACGTCGGATTGCTGCGCCGCTGCGGCCGCCGTCGGGCGACGAGCTGCAGATGATGTCGGAAAGCTTCTAGGGTCGAACCGGCGAAATGGCCAGAGCCGCGCCCGCCGTCAAGGATGCTTTCCATCCTTCGATTGCGGGCGGCCTGTTTGCCCGTCGTCCTTGCGCGTCTTCTCGCGCGGCTCGAGGCGGGCGGAATCGAAGCGCTCCTCGGGCCCGAGGATCTCCGGCTCGATCGGCGTCTGCGAGGGCAGGCGGGCCACGGCCTCGATGAGCTGCGGATCGGGGGCCCTGCCGTTGAGGTAGTGCTTGCCGTTGAGCTGCTTGCCCTTGCCGCGGTCGGCGGCCTTCGCCGGCGCCACCTTCACCATCATGAGCTGGCAGATGCGGCTCAGCGTCTCGCGCAACTTGTGGCGATGCACGACCATGTCGATCATGCCGTGCGCGAGCAGATACTCGGCGCGCTGGAAGCCTTCGGGGAGCTGCTCGCGGATGGTCTGCTGAATGACGCGCGGGCCTGCAAAGCAGATGAGCGCGCCCGGCTCCGCGATATGGATGTCGCCCAGCATGGCGTAGGACGCGGTGACGCCGCCGGTCGTGGGATCGGTGAGCACGACGATGTAGGGCAGGCCCGCCTCGCGCATGCGCTGCACGGCGATGGTGGTGCGCGGCATCTGCATCAGCGACAGGATGCCTTCCTGCATGCGCGCGCCGCCCGAGGCGGCAAACAGGATGAAGGGCGTTCCCTTCTCGACGGCGCGCAGCATGCCGGCGATCACGGCCTCGCCCGCCGCCATGCCAAGCGAGCCCGCCATGAAGCGGAAATCCTGCGCCGCGGCGACGATGTCGAGCCCGTCGAGCGTGCCTTCGGCGACGAGGATCGCGTCCTCGAGGTTGGTGGAGGCCTTGGCGTCGCGCAGGCGGTCGCTGTAGCGGCGACCGTCGCGGAATTTCAGCGGATCGTGGGGAACGGCTGGGACGGAGACTTGCTGGTACTCGCCGTTGTCGAACAACAGGGCCAGGCGCGCATCCGACGCCATGCGCATGTGGAAGTTGGAGCCGGGCACCACAAACTGGTTAGCCTCGAGATCCTTGTAGAAGACCATCTGCCCGGTCTCGGGACATTTGATCCACAGATTGTCCGGCACCTCGCGCTTCGTCGTCAGGAAGCTGCGGATCTTGGGGCGGACGACGTTGTTGATCCAGTTCACGCTCTTTTGGCCTCTCAACAAGGTGGCCGATTCTACAACGGCGCTTCCGTGAGCCACAAAGGTCGCGGCCCTAAAGTAGCATATCGAACCGCGGGCCCATTAATATGGGGTTTTTCCCGCATCGCAGCAAATCATGCCGCGGCCTGCGCTCAAGAACGGCGCTTCAAGCTGCCCGCAGGGCTCCAGCAAGGGACTGCACCAAGTCTAGGACAGATGGCACGGTCTTGCTAGTGGAGGCCCCGTTGCGGCCCAGGCTCCGCTCTATCGCACCGACCAGAGCCGACCCGACGACCACGGCGTCGGCGACCTCGGCGAGCGCCCTGGCTTGCGGCCCGCTTTTTACGCCGAAACCTACGGCCACAGGAAGGCTGGTGGCCTTCTTAATTTGCCGGACGTGTGTGTGAACGGCGTTAACATCGGGGGTCGCGGTGCCCGTGATGCCGGTAATAGACACGTAATAGAGGAAGCCCGAGGTGTTGCGCAGCACGATCGGGAGCCGCTTGGCATCCGTCGTCGGCGTGGACAGCCGGATGAAGGCGAGCCCCAGCTTGGCGGCGGGCAGGCACAGCTCGTCGTCGGCCTCGGGCGGCAGATCGACCACGATCAGCCCGTCCACGCCGGCAGCCTTGGCATCCTGCAGGAACCGGTCGTTGGGGTAGACGTAGATGGGGTTGTAATACCCCATGAGGATGATCGGCGTCTCCTGATCGGTCTTGCGGAAGTCCGCGACGAGCTCGAGCGTCCGGCGCATCTTGTGGCCGTGCTTCAGCGCGCGCAAGGAGGACGCCTGGATGGCGGGGCCGTCGGCCATCGGGTCGGAGAACGGCATGCCGAGCTCGATGAGATCGGCGCCGGCCGCGGGCAGCCCGAGCAGGATCTTCCTCGAGGTCTCGAGATCGGGATCGCCGGCGGTGATGAAGGTGACGAGGCCCTTGCGGCCTTCCTGCTTCAGCTTCTTGAAGCGTCTGTCGATACGGCTTTCGCTTGTCATGTGTTCGAGGCAATGGTCATTGGGCAATAGGCATTGGGGTGACTTAGCGGCCAAGTCCCGTTGCCTCATGCCTGTTGCCTAATGCCCAACTTCTCCCTTCACATTTCCAGGCCGAGATGGCCGGCGACGGCGAAGATGTCCTTGTCGCCGCGGCCGCACATGTTCATTACGAGGAGGTTGTCCTTGGGTAGCGTGGGGGCAAGCTTCCTTACCCAGGCCAGCGCGTGCGCGGGCTCGAGCGCCGGGATGATGCCCTCGAGCTTGGTGCACAACTGGAAGGCGTCGAGCGCCTCCTTGTCGGTGGCCGACACGTAGGTGACACGGCCCGTGTCCTTGAGCCAGGAGTGCTCGGGCCCGACGCCCGGATAGTCGAGGCCGGCCGAGATCGAGTGGCCTTCCAGGATCTGCCCGTCGTCGTCCTGCAAGAGATACGTGCGGTTGCCGTGCAGCACGCCGGGGCGGCCGCCGTTCATGGAGGCCGCGTGCCCGTTGGGAACGTCGAGCCCGTGCCCGCCGGCTTCGACGCCGTAGATGGCCACGCTCTCGTCGTCGAGGAACGGGTGGAACAGCCCCATGGCGTTGGAGCCGCCGCCGATGCAGGCAACGAGCGTGTCGGGCAGCCGCCCCTCGGCCGCCAGCATCTGCTCGCGCACCTCCCTGCCGATCACCGACTGGAAGTCGCGCACCATCTCCGGATAGGGATGCGGGCCCGCCACCGTGCCGATGATGTAGTAGGTGTCGCGCACGTTGGTGACCCAGTCGCGCAGCGCCTCGTTCATGGCGTCCTTCAAGGTGCCGGCGCCGCTGGTGACGGGATTGACCTTCGCCCCCAGGAGCTTCATGCGGAACACGTTGGGCTTCTGGCGCTCGACGTCGGTGGCGCCCATGAAGATCTCGCACGGCAGGCCGAAGCGAGCGCACACGGTCGCCACCGCGACGCCGTGCTGGCCGGCGCCCGTCTCGGCGATGATGCGCGTCTTGCCCATGCGCATCGCGAGCAGGATCTGGCCGAGGCAGTTGTTGATCTTGTGGCTGCCGGTGTGATTGAGCTCGTCGCGCTTGAAGTAGATCTTGGCGCCGCCGCCGGAGGCGTGCTCGCGCAGATACTCGGTCATGCGCTCGGCGTAATAGAGCGGGCTCGGCCGTCCGGCGTAGTGCGTGTTGAGGTTCTCGAGCTCGGCGTGGAAGCTCGGATCGGCCTTGACCTCGTCGTAGGCGCGTTCGAGGTCGAGGATCAGCGGCATCAGCGTCTCGGCGACGAAGCGACCGCCGAAGATGCCGAAATGCCCGCGTTCGTCCGGCCCGCCCCGGAACGTGTTGAGCTGGGCCTCCTTCGCCTTCTTTCCCGCCGCTGACTTGCCTGCCGTCGCCATGTCTATCCTACCGATGGGCGCCTCCGGGGGCGCCTTCTGGGGCGCCCTCACCGCGCCTGCTTAGCGGTCTTTGCCGCACGAAGGAAGCTGCCGATCAGCTCGACATCCTTTTCGCCGCGCGCCCGCTCGACGCCGGAGGAGACGTCGACCGCGCTCGCGCCCGTGAGGCGGATGGCTTCGCCCACGTTGGCCGGCGTCAATCCGCCTGAAAGCATGTAGTCGAGCTTGCCGCGCACGCCGCCGAGCGCCTGCCAGTCGAAGGGGATGCCGTTACCGCCCGGCAGCGCGCCCGCGGCATCGGTAGCCGGCTTGGCATCGAACAGGATGCGGTCGGCCTTGCCCGCATAGGCCAGCGCACCCAGCGCATCCTCGGCGACGGCGACCTTGATCGCCTTGAGCACGGGCCGGCCGAAGTTGCGGGCGATGTCGGCCACGCGCTGCGGCGTCTCGCTGCCGTGCAGCTGGAGGATGTCGGGCGCGACGGCGGCGACGACCGCGGTCAGCAGCGCGTCGTCGGGGTCGACGAGAAGCGCGACGATCTTGGCGCGGCCCCGCGCGCGCCCGGCAAGCGCCCGCGCCGTCCCGAGATCGACGTTGCGAGGGCTCGCCGCGCAGAACACCAGCCCGACGTAATCGGCGCCGCCGGCAAGGGCGGCTTCCAGCGCCGCCGCCGTTTTGAGCCCGCAGATTTTCACTTCGACGGTCATTGTTCTCGTCATCGGGACGCAAGAGGCTGAGATGTGCCGCGCTTAAGGCGCGAAGCGCCGCCGGCGTTTTCGGTCAGCGGGAGGCGGCGAGCTGCTTGGGCCGTACGGCCGCCTGCGCGTCGCGCTCGCGCGTGAGGCGGTCGGCCTCGGCATGCCATCGCGCGGCGCTCTTGCCGTGCATGCGCGCGCTGCGCCGCCAGCGGCCCTGCGTCATCCAAACCGCGATGCCGCCGAGGATGACCCCCAGGAGCAGCACGACGAACAGGTAGGCGTAGAACGGCATCACCAGCGACACGACCGGCGTCTCCGGCTGGAACGGGTCCAGCACCAGCCGCACCTCGTGGCGGTTGATGACCGCCAGGGTGACCAGCAGCAGCCCCGCAGGGAGCGCGATCAGAAGCCAGACTATGCGCCGCAGCACGTGGGGAGCCTCGGCTAGTGGTTTTCCTTGGTGCGATTGAGCCGCTCGCGCAGCTCCTTGCCCGTCTTGAAGAAGGGAACGAACTTTTCCTCCACCGAGACGGACTTGCCGGTGCGGGGGTTGCGCCCCTGCCGCGCGGCACGATGCTTAACGGTGAACGCGCCGAAGCCGCGCAGCTCCACGCGGTCCCCCCGCGACAGCGCTTCGACGATCTCGTCGAACACCACCTTCACGATACGCTCCACATCACGATGATAAAGATGCGGATTCGCATTCGCGATCTTGTGAATCAACTCGGACTTTATCATTGCTAGCCCCGCAGCAAATGACTGTAATCTCTTAATTTTCCGCAGGGTGCCAAACGGAGACGAGGCCGTCAAGGCCAAGTGTGGAGAGGCCCGGGTCGCGCAAGAGCACGCGGCCGATCCAGGATTGCCCGAATACGCGGCCGAAAAGCCCGCTGATCTCGCTGAAGAGGCCGTACGAGCCCGAGGTCTCCGGCTTCCAGTCGACCACCTTCAGGCTTTTGTCGACGTTGCGGGTCTTGCGCAGCCAGTCGACGGCCTGCTCCTCGCCGCCGATCTCGTCGACGAGCTTGAACCCCAGCGCCTCGCGGCCCGAGAAGATGCGGCCCTGCACCAGGCCGGGGATCTGGTCGGGCTTGATGTTGCGGCGCGTCTCGACCAGCGACAGGAACCAGCGGAAGCCCTCGTCGATCATCGACTTGGTGACCTTGGTGCCTTCCTCGCTCAGCGGCTCGAACGGCGAGGGGACGGCCTTCAGGTCGCCGCTTTTGATCTCGTTCACCTTGACGCCGATCTTGTCCAGCATCTGCGAGACCTCCGGCCACTGGATAAGTACGCCGACCGAGCCGGTGATGGTGTTGCCGCGCGAGACGATGTAGTCGGCGCCGAGGCCCACGATGTAGCCGGCGGAAGCCGCGACTGTCCCGAACTGAGCGACGACGGGCTTCTTCTTGGCGAGCTCGCGCAGCGCGGCAAACAGCGCCTCGCCGCCGGTCGTGGTGCCGCCGGGGCTGTTGACGAACACGAGCACCGCCTTGACGTTGTCGGCGTCGCCGATGCGCTTCAGAAGCTCCAGCTGATCGCGGCTTTCGAAGATCGTGCCTTCGACCGCCACGCGGGCGATCTGCTTGGTCCCGAACTGGTCGGTGAGGCGATCGCCGGCGGCGCCGATGGCGAACAGCGCCAGCGCGATGCCGGCGATGGCAACCCCGCGCCAGACGCCGAGTCGGCGCCGCAGCCGGCGGCGTTCGAGTACGGTGTCGACGTCAGTTGTCATTCTGCTCGCTCACCGGAAAGCATCAACCATCAGACTTAGGAAACGGCGCTGCAACCTGCAAGCGAACCCGCTTGCGTGCCCTTGCGAGCCGTTAGCGCGGCGAGGACACACACACCCCGCCGCGCCGGCCGCAATCTGGCCGCCGGATTACTCCGGCTGCTCGGGCTCCTGCTCCTCGCCGCCCTCGCCGTCGGCGTTCTCGCGCTTCTTGATCGCCGCCTTGAAGATGTCGCCGAGCGAAGCGCCCGAGTCGGACGAGCCGTACTGCGCCACCGCCTGCTTCTCCTCGGCGATCTCGAGCGCCTTGATGGAGACGGTGATGCGGCGCGATGCCTTGTCGACGCTGGTGATCGCGGCATCGACCTTGTCGCCGACGTTGAACCGCTCGGGCCGCTGCTCAGAGCGGTCGCGCGAGAGGTCGGAGCGCTTGACGAAGGTCGTGAGCTCGCTGTCGCCGAGCTTGACCTCCAGCCCGTTCTCCTGGACGGCGACGACCGTGCAGGTCACGGCGTCCCCCTTCTTGAAGCGCGAGATGGTGTCGATCGGGTCGCCGGCGATCTGCTTGATGCCGAGCGAGATGCGCTCCTTCTGGCTGTCGACGTCGAGCACGATCGCCTTGACGGTATCGCCCTTCTTGAAGTCCTTGATCGCCTCGTCGCCGGCGCGCGACCAATCGAGATCCGACAGGTGCACCATGCCGTCGACGCCGCCATCGAGGCCGACGAAGAGGCCGAACTCGGTGATGTTGCGGATGGGGCCTTCGACGACGGAGCCCTTCGGGTGCGCGGCGAGGAAGCCCTCCCAGGGGTTCTCCTGCGTCTGCTTGAGGCCGAGCGAGATGCGCCGCTTGTTGGGATCGACCTCGAGCACCTGCACCTCGACCTGCTGGCTCGTGGAGACGATCTTGCCGGGGTGCACGTTCTTCTTGACCCAGCTCATCTCGGAGACGTGGATCAAGCCTTCGACGCCGGGCTCCAGCTCCACGAAGGCGCCGTAGTCGGCGATGTTGGTGACGGTGCCCTTGACGCGCGCGCCGACGGGATACTTGGCCTCGATCGACTGCCAGGGGTCGGCCTGCAGCTGCTTCATGCCGAGCGAGATGCGCTGCGTCTCGGGGTTGATGCGGATGATCTGCACCTTCACCGTGTCGCCGACGTTGAGGATCTCGGAGGGATGGTTGACGCGCCGCCACGCCATGTCGGTGACGTGCAGGAGGCCGTCGATGCCGCCCAGGTCGATGAAGGCGCCGTAATCGGTGATGTTCTTGACCAGACCGTCGATCACCTGGCCCTCCTCGAGTCGCGCGACGATGTCGGCGCGCTGCTCGGCGCGCGTCTCCTCCAGCACGGAGCGGCGCGACACGACGATGTTGCCGCGGCGGCGGTCCATCTTGAGGATCTGGAACTGCTGCGGCTGATGCATCAGCGGGCCGATGTCGCGCACGGGGCGGATGTCGACCTGGCTGCCGGGAAGGAAGGCCACGGCGCCGTCGAGATCGACGGTGAAGCCGCCCTTGACCTTGTTGAAGATGACGCCCGAGACCTTCTCGTTCTTCTCAAACATCTTCTCGAGCCGGGTCCAGCTCTCCTCGCGCCGCGCCTTGTCGCGCGACAGCACCGCCTCGCCCAGCGCGTTCTCGACGCGCTCCAGGTAGACCTCGACCTCGTCGCCGACCTTGAGATCGGCCGACTT
>Ga0209415_10005751_pt1 | contig 22224 bp, 27 predicted proteins | sample PeaSoiSIISIP2007_FD_187696 | JGI IMG/M metagenome (GOLD analysis project Ga0209415, IMG submission 187696) | Peat soil microbial communities from Weissenstadt, Germany - SII-SIP-2007 (SPAdes) (version 2) | ecosystem: Environmental > Terrestrial > Soil > Wetlands > Peat | place: Germany... | reverse complement strand
GGTCGCATCGCCGGTCGCATCGCCGGTCGCATCGCCGGTCGCATCGCCGGTCGCATCGCCGGTCGCATCGCCGGTCGGAGCGCCGGTCGCATCGCCGGTCGGAGCGGCCGAGACACGTCGCGTCAGGGCAGGGCCACGTCGGCGGGGCCGGTGGCCACCGACACGCGGCTGTCGGAGTCAGGCCGCGCTCGTCCGTGGCTGATCCAGATGGCGCGCATCCCCGATGCCAGAGCACCGGAGACGTCGCGCTCCCAGCTGTCGCCCACCATGACTGCGTGCTCGGGCGCCACGCCGAGGAGCTCGAGCGCGCGACCGAACGCGGCCGGATCGGGTTTGCCGATCCCGATCTCACCCGAGATCACCACGGCCGACAGGTACGAGCCGATCCCGGCTTGTTCGATCTTGAGCAGCTGGATGTCGGGTGGCCCGTTGGTCACCACGGCCACCGGGACCTCGCTCGACAAGCGCCGAACGAGCTCGACCGCCCCGGGGAGGACGGGATGGCCCGAGCGCTGGCCCTCGATGTAGCGCGTCGACAGGGCATCGGCCAGTACACCGGCGGCTTCGTCGACCTGGCCGATCGAAGCCAGTGCGGACCGCCACGCCTCGGTCCGATACCAAGTGGCCCAAGAAGCCAAACCCTCGAGGCGGGGATGCACGCCCTCGAACGTGGCCCACAGGCCCTCCCACGACGCGAAGCCCAGTCCCAGGAATTCTGGGTAGTACTCCGACGCCCGCCACAGGGCGCGGGCCGAGTCGATCACCACGTCGTCCCAGGTGTCGGTATCGATCCCCTCGACAAGTTGCGCCGTGTTGCGGAGCTGGGCCCGCGCGTGGCTCTCCTCCTCGATGAGGGTGTCATCGAGGTCGAGCAGCACCGCCCGCACCGGGTCGGGGCTGTCCTCGCTCAGCGCTCGGGTTCCTCGGCGAGATGCTCGACCACGGCCACGACCCGGGCGGCCATGAACCGTGCGGTGCGGACCGCTCGTCCGGAGCGGGTCACCTCGGTCACTTCGACCGATCCCCGCGAGTTGCTGATCTCTACGCGTCGTCCGGCGCGCGTGGCGCGGATGTCGAAGCGCTGCACGCCCTCGCCGACGTCCACCACAACCTCGACCCGGTCCCCCTTCACGGTCGACAATCCTACGACGATCGCCCGGGCGACGGTCAGCCCGACGGGAGCGTCAGGCTGTTGGACTTGGCCACGTTCCCGAACCAGTGGGCGCTGGGCTTGGGGTGACGGTCGAAGGTGACAGGGTCCACTGCGCAGAGGCCGAGTTTGGGGCCGAATCCGAGGTGCCACTCGAAGTTGTCGAGCAGGCTCCACACGAAGTACCCGCGTACGTCGATGCCGTCGGCGATGCAGCGGTGCAGGCCCTCGAGCGCGGTGGCGATGAACTCGATGCGCTCGGGGTCGTGTTCGGTCGCGAGCCCGTTCTCGGTCACCACCACCGGGAGCCCTGTGTAGGCCGCCGTCCGGCGCACCGTGTACTCCACCACCTGGGGCCAGAACTCGTAGCCCATCTGGGTCAGGCGAGTGCCGGGAGGCGGCTCGATCGGGCCGGTGGGCCCGAGCACGGTGCGCTCGTAGCACTGCACGCCGACGAAGTCGTCGCCCGCGGTGGCGTCGAGGAACGAGTTCTCGAGGATCTGCTCGGCCGCGTCCCGGGTCCCCTGGCCACCTTCCCCCGCCACGAGCTCCTCCATGGACAAGGTGATCCCGACCGGGAACGTACCGGGCCCCGACCGCAGCGCATCGACGGCCAGCCGGTGGGCGCGGACCATGGCTTCGTTCACGGCGAAGTGTCGGCCGATCTCGTCCTTCATGCCCGGTGGGTAGATGCCGACGGTGTAGCCGAGCACGGCGACGACGTTGGGCTCGTTGATGGTGCAGGCCCAACCGATCAGGTCGCCCATGTGCTCGACGGCACGACGCACGTAGCGGGCGAAGCATTCGGGTGCGTCGGGCGCCTCCCACCCACCGCGCGCCGCGAGCCAGCGCGGTGTCGTGAAATGGTGGAAGGTCACGACGGGGGAAACGCCCCGCTCGTGACATGCCGCGCACTGCCGCCGGTAGTGGTCGAGCGCGGCGATCGAGAACTCCCCCTCGGCAGGTTCGATCCGGCTCCACTCCAACGAGAAGCGATAGGCACCCAGACCCAGGTCCGCTGCCAGATCCACGTCCTCGTTCCAACGGTGCCACGAATCACACGCGTCGCCACTCGACACCACGCAGCCGGAGTCGGGGTTGTGCTCCCAGTCCCACCAGTCGTTGTTGGTGTCGCCTCCCTCGATCTGATGGGAGGAGGTGGCGGTTCCCCACAGGAATCCGGGCGGGAATTCGAGGACCCGTTGGTCTGTCGCTTCGGCGGCCATTCCCGAACGGTAGCCGCGGCCAGGTCTCGACCCGAGCGGCTAGCGCCTCGATCCCAGTGCGGCGGCGCGTTGGCTCAGGGCGGGGTCGCGCATGAAGCTCGCAATGTCGGCGAAGTCGTCGGTGGGGCCATTCCACTCGAGGTCGCCGACCGACCTCAGCAGCGTTCGGTCGACGCGCAGTGTGGCCAGGTCGCGGAACAACAACGCGTGGTCCATCTCCGATGCCAGGCGCTCGGCCAGCTTGGGCGCGCTTCGCACCGAGCTCCGAAGCGCCGGGTCCCAGTCCGACACCGCGGTGGGGATGGCCTCTATGTGCTCGTAGTGCCCGAGCACGGCCGAGGCCGATTGCTTTCCCCAGCCCTGCAGGCCGGGGAACCCGTCCGCGCTGTCACCGACGAGCGCGAGCCAGTCCGGGATCGACGCCGGACCGATGCCGTAGCGGGCGCGCACCGCCTCTTCGTCGGTGATCACGTCCTTGCGCCGGTCGAGCTGTACCACCCGCTGTCCTCGCACGCATTGGGCCAGGTCCTTGTCGGGGGTGCACACGAGCACCTGCCCGACCGTACCGTCGCCGTCGGCCACCGCCGCGGCCGACGCCAGTGCGTCGTCGGCTTCGAGCTCAACCATGGGCCAGATCACCACGCCCATCGCCACCAAGGCGGCCTCCAGGAGCGGGAACTGTGCCATCAGCACCTCGGGCACGCCCTCACCGGTCTTGTACCCGGGCCAGAGGTCGTTGCGGAACGACTCGATGACGTGATCGGTGGCCACCCCCACGTGCGTGGCCCCGTCGGCCAGCATCGACAGCACCGACTGCACCACGCCCCGGACCGCACCGACATCCCCTCCCGCGGCACTCTCCCGGGGCGGGGCACCATAGAAGTGGCGGAACAGCTCGTAGGTGCCGTCTACGAGATGCACCCGGAGCGGCTTCACCGGCGGGGGTCCTGTCGCGGGACGCGGACGTCGGTATCGGACACGGTCCCAATCATGGCCACAACGTCGGGCGCGGTGCCTGTTGTGCGACGCCTCCTGCGGGCCTCCTCGGGCTGCCGCCTCGTGCGGGCACGATCACGCGGGGACACGTGTGGACACGTGGAGGCGCGTGGGGAGAGCAGCCCGAGCGATCGGACCCTCGGTGATGGCAACAGGCCTGGGTGATGCCGGAACACTGGAGAAAGGCCCTGGTCCGGGGCTGTTACCATCGGCGCCGTTATGACGGTGCGTCAGATCCGGGGGGAGCACGCCACCGTCACCGACGTACTGCGGGCCGCAGCCGAGGAGAACGCCGAGGTGGAGGCCTATGTCGAAATGGCCGCGCCCGGCTCGGGAGGTCTCGTGCCGGCCGGGCCCGACGGCCGCCGACGCCTGAGTTTCTCCGGATGGGAAGCCGCCTCCGGTGCGGTGGCGGGGCTGCTGACCTCGTTGGGCGTGGGGAAGGGGGACGTGGTGTGCCTGCTGCTTCCCTCGTCGATCGACTACGCCGTGTGCTACCAGGCCGCCACCCGCATCGGCGCCATCACAAGCGGCGTCAACCTCCGCATGGGGGCGGCCGAGCAGGCTTCGGTCATGGCCCGGGTGCACCCGGTGGTGACCGTCGTCGACACCGACGTCGTGGCCGATGACGCCGTTGCGCCCGGGTCGGGCACGGTGCTGCGGCGCGACGCGCTGGCCGAGGCGTGGGGGCAGAGCCCTGCGCCGTACCGTGTCTTCGACGAGCATGATCCGGTCGCCGTCGTGTGGACCAGCGGGTCCACCGGCATGCCCAAGGGGGCGGTGTTCGACCATGCCAATCTCCGGGCCGTCGCGGCGGGGACGGACGTGCTGTCGCATCCCGGCGACCGCCGCCTGTCGCCGCTGCCGTTTCCTCATGTCGGCTATATGACCCGCGCCTGGGACGAGATCGCCCACGGCGTCACCACGGTCATCACCCCCCAGCCGTGGACGGCCGCATCGGCCATCGAGTTGCTCACGAGCGAGCGCGTCACGGTGGGACAGGGCGTGCCGACCCAGTGGGCCCTGATGCTGGCGCACGCCGATCTCGAGGGCGCTGACCTCTCGCATCTCCGCATCGCCGGTACCGGGGCGTCACGCGTGCCACCTGAGCTGGTGCGCGCCATGCGCCAGCGACTGGGATGCCCGGTGGTGGTTCGTTACACGTCGACCGAATCCTCGCTCGGGACGGGGACGCGACCCTCCGACGACGACGAGATCGTGGCCACGACCGTGGGCCGGCCCGTGCCCGGCGTCGAGCTCGAGGTGGTCGACGACGACGGGGTGCCGGTGGTGACGGGGGAGGTGGGGAGGATCCGGCTCCGCTCCGCCGCCGTGCTGCGCGGCTACGTGGGTAACCTCGCCTCGGGCTCGCTCATCGACCCCGTCGCCACGTCTGCGGTGCTCGACTCGCAGGGCTGGGTGACGACCGGTGATCTCGGTGCCCTCGGCCAGGACGGCAACCTGAGGCTGGCCGGACGGGTCTCGGAGATGTACATCCGGGGCGGCTACAACGTGTACCCCGCCGAGGTGGAGGCGGTGCTCGGGGAGGTGCGCGGTGTCGATCAGGTGGCGGTGGTGGCCGCACCCGATGCGGTGCTGGGGGAGATCGGGGCGGCGTTCGTGATCCCAGCCGATCCGACCTGCGCGCCCGATCTCGAGGAGCTGCGCCGAGCCTGTCGTGTCCGGCTCGCCGATTACAAGGCACCGGACCGGCTCTACCTTGTGGCCGAGATGCCGCTCACCCCGATGGCGAAGATCGACAAGCGAGAGCTGACGGCGCGCGCCGCCGAGCTCGAGACCATGCAAACGAAGGAGCGAGTGCGCACATGACCGAGACCGAGGCCGAGGACGCCAAGCCGGAGCGTCCGCCGCGTCAGCACACCATCATCGCCGGTGCCGAGCCGATCAAGCTGGGTTCGATGCTCTTCACGCTGGTCGAGCCCCGGCGAGGCCACGAGGTGGCGTACAACCGCTGGTACGAGCGCGACCATTTCTACGCGGGATGCATGATCGGCCCCTACCAGTTCGCCGGCAAGCGTTTCGTGGCCACGGCCGACCTCAAGGCATTGCGCGACCCCGATCCCTCGAGCGTCACCGGGGAGCCCGGGCGCGGCAGCTTCTTGTCGGTCTACTGGGTGCTCGACGGCTATCACGACGTGTGGAACCGCTGGGCGGTGGACCAGGTGAAGGCGCTGCACAAGGCGGGACGCATGTTCGAAGAGCGCGACCACGTCCACACCCTGTTGTACCGCTACGCCTGGGAACGAGCCCGTGAGGCCGACGGCCTGCCCGCCGAGCTCGCCCTCGATCACCCCTCGGCGGGACTCGTCGCCGTGTTCACCGACCGCGCCGAGGACGTCGACGCGGCGGACTTCGCCGCGTGGATGCGAGACGAGCATCTTCCGGCGTTGTTGCCGGGAACCGCCGCCCGGCTCGTCATCGCGGCGGACCCGCTGCCCTTGCTCATCGACGCCCCCGGGGACGTCCCCCGTTCGGAGTCCGACGATCGACGGCAGCTCACGCTGTGGTTCCTCGACACGGCGCCGCCCGAGGCGTGGGACACGGTCATCACCGCCCACCGACGCGCCCTCGAAGGGTCCGGGAAGGCAACGGTCGTGGCCGCTCTTCCGTTCATCCCGACCATCCCGGGGACCGACACCTACACCGACAAGCTGTGGGCGGACCAGAGTGCCGGCACGACTGCCGGCCCGAGCAACCCCAGGAGGTCTTCGTGAGCCCGGATCCCACGGTGGGCGCGCCACCGGCGCGCCGCTTCGACGGCAAGACCGCCATCGTCACAGGGGCAGGCTCGGGCATCGGCCGGGCCACCGCCATCCGCCTGGCGGTGGAGGGGGCTTCGGTGGCGTGTCTCGACGTGGTGGCCGACAACCTCGACCAGACCGTCGAAGCACTCGCCATCCTCGGGGGCAAGGCCCAGGCGTACCGCTGTGACGTCACCGACGAGTCCAAGGTCAATGAGACGGTGCTCGAGGTCGCGTCCGCGCTCGGCTCGCCCGACGTGCTGTGCAACGTGGCCGGGATCGGCACGTTCGCGCACACCACCGAATTGCCCCTCGCCACGTGGGATCGCATTCTCGCCGTGAACCTCACCGGGACCTTCCTCATGAGCAGGGCGGCGCTCCCTTACATGCTCGAAGGACCGGGGGGGAGCATCGTCAACATCGCATCGACGTCGGGCCTCATGGGTGCGGCGTACTCAGCCGCGTACTGCGCGTCCAAGGGCGGGGTGATCATGCTCACCAAGGCCCTGGCCGTCGAGTACGCGGACCGCGGAGTACGGGTCAACGCGGTGGCCCCGGGGGGAGTGGACACGCCGCTCATCGGGAGCTTCCAGCTTCCCGAGGGAGGGGATCGCAAGCACATCTACCGCATCACGAGCCGGATGGGCTTCTGCACCCCCGACCAGGTGGCCGCCGCCATCGCCTTCCTGGCCTCGGACGAGTCGGCCTACACCACCGGTGCGGTCCTGGCCGTGGACGGAGGCATCACCGCGTAGGAGCGCCGGGCCGTTGTCGGGTCGCTACCATCGACGACGGTGAGCGCCTCGACGATGTTCATCGTCACCGACGTGTCTCCGTATCCCCACGGCCCCGCCGGTGTTCACGGCGTCCTGCCCCAGGCGGCGGTGGCGTTGTCGGAGCTGGCCGGACTGGCCTCGCTCGAGCCCGCCCCTGTGACCGGCGTCGCCGACATCGACCCGGCTTCGTTGGCCGCGGGTGGCGTGCTGGCCCTGTTCACGATCGGCGAGACGCCATGGTCCGACGACCAACGCGCCGCGATCGTCGACGGTGTGCGCTCTGGTCGCCTGGGGATCGTGGGTGTCCACGCCGCCACCGACGCCTGCACGTCGTGGGAGGAGTACGGGGCGCTCGTGGGCGCCCGGTTCGACGGGCACCCCTGGACCCAGACCTTCGACATCGAGGTCGTCGACGTGACGCACCCGAGCACACAGCATCTTGGTGCGCGCTGGCGGTGGCACGACGAGGTCTACCTGTTCCGTGACCTCCGGCCCGACGCCCGGGTCCTGTTGCAGGTGGCCGACGGACAGCTGGACATGGACACCCCCGGGGCCCGGCGCCCACCGATCGGCTTCCCCCTCGCCTGGTGCTTCACCGAGGGCGAAGGGCGGGTGTTCTACTCGTCGCTCGGGCATTTCCCCGGCGCGTGGGAGACCCCCGACTACCTGCGCCACCTCCAAGGTGGTTTGGAGTGGGTCCTCGGCGTCGCCCCGTGACGTCGGGGTCGGGGTCGGGGTCGGGGACTGAGGTCGCACGATGATGCACCTCGTCGACACCGTCGAGGTCGAGCCCGAGCACGTGCAGGAGTATCTCGACGTCGTGTCCAATCTGGCGATGGCGGTGATGACCGACGCCGGCGCGTCGTTCGTGTCGTGCGCCACGACGTCGGACGAGATCGGTGAACGGGTCTTCGTCCAGGTGGTCTGGGCCTTCGAGGACCATGTCCGGTGGAACGAGATCCGGAAGAACATGGTGCTCGATCCTCGGTTCCACGAGTACGGAGCCGTCGCCAGCGCGCTGCGAGTGGGCGGGACCCGCCGCTTCTTCACGCTCAGGACACTCACGCCGTCCCCGTGATCCTGCGGCGCTTCGAGGTGTATGCCATCCGGCCCGACGCGCCGGCGGACCAGGCACGCGACCTCGAAACGGCGTGTCGCGAGTGTGGGCGCTTCATCCCCGAGGTCCTCGATTGCGCCATCGGGATCAACCGGTCCGACGCACCGGTCCAGCTCGTGTGGGAGCACGCCTACGCGTCGCCCGAGGCGTATCGCCGGTACATGGTGCACCCGTATCACGCCGTCGTCCTCGACCGGTACATCCTTCCCGACGCACCGCAACGGATCGTCGTCGACGGCCCGCTCGGAGCAGGCTTGTACGGCTACGGATGTGATGCCCCCTCGTATCGGATGAGCGAGGGGTGGAGGAGGCTCGTGCTTCTCCGCCTCGACAAAGACTCCCGCCAACGCGACGTCGAGCGCCTGCACGCGGCTCTCGAGCAGGCTCCCGCCGACGCCGGCGAGATGGTCGTGTCGGTCATGGCCGCGAACACGATGGGCGCGGCCTGGTTCGACGGCGTCACACCGGTGATGGGCCCCCCGAGGTGGTCGCACATCTGGGAACAAGGGTTCCCGACCCGGGACGCGCTCGACTCCTATCGCAACGGCGACTCGACCCTGGCCGAGGTGGAGCGCTCCGGCTGGGAGGGGTTCATGGACGGGATCGTCAACCGATCGGCCGAGCTGTTCTACGAGATCGACCCGGGCCCGACCGAGACGGTGCGACGTGGCTGACGACGGGTGCCTGCTCGACAACCGCGCCCGCTCGGCCGGTACCCGCCTCGACGCACTGGCCGCGATCTTCGATCCGACGACCTCTCGCCACATCGACGCGCTCGGAATCGGTCCCGGGTGGCGGTGCTGGGAGGTTGGTGCCGGTCGTCCGTCTGTGGTGCGGTGGCTCGCGCAACGCGGTGCGATGCCACGACGTCGCCCGGGAAGCGCCGCCGGAGGAGGCCTTCGATCTGGTGGACGCCCGGAAGAGGAGCTGGCCAACAAGCTGCGCACCGGGTTCAGGGCGTTGATGAAGGAGCGAGGAGTCGATCTCGCCTACGGCCGGAAGCTGCCCCGACTCCCGCGTGAGGCGGGGTTGGTCGACGTGGCGGCCGATGCGTACTTCCCCGTGTCGTTGCCCGAATGTGCAGTGCTCGAGACGACCACCATCGACGTGATCCGCGCACGGCTCGTGGACCATGGGATCGCCACGGACGGCGAGATCGACCGCCACCTGGCGAGCGTCGGCGCCGGACGTCTGGACCTTGCCCAGCCACCCATGATCTCGGCATGGGGGCGGGTACCCGGGGGCTGACTCCCGGATCGACGGCCACGTCGAATTCCGAGATCAACTCCGAGGTCAACTGTGCGGTCAACTCCAAGGTCAACGACGTCTTGGTGTCACCCCGGCGCGCCCACCGAGCCCAGCGGCGCGGGGCGTAAACAGGGGGGCCCGGGTACGCTCTTTTTGATGCGCGTTCCCCGAAGGCCACCGGAGCCGACCCGGGAGCCGGTGTGGGTGAACGCGGTGTCGACAGTGCATCCTCCCCCCCGGCCGACGCCGCGTCGGAGGCCGATGGGCGGGTCGAGCTCACTGATCCTGACGATCGCGGTGGCGGCCATCGCCACCGGCGGCGCGGCGATCGCCCTGGGGCTGACGGCCGGCTCCGGCTCGGGCAGCCCATCGGCATCGGGTGCGAAGGTGCATCACCATGCCGCCCGCGCCGCCGTCACCTCGCACGCAGATCTGGTTCCCGTGGTGATCCCGCAGGCGGCGGGGCCCATCCTCGTCCCGCCCGCGCCTACCACGACCGTGGCGGCCCTCGACGCGGGCGCGCCGATCGGACCCAGGCCCAGTGTGTGGCGGACTTCTCTCGTTCCGGCCGTCCCCGCGGTGCTCAACAGTGCCCCCTCGAACATCACCGATCCCTCGGTGGTCGCCACGGCTCTCGTGCGCACCATCCCGCTGTACGCGTCCCCCGGCGCGCCACAGCCGGTGGGCACGCTGGCCAATCCCAACTACCTGGGTGCCACGGTGGTCCTGCTGGTCACGGGGTATCAACCGGGCTGGGTGCAGGCCTACATCCCGGTGCGCCCCAACGAGACCACGAGGTGGATACCGAGCGCTGACGTAAGTACCTCGTTCGTGTCGGAACACATCGTCGTGAGTCTCTCGGCCCGGACCCTCACGTTGTACCGCGACAATGCGCCCGTGTTCTCCACGCCGGTGGCCCCCGGAGCCCCCAGCTCGCCCACGCCCACCGGCTCGTTCTTCGTGGCCTACATCGTCAAGCTCACCGATCCCACCAACGTCTATGGTCCCTACGCGATGGGAACGTCGGCCTTCTCCAACACCTACTACAGCTTCGACGGCGGGCCCGGCCAGGTGGGGATCCACGGCACGAACCAACCCTGGGTCATCGGCTCGTACGCCAGTCACGGTTGCGTCCGCCTTCCCAACAACGCCATCACCGCCCTGGCCCAACAAGTGGTCCCAGGGACGCCCGTCGAGATCGAGCACTGAGGTGGAGCGATGAAGGGTTGGGTGCTCACGGTCGAACGGGTCGTCCCCGCTCCACCCGAGGCGGTGTTCGACGTCCTGGCCGACGTCAGCCGCCACCACTTGATCGACGGATCGGGAATGCTCCAGGGCGCGCCTGACGACACGCCCGAGCGTCTCTCGCTCGGGGCGACGTTCGGCATGGGGATGAAGATGCTCGTGCCGTACTCGACGTTCAACCGCGTGGTCGAGTTCGAGGAGAACAAGCGGATCGCCTGGAGGACGGGTCCGACCGGGTTCATGGGTCGGATCGTGGCGGGCCGGATCTGGCGCTACGAGTTGACCCCGACCGAAGGGGGGACGCGGGTGCGCGAGAGCTGGGACATCACCGACGACCACCAACGGGTGCTGTTGAAGCTCGGGGACATCTGGTCGGGCAAGACGCGCCGGGACATGGAGCGGACACTGAAAAGGCTGGACGAGCTGGTGTCGGGCCACGACGCACACGACACCCAGGGCCTTACCTGAACCGTCCCGACCAGCCGGGTCGACCCGAACCGACCTGAACCGACCTGAACCGACCTGAACCGACCCGAGCTCAACCCACTGAACCGACCCGGGCTCACCTGACCGGACCGGCCCGAGCTCGCTGAATCACCGGACACAACCCGGCCTTGCCTGCCGCAACTCGAGCGTGGCGCGGCCCGGAGGCGGGCCCGGCACGCTCACGCTACGGTGGGCAGCCGCAGGGCCCCGGTCACCGGGCGTCGAGGAAGGACTGGCCATGCCGGACATCGCCGCTGGCATCATCGGGATCGCCGTCGTCTTTGTGTGGGTCTACTGCCTCTACGACGTCATCACCACGCATGACGGCATGGTTCGGAACCTCCCCAAGATCGCGTGGTTCGTCATCGTCCTCTTGCTGTTCGACATCGGTTCCATCCTGTGGCTGTGCTTCGGTCGCCCCCGCGTCCAAAAGGGTCGCAACCCGATGGTGCGCGTAGAGCGCACCGGGTCGCGCCACGTGACTTCACCGGTCCCCGAGCTCGAATCCCCGTCGCTCGATCATCTGCACCCCGTCATCCGCGAGCGTGAGGAGAGGGCCCGCCTGCGCATGTTGGAGGCACAGTTCCAGCGCCGCGAGAACGAACTTCGTCGGCGCGAGCTCGGTGGGAGTGCGGGTTCGTAGCTGACAGCGCCAGGGTTGCAACCTCTCGTCTGCGTCCGGACCGGTCGTCGATCCTGAGCACCGTCCATCACACCGATGTCCTACGCCCTGGTCAACAGGATCGAGCTGTACTACAAGCGCGCCGGGGACGGGCCACCGGTGCTCTTCCTCAACGGGTCGGGGTCCACGCTGGCACAGGTGGCTCCGCTCCTCGCCATGATGGCCGGCACCCTCGACGTCGTGGCGCACGACCAGCGGGGCCTCGGGCGCAGTGCGATCCCCCCGGGTCCCTACACGATGGCGGACTACGCCTCGGACGCGCTCGGACTTCTCGACGCAGTCGGTTGGGCCAGCTGTCGGGTCGTCGGGGTGAGCTTCGGCGGGATGGTGGCCCAGGAGCTCGCGGTCACCGCTCCTGAACGCGTCGAGCGGTTGGCGCTCCTGTGCACGTCGCCCGGCGGAGGCGGCGGAGCGTCGTACCCGCTGCACGAGCTCGCCTCCTTGGCACCGAAGGAACGAGCCGCCGTCTCGACTGCGCTCCTCGATTCGCGCTTCACCGACGACTGGTTGGCCACCCATCCGGGAGACCGCATGCTCGTGAACGCCATGGCGCAGCGGGGATCGGGCGATGGGTCCGACGAGGAGCGCCGCGGTCACGCCGAGCAACTCGAGGCGCGTCGGCACCATGACGTCTGGGACCGAATCGGGCTCATCCCGTGCCCGACGCTCGTCGCCGCCGGCCGCTTCGACGGCATCGCACCCGTCGCCAACAGCGAGGCCATCGTGTCCCGGATCCCCGACGCCTCGTTGCACGTCTACGAAGGCGGCCACGCCTTCTTCGTGCAGGACGGGCACGCCTTTCCCGAGATCATCGATTTCCTGGCTTCGTGACTCACGGCGCGGCGCCGCACGATCCGATGAAGTCCGCGACGATGCGTCCGAGCTCCTCACCCTGTTCCTCCTGCACGAAATGGCCCGCGCCCGAGATGGTGGGATGGGTACGACCGGCCGCCCCGGGGACCCGTTGCTGGAACACCGTCTCCCAGCCTGCCGTGGCGGGGTCGCCGTCGGAGAAGGCGGTGAGAAAGGGCCGCTCCCACCGCTCGAGCGCCTCCATGGTGGCGCGACCGATGCGGGCCCCTGGGTCGGTGCGGGTCAGAGGGATGAGACCCGTCATCCGGCGCAGGCCGGCGGTGAACGACCGGTCGGGGAACGGCGCGTCGTAGGCGGCGAGCACTTCGGGGGGAAGTGGCCCCGAGGCCGCGTACAGGAAGGTGCTCGGGACCAGGTCCGACGCCCGCCAGCAGAACTGGACGTAGTCGACGAGGGACTCCTCGAGGACGACCCGGCCGTCCCCGGTCCCGTGATTGGCCCACGTCAGCGTTCCCTCGAGCGACGGGTCCGATGTGTGCAGGGCGGTGTTCGTCGCCACGACCCGGGCGAATCTCTCCGGCCTCGCCGCCAGGGTGCTCAGACCGATGGGGCCACCCCAGTCCTGGACGACGAGGGTGACGTGGTCCAGGTCGAGTTCGTCGACGAAGCTCGTCATCCACTCGACATGACGCCGATAGGTGTAGGTCGCCGGTGAGGTCGGCTTGTCCGATCGGCCGAACCCGACGTTGTCCGGTGCCACGACGCGCAGTCCCCGGGCGGCCAGGCCCGGGATCACCTTCCGGTAGAGATAGGACCACGTGGGCTGGCCGTGGAGCAGGAGCACGACCGGACCGTGGCGCGGGCCGGCGTCGACATAGTGCATCCGCAGCGCGTCGACGCCTTGAGCCTCGATCGACACGTAGTTCGGTTCGAACGGGAAATCGGCCAGCCCGGCGAAGCGCTCGTCGGGGGTGCGCGCCACGTCGGCCCCGAGCGCGTCCGCCGTCATCGATCGCCGGAGTGGGCCTTCTTCGCCGCAATCCAGTTCTTCATGGCCGGCGCGAAATTGGCGGGGTTGTAGACGTCCTCCTCGGAGGCGAACTGCATGTCGCCCGCGTATTTGAGGATCGTGATGTTGGGGGACTGGTAGATCTGGCCGTCACCGGGGTCGTTGAAGCGGTTCTCGATCTGGCAGATCCACCAGCCGCGCTCGGGGTCGCATACGCACCAGTCGTGGGGGAACATCGTCATCTCGTTGTTGGGCCACTCCGCCATGGTCTTGGAGATCCATGCCAGGATCTGCTCGCGCCCCACGAAGCGCCCGAAGAGATGCTCGATGTACTCGGCGTCCTCGGTGAACAGCTCGGCCCAGGGGCGCCAGTCGCCGCTCCGGCCCGCCTCGTTCGCGACGGTCACGTAATTGTCATGCGCCTCTTGCAGCTCGGCGCGGTCCCACTTGCCCATGGCTACCCCCAAGGTCAGGGGCCTTAGTCAAGCGCGAGCGTGGTGAGGCCTGCAAAGAGGTCGCTTGCCAGAGACGTGTCACCCGTGACCACAGCCGCCAGTGCCTCCGGGTCGGCGCGGTTCGCCACGAGCCGACAGAACTCCACTGCGTCGACGACGATCCGGACCGAAACCGGGCCTTCGGGCCGGGAGTCGGCGGGTTCTGCGCCGAACGCGGTGCCCAACGCGGTCTGCCACGTCCCACCTCCGGGTCCGGTCAGGACGATCCGGGCCGAGCGGTCACCGACGGGTCGGTCGGCTCGACTCATGGCCACCGGCAACAACGTGATGGCGAGTTCGGTCATGAGCCGCAGACTCGCCGTGTCGGGCGCCTGCAGAGGACGGCGCGTGGCACGACGCACGTCCTCCTCGTGGGTCCACAACTCGAATGTCCGCGCCACCAGGAGGTGCCCGAGAGACATATGCAGACCGTGAAGGGAAGCCGGTTGGTCGAGTCGAGCCGATGTGTCGACACCGGCCAAGGCATCGATGGTGGCGTCCGTTGCGGCCCGCCATTGGTCGTAGGTCTCCGCCGGGGACCGTCCGATCTGAGCCGCGGCGATCGGGTCCGTCGATGCGATGTGGTCGGATTGGATCTGCACGCCGTCGGGATCGAACATCCCGGTGAGGAAGTCGCGCTCCACTCCGGTCAGGTGGCCGACCAGGCGTTGGACGTCGAGGTCCCGGAGGGCAGGTCGATTCCACTCCTCGTCATCGAGCGTCCCCAGGAGCCGGTCGAAAGATGCCACGGCCCGACGGAACCCCTCGACCGGGCTGATGGGAGATGGCTCGTCGACCGGACGTCCTGCGGTGCGCGCCGCGAGGGCGGCGTCGAGCACCGTCTCGCGCAGTCCCGTCGGCGGATGCTGCGCATCTGCTTCGGCCAACGCGAAATGCAGCTCCGCGAGCGGATTGTCGTCGTGACGGGGCGCGTTCATACGAGCTCCAGCAGGTTGCGATCGAGCCACGATTGGAGCTTTGCCTGGGCCAGGCGGAGGCGTGATTTGGCCGTCCCCTCGGGAATGCCGAGCGTGGTGGCAACCTCGCGATGGGTCAGGCCGTTGAAGTACGCGAGCTCCACGGCTTGGCGTTGCTCTCCCGGAAGCCGAGCGATCGCGTCGCGGACGACATCGGACAATGCCGTGGCCTCGGCTGCATCGCCAGAGGCGCTGCCGACGGCCGAGCCCATGCGATGGTGTCGCTCCTCGCGTTCTGCCCGACGACCATCACGACGCAGCGCGTCGACGGCGCGGCGTTGGGCGTGCACGCCCAAATAGGCGCGCAGTGAGCCCCGGTTGGCGTCAAAACGCTCGGGTTGTTGCCAGAGGGTCACGAAGACTTCCTGGGTGACGTCCTCAGCGGTGGACGCATTGCCGGTCAGTCGACGTGCCAGGCCGTAGACCAGCGGGCCGTGACGCTGCCAGACCTCGGCCAGTGCTTCGTCGTCCCCCGCCGCCATCCTGGCCATGAGCACCGAGTCGCCGGAGTCCACGGCGCGCACGATATCTCCCCCCCGGTTGCGGTGCCGGGGCAAAGGGGCATGAACCCCGACGAGCGGCGGGGCCGGGTGCTCCTGGGTGAGCAGCGTCGTCACCGGAACAAGCCGGACATGCCGGCCGCCTGGACACCCCGGTCTCCCTTCACGGTGGCTCCTCCCGCCCGCCCGTATGGTTCCTCGCGTCTTCGCCGCCCAGACGGTCATCGGATCACCCCGGACGCGAGGATTCTGATAATGAGCTGGGCGAGAACGATGTGATCCGGCAGCACCTCGACCGCCGAACAGGGCGAGCAGGAGAGGTAACGCCGAGAGGTAACGCCGAGAGGCCACAGCAAGGAGACCGACACCATGGCCATCGTCACCCACATGGTTCTGCGGGGACTGACCCCGGGCCAATACGACGCCGTGCGCGCCGATGTCAACTGGCTGAACGAGCCGCCCGAAGGCGGGATCGCCCACATCACGTGGTGGGAGGGCGAGGACTGTCACAACTGCGACACCTGGGAGAGCGAGGACGCATTCGGCGCCTTCGGGGAGAAGTCCCTCGGACCCGCCCTGGCGAAGATCGGGGTCCAGATCGAGCCCGAGGCATCGTTCCATTCGCCTCACGAGGTGTTCGTGCCGCGCGCCGTCACGATCACGGCCACCTGACACCGTGAGTGGGCCGAGGGTCGGCAGAGAGAATTGAACCGCGTGAGCCGACGGCGACGAATGCAGAGCAGCACGACACGTGCGGCGAGAAAGGGGATCCCATGGGTGCCGACGACAACATCAAGATGATCCAGTCGATCTACGAGGCCTTCGGCCGAGGAGACGTGGGGGCGATTCTCGACGGCGTGACCGACGACGTCGATTGGGCGTCGGACACCAGTTCCACCGTGGCGCCGTGGTATGGAGTGCGACACGGCAAGGCCGGGGTCGCCTCGTTCTTCGAGGCGTTCGGCTCCACCATGGAGGTCGACGAGTTCACCCCGTTCACCTTTGGCGCCAACGAGGATTCGGTCTTCACGGTGGTCCGATTCCGGGGGAAGTCCCGGAGCACGCAGAAGGCCGTAGTGATGAACCTGCACCATTACTTCAGGTTCCGCGACGGGAAGATCGTCTACTACCGCGGTACCGAGGACAGCGCCCAGACCGAGGCCGCCCTCCGGTCCTAGTCACCCGTGCGGCGGGCGGGTCTGCCTGGGTCCCGCTCGCGGCCTACCCTGGAAGGGATGGAGACTTCGTCGCGCTCGCCCGGGAACCACCGGCGGGGTTGACGTGCATAGCGCCACCATTGTCCTGTTGGTCTCGGTCTTCCTCGCCAGTTCGGTCGAGATGGTCGAGGCGCTCACCATCATCGTGGCGGTCGGGGTCACCCGGGGATGGCGATCCGCACTGGAGGGGGCGGCAGCCGCTCTGGGGGTCCTGGTGGTGCTGGTCCTGTCCATCGGGCCCGCCCTGGTTCACTACGTGCCGCTCGACGCGCTGCGGATCACGGTCGGTGGCCTGTTGCTCGTCTTCGGGCTGCAGTGGCTGCGCAAGGCCGTGCTGCGCGCCGCGGGCCTGAAAGCGAAGCACGACGAGGACGCCATCTTCACCGAACAAGTGGCCGAATTGTCGGCCCAGGACCGGCCCGGCAATGGCCGGGACTCCACCGCCTTCGTCGTGGCCTTCAAGGGCATGTTCCTCGAGGGGCTCGAGGTCGTGGTGATCGTCATCACGTTGGGCGCCGCTGATCACCGGCTCGGCCTGGCCTCCCTCGCGGCCGGCGCGGCGGTGGTCGTGGTCGGCATCGTCGGGCTGATCGTGACGCGTCAGCTCGCCGGTGTGCCCGAGAACGCGATGAAGATGGTGGTGGGTCTCATGCTGGTCAGCTTCGGCACCTTCTGGTCGGGTGAAGGGGTCGGGGTGCATTGGCCCGGGTCCGATCTCGCGCTTCCCGTCCTCGTCGGTGTGTACGCGCTGGTGGCGTGGGTGACGGTGTCGTTGGTCGCCCGTGAGAGGCGACCCGGAGTCGAAGTTGCCTGAAGCGCCCCGCCAAGACGAACGCCCGGCCACCTCGCCGGCGCGTCGCTACGCATCCGCCTTCGGGCGGTTCTGGTGGGAGTTCTTGATCGGAGACACTCCCGAGCTCCTGGTGGGAGGCATCCTCGCCGTCGTCGTCGTGGCCCTGTTGGCCCATCACGGTGTCGAGCGCGCCGTGACGGTGGCATCGATGCCGGTGCTCGTCGTCGTGGTCCTCGGTGCCTCGGTCCGACGGGCGCAACGCGCCGCCCGCGGTCCGCGCCCCCCGGAGCCCTGACGGCGGATCAGATCCGGAGGACCGGCACGGATCGGGGGCGAGACCCCCGCGTCAGCTCGAAAACGACCTGTCGGCGAACTCCTCGCGCAGTTTGTACTTGAGCACCTTGTTCAAGGTGTTGTTGCGGGGCAGGGTGTCGACGACCTCGAGTTGCTCGGGGATCTTCTGCTTCATCAGGCCCGCGTCCTGGAGGTGGTCCACCATCTCGTCGAACGTGAGGGCGTCGGCGCCGGGTGCGGTCTCGACCACCGCGCAGACGCGCTCACCCCTCTCGGTGTCGGGGAGCCCGATGACCGCCACGTCGCCCACCTTGGCGTGGGTGTAGAGGAGGTCCTCGATCTCCTTGGCCGAGATGTTCTCGCCCTTGCGGATGATGATGTCCTTGAGGCGCCCGGTGAGCACCACGTGCCCGTCGGGTCGGATGTGGCCGACGTCACCGGTGCGGAAGAAGCCCTCTGCGTCGAACGACTCGATGCTGAGCTCGGGATCGGTGTAGCCCCTGCACACCATCGGGCCGCGCACCCGTACCTCCCCGTCCACCCCGGTCGGCGCGTCGTCCTCGTCGAGGGTCACGATGCGGAGCTCCGCGCCGAACACGGGCCTGCCGACCGTGTTGGAGAGCTGGTCGTCGGTGTCCGACGGCGACCCCATGCAGATCATGGGGATCTCGGTCATGCCATATCCATGGGCGACGACCACGCCGATCTCGCGGCCCACCTCGTAGAAGACCTCGGGCGGCATCGGTGCTCCGCCACCGGTCAGGAGGCGCAGGGACGGGATGATCTTCTTCCCCGGCTGCTTGCGTTGCTCGTTGAGGTATGCCATGTAGAAGGCGGTGCTCCCGCCGGCCATCGTGACCCCATGTCGGGAGAACACCTCCACCGCGACATCGGGCACGAACGATTCGAGCAGGACCGTCGTGAACCCGATGGCCAGCACCATGACGAGGTAGTCGGGGCCCGCGATGTGCGCGAACGGAAAGGCGACCGATCCCACGTCCTGGTCGGTCAGTTCCACCGCCATGGCGAGCCCGCGTCCACCCGCCACGAGCGTCGAGTCGGTGTGGCGCACACCCTTGGGATCCGAGGTCGTACCCGACGTGTAGTAGATCCAGCGGACCTCTTCGTCGTCGGCTGACGCGGCGGGAGGCGGGGGAGCCGGGAGCGTGGCCGGGTCACCCTCGGGAAGTGAGTCGTACGTGACCACGACAGTGGGCGGCCGGTCGAGCCCGGCGCCGATCTTGTCGGCCATCGCCACGAAGTCGAAGTCCTTCCAGGTGCCCGGGACGAAGAAGAACTCGGCTCGAGTCTGGGCCAGCGCGAAAGCCACCTCGCGCTCCCGGTAGATGTGGATGATGGGGTTCTGCACCACGCCGAGGCGGGCCAGCGCCATCGACAAGACGATCGTCTCTATCCGGGTGGGCAGCTGCCACGAGACCGGAGTGGACGGGCCTACCCCCATGGCGTGCAGCCCGGCCGCGACCACCTCGCACCGATCCCGGAATTCGCCGAACGTCACGGTGCGTCCGGAATCGTCGATCAGCATCCGTCGGTCCGGGGAAGCCGTGGCCCTGGCTTCGACCAGCTCCCACATCGACCCCACGTCGTAGATGGCGTCGGTCACGCAGGCCCCCCTCTTGTCCGGTCGTGCACCTGCTCTACGACAGGCGTTCGACGACCATGGCCATGCCCTGGCCCCCACCGACGCACATCGACTCGAGGCCCCAGGTCTTGTTGTCGTCGTCGAGCGCGTTGAGCAGCGTGGTCATGATGCGCGCCCCGGTCATGCCGAAGGGATGGCCCAGTGCGATGGAGCCGCCCTTCACGTTGAGCTTGCCCCAGTCGATGCCCAGGTGCTTGGCGGACGGGACAACCTGCGCCGCGAATGCTTCGTTGATCTCGACGAGGTCGATGTCGTCGATGGTCTTTCCGGCCCGCTCGAGGGCTTGGCGGCACGCCTCGATTGGCCCCAGACCCATGATCTCGGGATCGAGAGCGGAGACGCCGCTCGAGACGATGCGGGCCAGTGGGGTGATGCCCAGCTGGCTCGCCTTGGACTCCGACATCACGATGACCGCCGCCGCGCCGTCGTTGAGGGGACAGGCGTTCCCCGCCGTCACCGTCCCGCCCTCGCGGAAGACGGGCTTGAGCGCGGCGAGACCCTCGACGGTGGTGTCGGGACGGGGGCCGTCGTCCTTGGTGACAACGGTGCCGTCCGCCAGAGTGACCGGGATGATCTCGCGTTCGAAGAACCCGTTCTTCTGGGACTCCACGGCACGGTTCTGGCTCAGCGCCGCGAACTCGTCCTGCTCCTGGCGGGTCACCTTCTCATACTCGGCCACGTTCTCGGCCGTCTGGCCCATGGCGATGTACACGTCCCCGAGGTCCTTGGGCGGTGTCCACGGCTCGGTGAACGCGGCGCCCCGGGCCGCGGTGCGGGCTTCTGCGTCGGCGAAGGAGGGGTTGTGAGGTCCGGTGTCCGACGCCCCGAACTGGAATCGGCTCACCGTCTCCACGCCCGCGGCCAGGAACACGTCGCCCTCGCCCGCCCGGATGGCGTGGGCGGCCATGCGGATGGTCTGCAGCGAGGAGGAGCAGTAGCGGTTGACGGTCACCCCGGGCACGTCCAGCCCGGCCAGCAGGGCCGCGACCCGGGCCACGTTGTAGCCCGCCTCTCCCGCCGGTTGGCCGCAGCCGAGCATCACGTCCTCGACCAGGGCGGGGTCGAGCGCAGGCACCTTGGCCAGCACTTCCTTGATGACCAGCGCGGCCAGATCGTCGGGGCGGCAGCTCACGAGCGAGCCCTTGTTGGCGCGCCCGATGGGCGTTCTTCCGGTGGCGACGATGACGGCGTCGGGCATTCGCTCTGGCTCCTTGGGTACGTGCTCGGGGAAGACCTTAGGTTGGCACAGTCCGCCACGGACCACCCAAGTGGCGACGTGCCACCGTCAATCGGCGGGGCCTTCGCCCGAGCCGCACCCGTCGGTGAGTGAACGGGTATCGGCGGGTGGAAGGTGGCCGGGCACGGTCCGCCACATCTGCAGGTGGGGGCCGATCGCGGGAATGTCGAATACCGCGCCCCGAGCCGCGAACCCGGCGCGTGCGTAGAGACTGCGGGCCGGGACCCGGGCGTTGCACCACACGAGTCCGCCGCCCTGGACCGCCACGTGGTCGAGGAGGGCGACGAGGACCAGGCCCCCGAAACCGCGCCCTCTGACGTCGGGATGCGTGGCCATTCCCCGGACCCGCCAACCGTCGCGACGCGGCGGTTCCCACGGCGGGGGCTCGCGCAGCACGCTGCCCACCGCCACCACGCCCGCCACCCCGGGGCTCTCCCCGAGCCCGTCGGGAATCCCGGAAGGGGGACCGGTGAGACGGACCGCGACGTGCGCGCTGTGGGGCTCGTCATCGGAGCCGTATTCCGAGCACGGCGCGGGCTGATCGGGTCGCAGGACTGCCCGTCGGAGAGGGAGCACCACCCGGGCATCCACGAGCTCGACGACCACGGGCTCCTCGTTCACCGGGGTGACCCTCCTCGACAAGGCGGCGGGAGGGCAGGGGGCCGTGTGCAGATGCTGGGGGCATTTCCAACCCCGCCCACCTCCGCCGCCACCGTCAACGTTGCACCCTGACGTCGTTCAGCACTAGGGGCCAAAGGCCCTGTCGATTACTCCCCGGTACTGGACGGGATGGCCTTGACGCGCCCACGATTTCCATCAGGGCCTTGGGGGGCATGACGGTACCGGCGATCTGGGAGGGCTTCGGCCCTCTCATTTCGCGTTCGGCCACGGGGCGCACCGTCGTCCCGATGGCCCCGATCGTGGCCGAATTCGGTTCGCGGGCGGGGGCTCAAACGTGTCGAGACGAAGAGACGGTTCGTCTATCTCACAGGCCGAGCCGACTCGAACCGCGACCAATGGCCCAGAGTGTCGGAGTCATCGCCAAGAGCACGTTCAACGGTCAATGAACCCGGGATCAGGCGAAGGACCTCGTAGTACTTACTGCTCACACCGAGGTCGGTGGTCGCCGCGATTCGCTGTCGTGCCATTTCGGAACCTTGCTGAGTGAATTCGAGACCGTCCCCGTCCCACAGGGTGATGACGATGACCTCCTTCCGCATGCTGTCGTGCGCCAGGCATACCAGGCCGCGGAAGTCACTGTGATGGGCGAACATATCGGTCACGCCATCGAGAGCCTCGGACAAGCCGAGGAGGTCATCGTTGTCGATGTGGAAGGAAAGGACTCTGGCTCTGGTCATCGAGCGGCACCTATCCGGGGCCTCTACCAGCGGGCCTCCACCCTTGTGAGCGACGCCAGGTACACGCGCTCCGCATCGGTCAGGTCGACGAATTGCGTACCCACCCTCAGACGCCCTTCCTTTGCGGGTCGGGTATGGCGGATCTCTGCTTGCAGATGGACCGCCACGAAGATGCGCTGCC
>Ga0209415_10005750_pt1 | contig 22226 bp, 20 predicted proteins | sample PeaSoiSIISIP2007_FD_187696 | JGI IMG/M metagenome (GOLD analysis project Ga0209415, IMG submission 187696) | Peat soil microbial communities from Weissenstadt, Germany - SII-SIP-2007 (SPAdes) (version 2) | ecosystem: Environmental > Terrestrial > Soil > Wetlands > Peat | place: Germany... | reverse complement strand
AACATCCGGCTGACCAGACCGGTCGTCGGCATGGCCGCCACCCCCGACGGCGGCGGCTACTGGCTGGTGGCTTCGGACGGCGGCATCTTCGCCTTCGGCGGCACCTACGGCGGGTTCTTCGGGTCGACCGGGAACATCCGGCTCACCAAGCCCATGGTGGGGATCGGCGCGCTCTAGCCCGGGATGCGCCGTAGGATGGCGCGGCCATGTCCGCCGACAACGTCGCCGCGCTGGTCGCGGCCATCGCCGCCGGCACTGCATCGCTGGTGCTCGTGGGGGTGGTGGTGGTGCTGGGCCGGCGCGTGCGTGAGCTCGGTCGGACCGTCGAGCAACTCCGTCGCGAGACCGTTCCCCTGGTGCACGACGCCCGTGTCGTGGTCGATCAGGCAGCCACCGAGATGGTCCGGGTGGGAGACGTCTTGGATTCGGCCGAGGCGGTCTCCGCCACGGTGGACTCGGCGTCACGGCTCGCGTATCGAGCCTTTTCGAACCCGGTGGTGAAGGTGCTGGCCTACAGCACGGGCCTCGGCAGTGCCCTGCGTCGCTTCTTCGGACGTCACCCGATGGTCGACGCGGGCCACGCCGCATCGACGAACGGGCACGCGCCGCGCGGTGGCACGCGCCGCGCCGACGGGCACGCGACACCCGGTTCATCCCGTCGCCGCACGCGCCGCCCCGCCGGAGCACGGCGGTGATCCGCAGGCCGCTGTGGTTGGCGACCGGGGCGGCCCTCGGAGTGGGTGGCACGCTGTGGACGCGCCGTCGCCTCGAGCGTCTGTCGAACCGGGTGCGACCGACGGCCGTGGCCACCGAGCTCGCCTCGATGGTTGACCGAACCCGGCGCGTCGCGACGGACCGGGTGCGCGATGCGGTGGAGACCGGCCGTGCCGAGGCGCAGCGTCGTCAGGACGACTTGCGCCGCGACCTCGCCGCCCGCGACCTCGCCGCTCGCGATCGCGCCGTTCGTTGAGCGGGGGCTGAACCCGCCGCGGGAGGGTCGATCCGGCCCCGCCGGGGCCCCGAGCGGCCGAGGGCGGCCGGTAGGATCGTCCGATGATGGACGCCAACCAGCTCCGCTCGACGTTCACCGGCTTCTTCGCGGAGCGGGGGCACACGATCGTCCCCTCTGCCAGCCTCGTGCCCAATGATCCCACCGTGCTCTTCACCATCGCCGGGATGGTCCCGTTCAAGCCGTACTTCTTGGGTGAGGACTCGGCTCCCTGGCCCCGGGCCACGTCGGTTCAGAAGTGTTTCCGCACCGTCGACATCGACATCATCGGCACCGATCAGCGGCACTGCACGTTCTTCGAGATGCTCGGGAATTTCAGCTTCGGCGACTACTTCAAAGAGACCGCCATCCCGCTCGCCTGGGAACTGCTGACCGAAGTCCTGGGCGTCGACGGCGAGCGGCTGTGGGTCACGGTCTTCGAGACCGACGACGAGGCCCGCGACCTGTGGCTGGCCGTCCCCGGCGTCCGCGAGGAGCGGGTGCAGCGCCTGGGGTACGAGGACAACTTCTGGCAGATGGGCGACACCGGGCCGTGCGGCCCGTGCTCGGAGCTGTTCTTCGACCGCGGGCCGGAGTACGGAGACGACGGCGGGCCCGCCCACGGCGGGGCCGAGCGATTCGTCGAGATCTACACGCTGGTGTTCATGCAGTACGACCGCGGCGCAGACGGCACCCTCGCCGATCTGCCGTTCAAGAGCATCGATACCGGCGCCGGGCTGGAGCGGAACCTGCCCATGCTCCAGGGGGTCGACTCGCTCTTCGAGACAGACGTCTTCCGACCCATCCTGGCGGTGGCCGAAGACATCACCGAGACCCGCTACGGCGCGGATGTCCACTCCGACGTCTCGCTTCGCATCCTGGCCGACCACGCCCGGGCCATGGCCATGGTGGTGGCCGACGGCGTGCTGCCCTCCAACGAGGGCCGGGGGTACGTGCTGCGACGGATCATCCGCCGGGCCGTCCGCCGGGCGTTCCAACTGGGCGTGCACGAGCAATTCACGCCGCGTCTGGTCGCGGCCGTCGCCGACGTGATGGGCGGCGCCTACCCGGTCCTGGTCGACGACCTCGACCGCATCCAGGAGACGGTGGAGCGCGAGGAGGGTGCGTTCCGGCGCACGCTCGACGCCGGCTCGGTGATCCTCGACGAGGCGCTGCACGACGGGACGGGCCGGGTCTCGGGTGAGACGGCCTTCCGGTTGCACGACACCCACGGTTTCCCCATCGAGCTCACCATGGAGATGGCGGCCGAGGCCGGGGTCGAGGTCGACACCGAAGGCTTCGAGCGCGAGATGGCGGCCCAGCGCGAGCTGGCCCGGGCCGACGCCCGGCGCCGCCGTCACGCCATGGGGGACGACACCGTCTACCGGGAGCTTCTGGCGCAGTCCGGGCCGACGCGCTTCACCGGGTACGAGCACTACGAGGAGCCCACCATGGTGGTGGCCGTCCTGGGAGGGGCGGAGCCGGGCACGGCCGAGATCGTCTTGGACCGGACCCCCTTCTACGCCGAGGGCGGCGGTCAGGTGGGCGACACCGGTGTCATCACCACCGAGACCGGGCGGGCTCGGGTCCTCGACACGCAATACGTGCTGCCGGGCCTCATCGTGCACCGGGCCGAGCTCGAAGGTGACGTGTACCCCTTACAGGACGCCCTGGCCGTGATCGACGGCCGACGTCGCGACGCCACGCGCCGACACCACACCGGGACGCACCTCCTGCACAGCGCGCTGCGCCAGGTGCTCGGCGACCATGTGCGTCAGCAGGGATCGTTCGTGGGGCCCGATCGGCTCCACTTCGACTTCTCCCACCCCAAGGCACCTCGCCCCGAGGAGCTGTCGGAGGTGGTGCAGGCCGCCAACGCGGACATCCTGACCGACGCCGCGGTCGAGGTCATCGAGACCTCGAAGGAGGAGGCCGAGGCGCTGGGCGCACTGGCCTTCTTCAAGGACAAGTACGGAGATCGGGTGCGGGTGGTGCGCGCCGGTGCGCATTCCACCGAGTTCTGCGGCGGGACCCATGTCGACTCCCTCGGCATGATCGGTCCGATCACCGTGGTGTCGGAAGGTTCGATCGGATCCAACACCAGGCGGATCGAGGCCGTCACGGGGAGCACGTCGCTCGCATTGTTGGACCAGAGGCGGCGAATCCTCGACGAGGCCGCGCAATTGCTGAAGGTGGAGCCGAGCGGCGTGGTCGACGCCCTCCAGAAGGTCCTGGACCGCCAGCGGCAGGCGAGCAAGGAACTGCAGCGCATGCGCGGCGCGCGTGTGCAGGAGGACGCGGCACGTCTGGCGAAACAGGCGGTCGATGGCGTCGTGGTCCATCGCGAGGACGGGCTCGTCCCCGAAATGCTGCGCGACCTGGCCCAGGCGATCGTGCGCCACGGGGCCAAGGTGGTGGTCGTGGCAGGGTCGCCCGACGGGTCCAAAGTGGGGCTGGCGGTGGCATCGGGTGACGACGACGTCGACGCCGGGGTGACGGCCAAGGAGCTCGCCCAGCTCGTCGCCGGCGGCGGCGGCGGCTCGGCCGAGCTGGCGGTCGCCGGCGGTTCGGACCCCTCGAAGATCGACGCCCTGTTGGCCGAAGCCCGTCGCCGGCTCGGTGCCTGACCCGATGCGCGTGGTCTGAACACCGTGCGGGTGGTGGGGGTCGACCTGGGAGAGCGCCGCATCGGCGTCGCCGTCTCCGACAGCGCCGGGACCCTGGCCTTCCCCCGGTGCACCATCGAGCGCAGCGGGGACGACGCCGAGGACCGGCTCGCCCTGGCGGCGGTGGTGGAGGCCGTCGGGGCCCGGCACGTGGTGGTCGGCCTGCCCCTGAGCCTCAACGGGCGGCGAGGGCCGGCGGCGCGCTCCGCCCAGACCGACGTGGACGAGCTGACCCAGATGTTCGCCCCGCGCGGGGTGACGGTGGAGACCTTCGACGAGCGCCTGACCACGGTGAGCGCGGCGCGGGCGCTGCGCGACGGGGGACACCCCAGTCGTGCGCGGCGGCGGAGGATCGACGAGGCCGCCGCCGCCGTGCTGCTTCAGGCGTGGCTCGATACGCGTCGAGGGTCGGGCCATGGGTGACGCCTTGCAGCCCGACACCGAGGGCGTGACGGTGGAGGAAGGGGCGTCGTCTTCGACCTCGAGCCGGCCCCCCACGCCCAGAGGTCGCGGGCACAGGCGGGTGCGACCCGAGGTGTACCGGCGTCGTCGAGTGGGCGTGGCGGTGGCCGCGGTGGTCCTGGCGCTCGTCGTCGCCGCGGTGGCGTGGTACCAGAGCCAGGCGAGCGGGTCCCGGGGTGCTCCCACCGTCGTGACCGTCACCGCGGGGTCGTCGATGGGAGCGATCACCGCCACCCTCGTGCGCCAGCACGTGGTGGGAAACTCCCTCGCCTTCGCTGTCTATCTCACCCTCCACGGCACGCCCGTGGTCGAGCCCGGCCACTACTTGCTGTACAAGGGCGACTCGTTCGCCGACATCCGGTCCCAGTTGGCGGCGGGACCCAACGTCCCCGTGGTGACGGTGCTGCCCGGCTTCACCGTCTCGGAGGTGGCGAACCAGGTGGGACAGCTCTCGGGCCACGACGCAGCCCGTTTCCAGTCCCTGGCCGGATCCGGTGCCCTGTCCTCGCCCTATCAGCCGGCCGGTTCGACCAATCTCGACGGTCTGCTCGGCACGGGCACGTACCTGGTGCTGCCGGGTGAGTCGGACCAGACATTGCTCGGCGACATGATCGACCGGTTCGACAGGCTCGCCGAGTCGGTGGGGCTCACCAGTCGCGCCGCCGCGCTGGGGGAGACGCCCTATCAGGCGATCACGGTGGCCTCCATCGTGCAGAAGGAGGGCGTGTACCAGAAGAACCTCGGCAAAGTGGCACGAGTCATCTACAACCGCCTGGCGCACGGCACGCCCCTGCAGATGGATTCCACCGTGCTGTACTCCGAGCATCGTGACGGTGGCCCGGTCACCGCCGCGGACGAGAAATTGAAGTCCCCCTACAACACCTACCTCCACACCGGGCTCACGCCCACGCCCATCTGCTTCCCCGACAAGGCGTCGCTCCAAGCCGCGCTGGCGCCCACGCCGGGGGGCTGGCTGTACTTCGTGGTGGTGTCGAAGGACGGGACCGAAGCCTTCTCCGACACGTTCGCGGGTCAGCAGGCCAACGAGAGGTTGGCCCAGAGCCGGGGCCTCGGTTAGGAGACGGTGGTGACAGGGACGTCCGAGACCGGCTCACGAGAGAGGGGTGCAGCCGAACCGGCGCGACGGTCGCCGACGTGGCCCACCGGTGCATCTCGCGTCGTCGGGGTGGTCGGGGATCCCATCGCGCATTCGCTCTCGCCGTTGTTGCACAACGCCGCGTTCGACGCGCTCGGGCTCGATTGGGTCTCGGTGGCGTTTCCCGTGGCGGCCGGCGCCACGGTCGCCGCGCTCGAAGGGATGCGAGCGCTCGGGATCGCGGGGCTCTCGGTGACGATGCCCCACAAGGAGGCGGCCTTCGCTGCGGTCGATGAAACCACCGACGTCGCTCGCCGGCTGGGGGTGGTCAATTGCATCGCCTGGCACGAGGGCGCGTTGATCGGCGACTGCACCGACGGGGAGGGGTTGCTGGCCGCCCTGCGACGTGCAGTGCGGTTCGAGCCGACAGGAAAACGTTGTCTCGTGGTCGGCGCCGGAGGAGCGGCGCGTGCGGTGGTCCTGGCGCTGGCCGACGCAGGGGCCCTCGAGGTGGTGGTGGTGAACCGGACCGGGGCCCGGGCCGAGGAGACGGCGGTGTTGGCGGGTGACGTGGGGCGTGTGGGATCGGAGGCCGATGTGGGGGCGGCCGACCTGGTGGTGCAGGCCACACCGATCGGCATGACCAGAAGCGATGCGAGCTCCGACGACCTTCCTTTCGACCCCGGTGCACTGCACGCGGGGCAGACGGTCGTCGATCTCGTCTATCACCCCGTCGAGACCCCGCTCCTGCAGGCCGCCGCCGCCCGTGGGGCCCAGGCGGTCACGGGGATCGGGATGCTCGTGCACCAGGCCGCGTTGGCGCTCGAGCAGTGGACCCGACAGCCCGTGCCGGTCGAGGCCATGTGGGCGGCTGTCGAGGAGCACGTGCCTCGCTGACGTCGCCCTGTGCTGCGCCGCTTACGGCGCAGGTGTGTCGGGTGCCGTCGCGAACACCCCTTGCGCCTGCAGGCGACGGGCGATCTCCTGGCGCAGGACGCGGGCCAGGTGTTCGCGCTCTGTGGTGGAGGTGCGAACCGAGACTCGGCATGTGAAGGTATCGACCGCATTGGCGACGACACCCCACAGGCGGGGCGGCTCGAGGCACAAAGGCGCGTAGCGCGCATCGTTGGTGACGGCGTCGGCCGCGGCACGCACCGAATCGAGCACCATGTCGACGGCCGCCGCGACCGGAACAGGTACGTCCACCGTGGCCTGGGCCCAGCCCCGCGACGCGTTGGCCAGCTTGCGGATCTCCCCGTTGGGCACGTACCACACGGTGCCGTCATCGGATCGCAGTCGGGTGACGCGCAGTGTCAGGTCCTCGACCGTCCCTGTCGTGTCGCCCACCAGGATCGTGTCACCGATGTCGAACTGGCCCTCGACCGTGAGAAGCAGTCCGGCCAAGAGGTCGCGCACCATGCTCTGGGCGCCGAAGCCGAGGGTGGCACCGATGACGGTGGCCCCGGCGAGCAGGGGGGTCAGGTTGACGCCGATCGTCCCGAGCACGACGAAGAAGGCGATGACTCCGATCACGCCGCGCCACACGTTGGCGAGAAGGCTTGTGATCGTCAGTGCCCGCGCCGTGGCGCGCGGCGAATCGGCTCGGGACACGGCCCTGTGGGCGGCCGCCCCGATCCAGCGCCGGATGATCCGGTTGCCGAGCCAGCCGACAAGCGCCGCAACCAGGAGGATCAACACCACGGTGAGGGGCTTGACGACCACCTGTTGCCAGTGCGCCGCCGCCGACTGGCTCACGCCGGCCCAGCGCAACACGTCGTAGAGCCACCCCTGATCGTCCACGACGGCTGAAATGGCGACAAGGGGCATGACCGGTATTCTGGTCCGCCGGAGCACAACGGTTGAGCACCTCTCTCGCACACCGCCCGGCCACGGGCCGGCCCCTGGTTTTCCGGGTGGACTTCGTGCTCATCCTGACCACGCTCGTGGTGGCGGGTTTCGGCGTCGTCCTGGTCTACTCGGCCACCCGCTCGAAGCTGGCCGCGGCAGGAATCAGCCCCCACTACTTCCTCACCCACCAGGCGGCCTACGTGGTGGTCGGGGGCATCTTCATGATCGTGCTCGGGGCACTCGATTACCGCTGGCTGGAGCACGCCAGTGCGGTGCTGTACGTGGCGATGATCTTGAGCTTGCTCGCCATGTTCTCCGGCATCGGGTCGAGCGCCAAGGGTGCGACACGATGGATTCAGATCGGAAGCGTCCAGATCCAACCGTCGGCCTTCGCCACGCTCGTGCTCATCGTCACCGTTGCCACGTTCTGTGCCCGGCGACCCGAAGGGCTCGGACGGACCGATCTCTTGAAGGTGCTGGCTCTGGCCGCGCTACCGATCCTGCTGGTGGTGAAGCAACCCGACCTCGGCAGCGGCATCGTCATGTCGGTCGTCCTGCTCGTGATGCTCGTCATCGCGGGCATCCCCAACCGCTACCTCCTGCTGCTCATCTTGCTCGTCGCCACCGGCGCCTTCGCCGTCGTACACCTGAAGCTTCTGCAGGGGTACCAGCTGAACCGGATCACCGCCGTCTTCCACGTCGGGAAGAACCTGCAGAGCACGGGCTACAACGTCGGGCAGTCGGTGGCGGCCATCGGCTCGGGTGGGACATGGGGGACGGGGCTGTTCCACGGCTCGCAGACCAACCTCGCCTACGTCCCCGAGCAACAGACAGACTTCATCTTTTCGGCGTTGGGCGAGCAGCTCGGCTTCGTCGGCGCGGCGGGGGTCCTCGCCCTGCTCGGTGTGTTGTCGTGGCGGCTCCTGCGCAGTGCCCAGCTCGCTCGCGATGCCTTCGGGCGGCTCCTGGCGGCGGGTTGCTTCACGCTCGTGGCTTTCAGCGTGTTCGAGAACGCCGGCATGGCCATGGGGATCATGCCGGTGGCCGGTATCCCTCTGCCGTTCTTGTCCTACGGGGGGTCGGCCACCGTCGCCTTCTTCTCGGCCATCGGCATCGCGGTGTCGGTGCAGCTGCGCGCCCAACGATGACCGATCTGGGTGCGGGCGCAGAAAGTGCCGAGATCGACGCCGTCACGGATTCGGCGGTAGGGGCTTCTCCAGGGGGCGCCTCGGTCGAGGCCGGGGCGGCACCCACACCGACTGATGCATCGGCGCTGTCACCGCCACAGTGGAGGATCGTGGCCGTCGCGGGGGTCGAGATGGACTTGCCCAGTGCGAATCCCGAGGTCGTCCTGCACGAGGCGCAGGACCCGTGGCGGGAGCTGCGCATCCCGGTCGGCTTGGCCGAAGGCACTGCGATCGCCTACGCCTTCCACGGCATCGAGACGCCGCGGCCGCTCACCCACGAGATGGTGACCGAGATCCTCGATCGCCACGACGTCAGCGTCGAAGCGGCGCGGATCACCGTCCGGCGAGGTCAGCTCTTCTTCGCGGAGCTCGACACCATGGGACCCCGTGGCCGGCGCGTCGTGCCCTGCCGTCCCTCGGACGCCATCGCCCTGGCTCTGCGCCAGCGGCTTCCCACCCCGATCCTCGTGGGAGAGTGGGTCTTCACCGGTGCCGATGCCCCGAGCGACGTGGCTGGGGATCCCGACGGCGAGACACGATCCACCAAGACCTCCACCTGAGGTCGCGTCAGTGGGCCGCGCTCGGCAGCACCACGGATTGTTGTTCGACGCGCTGCGCGGTGGCCTTGTCGGCGACGATGGCGCGCTCGCCCTCGTCGGAGATCCGCATCAGCAGCGCGATGAGCACGTAGTTGGCCACCAGCGACGAGCCTCCGTAGGCCATGAAGGGGAGGGTGATGCCGGTGAGCGGGAGCAGCCGGATGATCCCGGCCATGATGAAGAAGGCCTGGAACCCGATGATCACGGTGAGACCGGCCGCCACCATCTGGGCGAACTCGGAACGGGCCGTCTGGGCGATGCGCAACCCGGCCCCGACGAGCAGGATGAAGGCGAAGATGATGGCGCTCGTGCCGAGCAATCCCATCTCGGTGCCGAATGCGGTGAAGATGTAGTCGCTCTGCACCGCCGGGATATGACTGATATTGCCGAACCCGAGACCGGTGCCGAGCAGCCCACCCGTGCCCATGCCGTACAGGCCGAGCATGATCTGGCTCGTCGTCCCGGGATGGAGCCAATCGGACACACGGACGTTGACCTGTGAGAACAGCCGATCGGCCGCGAAGGCACCAGCCGCGAACAGGACGAGGCCCAGGACGATGTAATTCCAGCGCCCCGACGTGAGCCACAACATGGCCATGAACAGCACGAAGATGAGAAGGGCGAAACCGATGTCGTCCTCACCTCCGAGTACCACCATCGTGAATCCCCATGCCACGAGGATCGGAACCAGCGGCCGGGGGTCGAGCATCAGGCGGTTCCCCACGCGCAACGTCGGCACCGACAAGAGCTCTCGCTTCTCCACGAAGTACGAGGCGAAGAAGACGCACAGCGCCAACTTGGCGAGCTCGATGGGTTGGCCGTTGATGGGCCCGATGCCCACCCACAGACGCGCCCCGCCACGGTTCTGCCCGAAATGCGGGATGAGCGGGGAGAGCATGAGCGCCACCGCGGCGAGCAGCAGCAGGTAGCGGTACCGGTCGAGGTCACGCGATCGCCGGACGATGGCGAGGGTGAGGATGTAGGCGCCCACTCCCGCCGCGGTCCACCCCGCCTGGGCCTGCGCCCAGTGGTGGGCTATCCGGGCCAGCATCACGTATCCCAGCCCGTTGAGGAGGGTGGCGATGGGCAGCAGGACCGCGGTGGCGTCGGGGGCGTAGATCCGGTTGGCGACGTGGGCGGCGAGGCCAAGCCCCAGGACCACGCCCAGGAAGGCCCCCAGATTGGCGGGGATCTTCGACGTGGTGCCCACCGTCGTGAGCACGTAGGCGGCCACCACGATGAGGGCGCCGAAGACGAGCAGACCCAACTCGGTCCGCCGCTTGGGCTTGGGGCGACGGACCCGCATTCCCTCGGTGGGCGCGAGACGACTGAACAGCCGGGGCACCGCCTCGAGCCTACCGGCGGACCCCGCCGCGACCGGAGCACCTGGGACCCGGTCGGGACTCCACCGGCAGTACCCTGGGATTCGATGGAGGCCTCCGAACCGGCGCGTGGCGCCAGCACGGCCGCTCCCCCCGGACCTTCGGTGGGTGACGCGCCCCTGACCCTGGCGCGCCCTGCCGCGGAGGACGCCGTGACGGCCCTGGGTCCTGAGCGATTCTCCAACCGGGAACTGTCGTGGCTCGAGTTCGGGGCGAGGTTGCTCGACCTGGCCGACGACGAGCGGGTCCCGCTCCTCGAGAGGGTGAAGTTCCTGGCCATCTTCTCCGAGGGTCTCGACGAGTTCTTCCAGGTACGCGTGGCGGGGCTCAAGGACCAGGTCGACGCGGGTTTGCGGACCCGGTCGGCCGACGGCCTGCGTCCGAGCGAGGCGTTGCGGGCCATCGGTGCACGCGTGACCGAGTTGGTCGATCGGCAGTCGCGGATCTTCCTCGATTCGATCGTGCCCGCTCTGGGCGAAGCGGGTGTGCGGGTGGCGGACTGGTCGACACTCGACGACGCCGACCGGCTGCACCTGACCGAGGCCTTCAACCGGCAGATCTTCCCCGTGCTCACGCCCCTGTCGGTCGACCCGGGACACCCGTTCCCCTACATCTCCAACCTGTCGCTCAATCTCATCGTGCGGGTCGGCGATCCGATCAACGGTGTCGAGCGTGTGGCGCGGGTGAAGGTTCCCCCGCTGCTTCCCCGGTTCGTGGCCATGCCCGACGGGGAGCGCTTCGTGGCTCTGGAGCAGATCATCGCCGCGCAACTGGCCACGTTGTTCCCGGACATGGTGATCGGCGAGCACTACGCCTTCCGAGTGACACGCAACGCCGACCTCGTGCTCGAGGAGGACGAGGCCGACGACCTGTTGGCGGCGGTCGAGATGGAACTGCGCCGCCGCCGGTTCGGCCGCGCCGTGCGACTCGAAGTGGCGGGCGACATCTCCGACGACATGCGCGACATGCTGGTGCACGAGCTCGATCTCGGGCCCGACGACTGGTACCAGATCGCGGCACCCTTGGATCTGGGGGGACTGTGGGGGGTGCACGAGCTCGACCGCCCCGACCTCCACGAGCAGGCGTGGGCACCGATGACGCCACCGCGTCTCGCCAATGCGGGCAACGAACCCGCCGACCTCTTCGCCGTGCTGCGCGAGCGCGACGTGCTCGTGCATCATCCCTACGACTCGTTCACCACATCGGTCGAGCTGTTCATCGCCCAGGCCGCGGCGGACCCCGACGTGCTCGCCATCAAGCAGACCCTGTACCGGACCTCGGGTGACAGCCCGATCGCGGCCTCGCTCATCCAGGCGGCCGAAGCGGGCAAGCAGGTCGCGGCCGTCGTCGAGCTCAAAGCGCGCTTCGACGAGCAGGCCAACATCTTGTGGGCTCGGGCCCTCGAAGAAGCCGGGGTGCACGTCGTCTACGGGCTCGTCGGGCTGAAGACCCACTCAAAGGCCGCGCTCGTGGTACGGCGCGAAGAGGACGGGATCCGCCGCTACTGTCACGTCGGGACGGGGAACTACAACCCCCGCACCGCACGCCAATACGAGGACGTCGGACTGCTCTCGGCCGACCCCGATCTCGCCGCGGATGTCGGCGACCTCTTCAACTTCCTCACCGGCTACAGCCGCTACGCCCGCTATCGCAAGCTGGTGGTCGCACCGATGGCGCTGCGCCAGCGCATCACCGACCTCATCGACGGCGAGGCGCGCGCCGGTGCCGCGGGCCGCATCGCCATCAAGGTCAACGGGCTCACCGATCCCGACATCATCGACTCGCTGTACCGCGCCTCGGGCGCGGGCGTTCCCATCGATCTCGTGGTGCGGGGGGTCTGCAACCTGCGGCCCGGGGTCCCGGGCCTGTCCGAGACGATCCGCGTGCGATCGATCGTGGGACGCTTCTTGGAGCACTCCCGTATCTACCGATTCGGTGGAACCGACGAGCGACCTTTGACCTTGCTCATGGGATCGGCCGACCTCATGGAGCGAAACCTCGATCGACGCATCGAGGTCCTGGCCCCGGTGACCGACCCCGAGCTGCAGGCGCGGCTGCTCGAGGTCCTCGACCTCAACCTCGCCGACGACACCAACTCCTGGGTCCTCGGCCCCACCGGCACGTGGGAGCGCGTCCCGACCGTCGAGGGCACGAGCGCGCAGCGCCGGCTGCAGGACCTCGCCCGGGATCGGGCCCGCCGACGGCGAGAGGCTGACACACTCGGGGCGGCCGGCTAGCCAGTTGAATCGGAGATCCGCTCACAGTAGCTAGCCGGGGTCGAGGATCTCGTCGGCGCTCTTGTGCCGAACACAGGCTTGGGCTGTGGTTCGATTGATCGACGACCCTCGACCTTCGACGAATACCGGGCTGGACGTCTTCTTGAACTCCCGGTCGCTCTCCGTGTCGGATCGAACGCCGTCGTCGCCCGCAGGTCAAGACAGATGACCAAGTGCTCTATCCGACCGCCACCACCGGCGCGAAGGTCAAGTAGTTGCGGTGTTTCGGCGTTCCTGTTCGGGGCGGGGGGATATCGCGATCAGGAACTGACAGTCGTCAACCATGAGGGGGAATCATGAATATGCGTCGAAAGATTCTGTTGGGGGTCGTTGCACTCACGCTGCCGGCGACGAGTGTGGCGCTCCTCTCAACGCCGGCACTGGCCAAGAAGCCGCCGCCCAACCCGATCACGTGCACAGGGCTAGCGGGCACGGTGACCTTCGCCCTTCCGGGGCTCTCGAGCCTAGGCGCGGTCTCGTCCAGCAAGACGTCTGTGACCACGGTCTCAAACATCGTGATCGGTGCGTGCTCTCAGGGATCGGGGCCCAACAGCGGGCCGGGACTGAGCGTGACCAACAAGAGCACGAAGAACCCGAAGGTCAAGGGCCAGCCCCGTACCTACACCTATGACACCTTTACCCAGTTCATCACGACTGGTCCGGGTGCCATCAAGAAGTCCGTGAAGACGCTGACGTTCACGATCAACGGCAATGGCGTCACGTTCAAGAACAAGGGAGTGGTGGGGACCGCCTGCGCAAACAGTGAAGTTGGCTTCCTGCTCACGGGTCAGGTGAAGGCCCCGCGGTACAACGTGGCCGGCAACACCGCCACGGTCCTGGCATGCCTGGGGGGTGACGCCGGTCCCAACACCACCAACAACTTCGGGGCGGACCTCGGTAGCAGCACACCCGGTCTCGTGATCACAACGGCTCAGATCGACCCGGCAACGAGCCAGGCCGTCCTGTAGGGCAACACGGAGCGCCTGCGGGCAACCACTCGGTTGTCGTCGCAGCACCCAACAGTAGACGTCAAGGGCGGGGCCTTAGGGCCCCGCCCTTGACGATCGTATTGCCCTACTCGTCCGTTGCGATCTTCGACTCAGGTCACTTGCCCATCGGCCCGAGTGGCGAGACTCTGGCCCCATCGACAGCCGCCGGAGCTTTGGTGGTCAGGCCTCGGTCGACAGCGCGTCGGCGCCGTGCCGCATCGTTTCCTCGTCGAGCGACGCGACCTCGTCGCGGGCATGTCGGAGCCGCTGTCCCCAGCGCTCGCCCGAGAAGCGCAGCGACAGGTAGGCGATGCCACCCACCGGAATGGGCAGCCAGAAGTTCACGAGCCGGTAGCCGAGCACACCCAGGATCGCCGTTTCCTTCGGTACGCCGAATCCCACCAAGGTGGGGATGAGCACGCCCTCGATCACGCCGAGGCCCGAGGGCGTGATCGGGATGACGGCGAGCACCTGCGCCAGCCCGTAGCCCACCAGCAAGTCGATGGGCGAGACGATCTTCCCCAGCGCCGCGATGAACACGAACAGCGAGGATGCGTCGAGAAGCCAGAACGCGCCGGCCCACGCCACGGCTCGGACGAGCACCTGGGGTTCGGCCAGGAACTGGCCGAGACGCTCGGCCACGCGATGCGCCTGGATGGCGAGCTTGTCCCCGTCGAGGAACGGCACATGGCTCGCCCAGCGACGGATGATCTCGATCGAGCGATTGCGCCCACGCGTAAGTGCGATCACCACCGCGGCGGTGAGCCCCATGAGCACGACCCCGGCGCCGGCCGCCACGGCGTACAACGGGTTGTAGCCGTGGAGGAACACCGAAATCAGGAGCGCGAACCACAAGATGGAATTCAGGACGAGCGCGGACCCCACCCCTTGCATGCCGAGCGCGAAGCCGGCGTCGGCTCCCGACACGCCGGATTGGGTGAGCAGCCGGAACGCCACCGCGGTCCCCGGCGCGGTGCCTCCCGGCATGATGTGGCTCACCGCCAGGCTCGACAGGTTGATCCGCAACAGCCGCCAGCGAGGTGGGCCCTCGTGGTGCAGCACGGTGTGGGTCAGCCGGCTGTAGGCCACGAGTGCGCTGGCCTCGAGCACGACGCCGGCGATGACGTAGGCGAAGTTGATCTTTCCCAGCAGGGTCACCGATTTTCGCGCTCCGGCGAGCTGGGGCAGGACCAGGTACTCGAAGATGAGGACGAGCCCGACCGCGTAGAGCCCCCATTTGACCTGTCTGCGCATCCGTCTGCGCCGGGGCGCGACCTCGCCTGGCTCCGCCATCGGGGCCATGCTTCCACGTCCGGGGTCGTCACAGGGGCCATCGGCGAGTGGCTCCGGATGCCGCGGCCGGCGACAACCCACCTGCCATGCTGGGAGGGATGCCGGAGACCCCGTCGCCCCCGGTGACCAGGCGCGCCCGGCTGTGGGAGTGGGCCGACGAACGGCACGTCCCCCTGCAGGCCATCTTGATGACTGTGGGTGTGGTGGTGACCACACTCCTGGCCGGCAAGATCATCTACAAGCTGCGCGAGATCTTCCTACTGATGGCCGTCGCCGGCTTCGTCGCGCTGCTCCTCAATCCCTTGGTCGTGCTGTTGCAGCGAGTCAAGTTCTCGCGGCGGGGCTATGCCGTCGCCATCGTGACGGTGTTCGCGGTCCTCGCGTTCTCGGGTCTGGCCTACGCCTTCGGCGCCCCCCTGGCCAACGGGCTGACGCATCTCATCTCCAAGCTGCCCAGCTATGTGAGCAGCGCCGAGAAAGGCAAGGGCTGGATCGGGCACCTCGTGCGCAGGTATCACGTCCAGCACTGGGTGGAGCAGAACCTGCCCAAGCTGCAGAGCTACGCCAAGAACCTTTCCAAGCCGGCTCTGAAGATCGGCACCGGTGCGCTCACCATCGGCTTCGACTTGTTCGTGGTGTTCATCCTCGTGCTGCTCCTGCTGCTCGAGGGGCCCAAGTTGCGCGCCGGCGTGCTGCAGTTCATCGCTCCCGAACGATCGGCCCGCGTCATCCGGGTGGCGGGGGAGGTCAACCGGTCGGTCACCGGGTACATGTTCGGGAACTTCATCACGTCGGTCATCGCCGGAGTGGTCGTGTTCGTGACCCTGTTGGTGCTGGGTGTGCCCTACGCGCTGCTGTGGGCGCTTTGGGTGGCGCTCTTCGACTTCCTGCCCATGGTGGGTGGGGCGATCGCCGGCATCCCCACCGCCCTGTTCGCGCTCACACACTCCTTCGGCGCGTTCATCGCGTTCGGCATCATCTTCCTCGCCTACACCCAGATCGAGAATCACGTCCTCAACCCCATCGTCATGAGCAGGACCGTGCGCATCAACCCGCTTCTGGTGCTGATCGCGATCCTGGTGGGGGCCAACATCGGCGACCTCATCGGCGGGTTCTTCGGGGGATTCGTCGGCACCCTGCTGGCCATCCCCATCGCCGGGTCGATCCAGGTCATCGTCCGGGAGATGTGGCACTCGACCGCTCCGGCCGCGCAGTTGGAGGTCGCGGGCGGTTCGGGGGATCCGAGCCCGGTCCCCTAGGCTGCCGTCGTGCGCGTCCTGGTCGTGCTGCCCACGTACAACGAGGCCGAGAACATCGACCACGTCTTGCGCCGCATCCGGGCTGCAATGCCCGATGCGGGCGTGCTGGTGGTCGACGACGGCAGCCCCGACGGCACCGCCAACCTGGCCGAGAAGCTGGGCGCCGAGCTCGGCAGCATCGAGGTGCTGCGGCGAAGTGCCAAGTCCGGACTGGGCAGCGCCTATCGAGCCGGCTTCGCCTGGGGCCTCCAACGTGGCTGGGAGGCGTTCGTCGAGATGGACGCCGATCTGTCCCACGAACCCGAGGCCCTTCCGACCCTGGTGGAGCCTCTCACCCACGGAGTCGACCTCGTGGTGGGATCGCGATACATCCCAGGTGGGTCAATCCCGAATTGGCGTTGGCACCGCCGGCTTCTGTCCCAGGGCGGCAACGTCTACGCCGCGGTGCTCCTGCGGCTGCACGTGGCCGACTCCACCTCGGGGTTCCGCGCCTATCGGGCCGACGCTCTGCGACGCATCGATCTCGACAAGGTCCGGGCCGAGGGGTACGGGTTTCAGATCGAGATGGTCAATCAGGTCCTCCAACACGGGGGGCAGGTGACCGAGGTTCCCATCCGGTTCGTCGACCGGGTCGAGGGGAAGTCCAAGATGTCGATGCACATCGTGGTCGAGGCGTTGTTGCTCGTGACGTGGTGGGCCTGCAAGAGAGCCGCCCGCGCCCTGGTGCGGGGCAGCACCGGGCGCAGCCGGACGGGGGTGGCTGCCTAGCCCGACCCCCGGTCGTCGAGATGGTCCGTCCATCTGAGAACATGGACAGGTGACCAGCCCGACCCGGATCCTGGTGGTCGACGACGAGCCTTACATCACCGACCTGCTCGGAGCGGCCCTGCGGTTCGAGGGTTTCGCGGTGGAGACCGCCTCCACCGGCGGGGAGGCCATGACCATGGCCGAGCGGGGCCGCCATGACCTTGTCCTCTTGGACGTCATGTTGCCCGACGTCGACGGCACCGAGGTGTGCCGCCGGATGCGGGCCCACGGCAACCGCACGCCGGTGCTGTTCCTGACCGCTCGCGACGCCACCGACGACAAGATCGGTGGGCTCACCGCCGGGGGTGACGACTACGTCACCAAGCCCTTCAGCCTCGACGAGCTGGTGGCCCGGATCCGCGCCGTCCTGCGCCGCACCGGTTTCACCCGGGAGCTCGACCGGCTCCAGTTCGCGGACCTCGAGATGGACGACGAGACCCACGAGGTCTGGCGCCAGGGGTCCCTCGTCGAGCTGACGGCCACCGAGTTCAACCTGCTTCGCTACATGCTGGAGAACGCCCGGCGCGTCCTGTCCAAGAGCGAGATCCTGGACCACGTGTGGCACTACGACTTCGACGGTGACCCCAACATCGTCGAGACCTACATCAGCTATCTGCGGAAGAAGGTCGACTGCTTCGACCCACCGTTGATCCACACCGTCCGCGGGGTCGGATACAGCCTCCGCCTCCCGCGCGACGCGGAGTGAGCGGAGCAAACGGCATGCGGCGCACCGGGGAGCCGGGAGCGAGGGCGCCATGTCGCTGAGGCGCCGACTCGTCATAGGCATGCTCCTGCTGCTCGTGGTCGGTCTCGTCACCACCGACGTCGTCACGTCGTCGTCGCTGCGTTCGTTCTTGCTCGGGCGGCTCGACGAGCAGATCGACGCGTCGCAGAACCAGGCCTATACCTACATCTCGCAGGTCTACCAGCGCGACGTCCAGGACGGCATCCGCACACCGGTCACAGACCCGGGGCAGTGGTTGGCCGAGCTCGGCGCCAAGACTCCACCCGGCGGCGGGCGCGTCGCGTCCGGGCCCCGGCCCACCCCGCGCCTCAGCGGTACCGCGTTCACGGCACGCATCAGCGACGATGCCTATGTCGAGGTCCTCTCGACCCGCGGTACGGTCATCCTCCAGGTCGCGTCGGGTGCGCCCGGGCACCCCGATCCCGCCCCGGTGCTGCCTGCGGTGCTCCCCATCCAGCACCTCCCCACCCCGCACGTGTTCGGCACGAACCACGGCCCCTACGCGCCCGAGAGCCCCACGATCGACGTGGCCGCGGCCGGGCCACCCGGTCACCAGTACCGGGTGCACGCCGTAGCTGTGCCGGGCGGCACCATCGTGACCGCCATCTCCCTCGATCCCACCAACAAGACCCTGGCGTCGCTGACCCACGTCGAATGGATCGTGTCCGTCGTCGTCATCCTCGCTCTGTTGCTGTTGGTGCTGTGGATCGTGGCTCTGGGCATGCGCCCGCTCGAGAACATGACCGAGACCGCCGGGGCCATCGCCGGCGGGGACCTCACGCGCCGCATCAGGCGCGCCGATGATCGCAGCGAGGTGGGTCGCCTCGGGGCGGCCCTCAACGGCATGCTCAGCCAGATCGAGGCGGCTTTCCGGGAGCGCACCTCGACCGAATCACGCCTGCGGCGTTTCGTCGCGGACGCGTCCCATGAGCTGCGGACCCCGCTCACCACGATCAGGGGTTACGCCGAGTTGTTGCGAAAGGGGGCGTTCGATACCGAGGACGATCGTCGACGCGCCGCGGAGCGGATCGAGGGCGAGGCAGCGCGCATGAGCCTGCTGGTGGACGATCTCCTGCTGCTGGCGCGCCTCGACCAGGGCCGTCCGCTCGAACGCGAACCTGTCGACCTGGTCCGGATCGTGGCCGACTGTGTCGAGGCCACTCGCCTGCACCTCGAAGGGCGGCCGATCACCCTCGAGATGGACGAACACGTGGTGGTGCTCGGCGACGGCGCCCGGCTGCGCCAGATCGTCGACAACCTCGTGCACAACGCCGTGGTCCACACGCCCGCGGGGACGTCGGTGCATGTGTCGGTCCGCCGCGTCGGCCGGCGCGCCGTGGTGCGGGTGGCCGACGAGGGGCCGGGGCTCGACGCCGAGCAGGCTGCCCGTGTCTTCGACCGCTTCTACCGCGGCAACGAGGCTCGGACCGGCGAAGGCACCGGCCTGGGTCTGTCGATCGTGGCGGCGCTCGCCGTCGCCCACGGCGGGAGCGCCCGCGTCGACACGGCACCGGGCGCGGGTGCCGTGTTCACAGTGGAGATCCCCGCCGCCGAACCCGAGAGCCACGATCCTTTCATGCAACCCGACCCGGCGGTGATCGAGCCCCAGGGCGGGACGGCGCCGGCTACATCGGGTGGCGGGGACGAGCATCTTGCGCCGTCCGTTCGTCGTTGACCGGGGCCGGGGAGACCCGGTCCTCCTCGTCCATGGACAGCCGGGGCTCGGGAGTGACTGGGACGCGGTCGTCGAGCGGCTCGCCGATCACAGGCTGCTGGTGGTCGACCGACCCGGATACGGCCGAAGTGGAGACGAGACCCGCAGCATCGAGGGAAATGCCGAGTTGCTCGGCGATCTCCTGGCCGAGCGGGGCGCGGTTCCGGCCACGATCGTGGGTCACAGCTACGGCGGCGGCGTGGCCATCGTGCTCGCGGCGCGCCGGCCCGCGCTGGTGTCGGGACTGGTCCTGGTGGGGTCGGTCGGCCGGGCCGACAGTGTGAACGTCCTCGACCGCCTGCTGGCCGCGCCCATGATGGGCGAGGTCTTGAGCGCGGCGGGCCTCTTCACACTCGGGCGGGTGTTGCCGCGCCTGCGCGGTGTCGCTCCGGTGCAACGGCATGCGGCGTTGGAGTGGCTCCGTGCTACCTTGCCCGACGACCGCTACGACAGGGTCTCGGCCCAGCCGGGTCGCCGCGTGTGGCGGAGCTTCGTGGCCGAACAACGGACGCTCATGCGCGAGATCAGCGCGGTGGAATCGGCGCTGGCGTTCGTGCGTGCGCCCACGATCGTCATCTCCGGCGGATGGGACCTGGTCGTCCCGCCGTCGGTGTCGGCCAGCATCGCCACCGCCATTCCCGGTGCCGAGCTCGTGACCGTCGCCCGGACCGGGCACTTCGTTCCTCGCGACGCGCCCGACGTGGTCGCCTCGGCGGTGCGCAGCGTCGAGTCCCGGGCTCGCGAGCTGAGGGCACGAACATCGGAGCACGAACCGCCCACGTAGTGCCCCGGGTGCCAGACTGCGGGCCATGGCCATCGATTTCACCTTCGCCCCCGACGTCGAGGAGGTCCGCACGCGGATGCGGGCCTTCGTCGACGAAGACGTCCGTCCCACCGAGCTTCGGCTGACGGCAGAGGGCTCGGCCCGGGCCGACTGGAGGGCCGAGCTCGATCGCCTGCGGGGCCGGGCCCGGGAGCTCGACCTGTGGATGCCCCACATGCCGCGGGAATGGGGCGGGATGGGCTTGGGGCCGACCGCCGTGGCCGCGGTCTCGGCCGAGTCCGCCAAGGCGCGTTGGGCCTCGTACGTCGTCAACTGCTACGCGCCCGACGAGGGGAACATGCACACGTTGCTGCATTGGGGGACCGACGACCAAAAGGCGCGCTACCTGGCCCCGATGTGCGCGGGGTCGGTGCGGTCGTGCTTCGCCATGACCGAGCCCGAGGTGGCGGGATCGGATCCCACCCTGATGCGGACGAGGGCCGTGCCCGACGGGGACGAGTGGGTGATCAACGGTCACAAGTGGTTCATCAGCGGGGCGCGGGGGGCACGGTTCGCCGTTGTGCTGGCCCGGACCGAGGACGACCCCGAGGTGCCGCAGGCGGCGACCACCGCGTTCATCGTGGACACGCCGGCACCGGGGTGGGAGATCGTGCGCGACGTGGAGACCATGGCCGGGAGCCACAACCACTGCGAGATCCGCATCACCGATCTGCGCGTCCCCGACGCCAACCGCCTGGGGGAGCGCGGACAAGGCCATCGTCTCGGCCAGTATCGACTGGGCCCGGCGCGACTGGCGCACTGCATGCGTTGGCTGGGGCAGATCGAGACCGCGTTGGACCTCATGGTGGCCCGCGCCACGCAGCGCTACTCGCACGGTTCGCTGCTGTCGGAGAAGCAGGGGATCCAGTGGTTGGTGAGCGAGTCGGCCATCGAGCTCTACCAGGCCAAATTGATGGTGCTCCACGCCGCCTACCGGATCGAGCACGGGCTCCCCTTCACCACGGAGGTGTCGATGGCCAAGCACCACGTGGCCAACACGTTGTGGCGCGTGGTCGACCGGGCCGTGCAGGTGCACGGGGCGCTCGGTTACTCCAAGGACTCGCCCCTGTCGGACATGTTGCTGCAGGCGCGCTGGAGCCGGTTCGCCGACGGCGCCGACGAGATCCACAAGTGGCGGGTGGCCGAAGCGGTCATCGCGGCGTACAACGAGCACGGCACCACACGTGGCGCGACGGGCGACCTTCCGCTGTAAGGGCTCCTACCAGCTGTAGCGGTAGACCACCTGGGCCACGCACGAGGGCTTGTCCGAACCCTCGGTCTCGATGGTGATGTCCAGGACGACCTGGGCACCGTTGTCGCCCACGCTCTGCACCGAATCGACGGCCGCGCCGAGGCGCAACTTGGAGCCCACCTTCACCGGCGACGGGAAGCGCACCTTGTTGCACCCGTAGTTCACCCCGAACTTGAATCCCTCGACGCGCACGACCTCGTGGAGGATGGCGGGGATGATCGACAGCGTGAGGTACCCGTGGGCGATCGTCGTCCCGAACGGTCCCGTCGCGGCGCGCTCGGGGTCGACGTGGATCCACTGGTGGTCGCCGGTGGCATCGGCGAACAGGTTGACCTGCTCCTGGTCGATCACGTGCCAATCGGACCATCCGAGGTGCTGGCCCGGCAGTTTGTTGAGCTCTTCGATGCTCGAAACGGTCGTCGTCATGACCCGAGACTACGCCGCGCCCGCGGAGATGACCCAAGCCGAGACCGCAGCCCGGGACTACTTGAACCAGATGCGCTGGTACTCGCGGCTGTGGGGGTGCAGGAACAGGAAGACGAGTACCACCATGAACACCAGGTTGAGGAGGATGGCGGTCACGCCCGACAACAGGGCGAGAAGCAACACCAACACGGTCAGCCCGGCCAGCACGATCCCGAGCCAGTATCCCCACCGGCGCTCGTTGGCGACCCCGTAGCCGGCCACGCCGAGTCCGATGGAGGTCACGAGCGGATACGCCCCGAACAGCACCCACAGCAGGCTGAGGGCACCGGTGATGTAACAGAGCATCACCGCACCCTGCAGCGTCTGGGGCTGCGACGGGTCGAACCAGCGTCGGGGCTCGGCCATCGGGTCATT
>Ga0209415_10005749_pt1 | contig 22227 bp, 19 predicted proteins | sample PeaSoiSIISIP2007_FD_187696 | JGI IMG/M metagenome (GOLD analysis project Ga0209415, IMG submission 187696) | Peat soil microbial communities from Weissenstadt, Germany - SII-SIP-2007 (SPAdes) (version 2) | ecosystem: Environmental > Terrestrial > Soil > Wetlands > Peat | place: Germany... | reverse complement strand
CCGGATTATGGCCGTTATCTAAACAGTCAAGCTGTCTCACCGACGCTTCATTGATTTTTCACATCGAGGCTGAGCCCCGGCTCGCCGCAAGCGGTGGCGCTGCCGTGCGCTCGCGTCCCTCTTCAGGAGCCACCACGATGTCTGGTAAGGTCCAAGCCGGAGCGCGTGCCGACGTCTACATGCGCATCACCGCGGAGATTATCGCGGCGATCGAACAAGGCGCTGGCGAGTGCCCTGCGCCGTGGTTTCACAACGGAACGAGCGTAGCCCGTCCGACCAACGTCGGTTCGGGCAAGCACTACCGTGGCATAAACACGGTGGCGCTTTGGGTGGCCGCCATGGCGGCGGGTTATGGCGATGGCCTCTGGGGCACCTATCGGCAGTGGCGGGAGGCTGGCGCGCAGGTGCGCAAGGGCGAACACGCCACCACGGTCGTGCTCTGGAAGCCGATCACCTCAGCGGAACCGACTGACGACGATGACGGTGAAGGTGCGCCCCACAGGATGTTTGCCCGGGCGTTCTCGGTGTTCAACGTCGGGCAGGTGGACGGATACGAACGGCCCCCGGTCGATGTCCTTCCGGAGAACGAGCGACTGGCTCACGCCGAAGCTTTCATCTCCAACCTTGGCATCAAGACCATCTTTGGCGGAACGGAGGCTTATTATCGTCCGTCGACGGACACCGTGTGCATGCCGCCGTTCGGGGATTTCCGCGATGCCGCGTCATTCTACGGCGTGTGGCTCCATGAGAGCGGCCATGCTTCAGGGGCGAAGCATCGGCTCGATCGGGATCTTTCGGGTCGCTTCGGCTCCGCCGCCTACGCGGCCGAGGAATGCTGTGTCGAGATTCTCAGCGGGTTCATCCTTGCCGATCTCGGCATCGCTCATCATCCGCGCCGCGATCACGCCGCCTATGTCTCAAGTTGGCTCGAGGTGCTGAAGACCGACCCCCGCGCCATCTTCACCGCCGCCAGCAAGGCCCAGCAGGCCGCCGACTGGATGCACGCGCAGCAGCCCGCACCGGCATGCGACGGACGGCCTTCACTTCCCGTCTTTGACGGCGCGGATGCCAACGACCTTGCCGATCCGGCGTTCCTCGGCGCGTTGTAGCAGGGCGCGGGCCTGGACGTGCTGGGCGATCACATTCTCCAGTTCGTGCCGGACCCGCTCCTCATCGATTCCCGAAGAGCGAGGCCGTGCCAACCGGGGCTGCACGGCGGTTTTGGCGACGGCCTCGCGCAGTTCGGCCAGTATGGACGGTGCGCGGTTGGCGGTCGCCCGGCTGACGCCGGCCTCCCGCGCCAGATTGGCGACCGTCAGGCGGCTGTCCGTGCGGACGGGTTCGCCCGAGACGAGCCTGGCCAACGCGGCTTGAAGCGCTTGTTCAGTGGATGTACTGACCGGCTTCAAGTCGCCCCCTCCACCAGCGGCGCGATCAGCGTGCACATGCGGTCCCTGTCTTGCCGGATCACGGCGCGTTGCACGGTCGACAGTCGGTTGTTCTTCAACATGGTTTCGGCATGGTCAATGGCGGCCTGCCAAGCCGGCAGGTGACGCCTGGCTATACAAGAGTTCGGACAACGGTCAGGCCCGCAGTTCGACAGGATGGGCTGGATTGCCGAAGCTGTCGCGCAGTCGAGGCAAAGCGCTGTCGCCGGTTCGAAGAAGCAGTCATTCAGATAGCCGACGTGCAGCGTGCGCGCGAGGTGGGCGAGCATCGCCTTCACGCGTTTGCCGTCGGCAATGACCCCGGGCAGCATGCCGATATCTTTCGCGACACGGTCGATCTCGTGCATGATACGGGATGCGCCCGGACCGGCCAGCCGCTCGCCACGCCGGGCCGCTTCATAGTGAGCAACGATGTCGTCGAGTTGGCCCAGATGATGTTCCTGCTCCACCTCCTGGCGGAAGCCCGACACCGACGATCCGGCATAGCCGTCGAACATGGCGACCGAGGCGTGCTTGTACTGGATTTTGCCCGCGACCACGCCGAACGGCCGGTTGGCGATGTACCAGGCCACGGTGCGGCGGAACTGCCGTGTGCTGAACATCCAGTTTCGCCCCTCGACGAGCGGGATCGCCGGTGCATCGGTTGTTCCGTAGCGCTCGTCCAGATGTTCCCGATACCGATTGATCTGGCGCACCACATGCGGCACGCCGCGATCAAGCGCAACGGCGCGGTGGAGCACCACCCAGATGCCCTTATCCTTGCGTTGCCCTCGATGACGTACCGCTAGGCGTTCGGCCACCTCGACCGCGTGGGCGACTGGCTCGATCGTCACCCATTCCTCGATCTCGCCCTGTTCTCCACGTCCCTTATAGACGACACTGCGGATCGCCAGTCGTTCGATCATGCCGTCGGCGCTGCGACCGCGTTGGAGGCAGCCGGGCTGCATCGCCTGGATCTCGCCGTCGCGCATGCCCGTCAGATAGGCGCACAGGATGTAGGCGGCGGTCTGAAGCTGGCGTTCCTCGTATGCCAGCGCATGGGCGTCGAACCGGGGCCGCCATTGGCGACCGCTTTCCGGGACGATGATGATCGGCGTGTCCATGCCGCCAGGCTCGACACCGAGTTCCTCGACCGCGGCCAAAAGCAGACCGTAAGCGCTTTTGTTCTGGATGACGGTGGTCGGATGCACGCCGACCTGTAGGGAGATCAACTGAAGGTTCAGCACATTGCCGTTCAGACGCCCGGCATGCACAAGGGTGTCGCATATCCCACCCATGCGACTGGGCTCGTTCCAGACCGGGATGCCGCGTCCCGCTCGCCGCCGCCCGTCGATCCAGGCTGCCACCCGTCCTTCGACCCTGCTTCTTTTGGCATTGTGCACCCGTGCCGGATAGGCCGCTTCGAGGGCATCAAGTTCGGCGCGCGCCGCAAAGATATCGGTCGAGAACAGTTCGACGTAATGGAGCGACCAGCGCAGCAGAGCGCCGATCACCGGCTCAGGGATGCGGGGCGTTTTATTTTCATCGGGCCGCCCGCCGCAGCCCGCGACCGTGAAGATCGGCCGGCCGTTCCAGGGCACGAAGCGGAGCCCGCCATGTGTCAGGAAGGGAGCAAGCCGGTAAAGCTGTACGGTTGGCCGCAGGCACGCGGCGATATGTCTCGGCAGCACGCTGCGGCTCTTCTGAAGCGCGAGATAGGCATCCAGCAGATCCTGGTCGATAAAGGAGGCATCGAACCGGCCTTGCCGCTCCCGAACGAACGTCATGACCTGGCATAGGAGGGCGAGTGCCGCGCGCGCACTCAGCGGGCGCAACCGGGTCGCGCGATCCGGTAGGCGTTCGTTGAGCCAGGCATAGATGTATTCCTTGGCTGTCAGCCTCTCGACCGGACAGACGATACCGTTGAAGTCGACTCTCCCGAACGCCTTGCGCGCCGTCACATGGAAGATCGCGGGACCGAGATCCCATACGTCGTCGCCAAAGCGCGAGAGCGCCTCCCGGTCAGTCCCTTCCTTGAGTTTCCTTGAGGCGAGGACCACGTCCTCGTTTGCCCGGATCGTCGACGCGGATGGGGCAGTGGCAAGAGTCGTCGCCGTCATTATGTTGCCACCTCCGCCGGCAAGTAGAGGAGCGTCGTATCTCCCACCATCTCCTCCCGGGCCGCAGCCACCGCCTGCGGTGGGAAGGCGGGAAGAATCTGCTTGGTCACGCGGTGCCAGGCGCGGCTGAACTTGATCGACCACTCTTCGGCGTTCAAAGCCGCGCGCTGGTCGGCCATGAACGCCTGGAAGGCGATGAGCGAGGGGAGTTTCTGCGCCGTGATCACCGCGTTCCGGCATTCGAGGCAGCCCCAGAATGGGGTGGGACAGGGAGCGCCGGCTGTTCCGAACGGACTCTCATAGAAGTCGTCGCAACGGGCGATCCACACCTCCTGCTCAGCCGCGGCGGGCGAGAAGCTCTGCGCGTCCGCGCTGTCCTCCTGCCGGTCGGACACCATGATGCGTGGCTTCAGCGCCGCGTCGAGGGCATCGGTAAACGCTTCGGCGAGGGTCCGCTCGTGAACGTGCCGCAATGCCGGGATGTCGGCATAGTGGCGTGCCGCCACGCCGATCGAGTGGCCGACGGCGAACTGCTCGAGCTGTCCGCCCGTGCGGCGATACCACTCGGCCTTGTAGGTTTTCCGCAGACGCGACAGCCGAAGCCGTAATGGTGCCCCCTCATCGTCGACCAGCCCATGGCGATTGACAAAGGCTTCGACGCCTAATCCGTTCTCCCCCTGGGCCAGCCGCAGGCCGTCGATGGTCCAGAGCGCCCAGAGGCGATCCGAGGCCAGATGCCGCCGTGCCCGTTCGGTGAGTGCGATCGCCAGCCGGATCGCCCCCCCAGGCGTGGTGGCCGACCCGTCCCGCACTCGAAGCCGCTTCCATTCTGAGCCGCGAGCCCGTCGCTTGTAGTATTCGATCTCGACGTAATTCGTGGTGGGATTGCGCAGACAGTCCGCCTTCAGATGGATCAGACATTCCATCTCCATGCCGGTTTCCAGAGAAAGCAAGATCAGGAACGCGGCAAGATCGATCATCGTGAGGTGGAAGCCCCCATGCGGCGTCTCGATCCTGTAATCGACCTGCCGACGTCGTGCCAGGTTGGCGAAGCGCTTGAAGGCGGGGTGTCGTGTCTCGATCGAACCGGATCGCGCGATTTCAGCGATGACCGCGTCATGATGAGCACGCAGCCGCGTGCACACGTCAACTCCAGGCAAGGGAGTGGGCAGATCTTCTCCGAGCGCAATGCGTTGTCGGGCTTCGGCCACGTGAGTCCGCGCCGCGGTGCGTAACGCTTCGGCGATCCCGCTGCTGTAGGCGTCACGAGGCCGGCTGGTGCCGCCATCACCATGGCCGAGATAGCTCAGGCGCGACACGACCTCCTGCGTCAGCACCCCAGGACGTTCGTCAACCGCGACACGGAGAACACCGATCAAACCCGCCAGGACGTGGCGTTGTTGAATCCGGCCGCCGGCGTTCTGATCGAGCCACGCTTCATAGGCGTCGATCAGTGTGACCGTCACATCGTCCAGTCCATGCAGGACGAGGCCGCGTGCATCGAGGAACGACCAGAACCGCCGGAGGTGCCGTATCTTGATCTGTACCGAACGCGCAATCGGCACTGGACCCGTCTGGCGCACATGTTCCTGGAACAGCGGTGCGATCTCGGCGACGAAGGATGCGTTGGACCATGAGGCCAGATCCACGGCGAGTTCGCCGCCGGTGTCCACGCGCACGGTGAACCGACGCGGATCGGCCACGACGACGGTCGAGTTCGTTCCCGCGTCGGACACCGACGGTCGGGCCGGGAACGTGGCCCACCGCCCCCGGCTCACGGGCCCATCTCCTCGGCTGCCGCATCGAGACCAAGATTGCCGACCGCCGCATCGACGATCTCCTGGCTCTCCTCGATGTGGTCGAGGTAAATGTACGTGCTTTCGATCCGGCGGTGGCCCATCAGGCGCTGGAGCTTCAGCAGCGGATCGCCGATCAGCCGGCGATAAGCGGAGCCAAGATGCCGGGATCGCTCGCTGACCACCCAGCCGATCTGCTCGCGCAAAAGCAGCGTGAGCATGTGCACGGCGAAGCTGTGGCGTAGCATGTGCGGTGTTACGTCGATGTCGCTGAAGCCCAAACGCCGGCACCGCTCGCTGGCACGCAGGAACACCGCTTCCCACGCCGCCATCGATACCGGCCGACCGTCCTCGGTCAACCAGAGCGCCAGCGGCGTACCGGTCTTGGCATCGATAAGCCGGGCCCGTTCGGACGGGCTCAACTGGTCGACGCCCACTCTGACGGTACGATCGCCTTTGACCAGCCGGAGCCCGCGGGTCTCATAACCCGCGACCGGAATGAGGCGATCATTCCCGCGGATGCGATCACTTCGTCGGGAACGCGCGAAGGCGTTCTCTCGTTCGATCAGGCCATAGTCGTTCAGTTGCCTGATAAGCCGGATCGGTATGCGGATGTTTCGGCCGCGTGCCCCCTTCGCCGTCGCGGCGGCCAGGCGGAACGCCACGGAGCGTGCTGTTTGGTCTCGTGTCGCGTCCAGTCCCGGCAGTTCACTCAACAACAGGCTTGATGCCTCCTGCAGCCGAAGACCGGTCGTGATCAACAGTTCCGCAAAGAGCGCATTGCGCTCGCCGTTGCGGCCTCGCCAACTCGGGTCTTCCCGCCCATCGGGCAATCGCCCCCGCAGCCCGACATCACGGAATACCAGATAACGGGGCAGATCCAGGAAACGCATGTCGCCGTTCCGCGCTCCGCTCTCCTTGGCGCAGTTCACCGCGACGGTGATGACCGCTCCCGAGGTCGAGGCGCGTGACCAGACCTGCCGGTAAGTGAAAGGGGCCGAAGCAATGATCCTTTCCTCGACCGCCCACCGATAGAGCTTGTCGAGCGCAGCAATCAATCGATTCCAGGACGCCGCCGACACGCGAAACGGCGGCTCCGCCAGGCGGCGCGCCTCGTGAAACGTGGCAATGTCGTTCCGATCCGCAGCCCACAACGACTTGCCGTCCCGACGCTCCTCCAGGAACCGCATCCAGACGGCAATATCCCGCGCATAGGCGCGGAGGCTGTTCAGCGATCGCACACCCATCGTCGGACAGGAACGGAAGAAGCGGTTGAGGTGATGATCGTAGGTTCCGTCTGGCCCGAGGATGAACGGCATCCCGTCGACGAGCCCGGAGCTTTCGGCAGCCGAGATCTCGGCTGCCGAAAGCTCATGTATCACGCCATCGAGCATGACTGCACGGTGCAGGGCGGAAAGATCGGTGAAGAATAGCTGCGGCATCCATCTCTCTGCGGCGGCGAGGGTTTTGCCGGGGCGGGCTCGAGCCCGCCCCGGCAAAACCCTCGCATCCTCGCTCCTTGAACGAATCGGCATGCCTTAACAACGGCAACACTAACCCAAGACGTTAGCCGCCAGTAAGACAGTTACGTAGAGTCAGGATAATGGCCGCATCTACGACCACGAATTGGTTGCCGCCGTACAGCGGATCGCCGGCAACGGCACGGGCGATACCCGCTGGAAGGTGCCGGGCGTGCTCGACTGGTCGACCGGCATTTACAATCCGCGTGTCGATATCACCCAAGATACGACGACGCTCTATGCTTCGGATCGCGATGTCTTCCTGTTCCTGGTCGATGACCTCAACCCGATCGAGGCAGGCCTGTTGCCGGACGGAAGTCCCGATTTGTTCTTCAGGGGATTCTATTGCTGGAACTCGGAAGTCGGCGCGAAAACGCTCGGCATGGCGAGCTTTTATCTCCGTGCGGTGTGCCAGAACCGCAATCTCTGGGGCGTCGAGGATTTCGAGGAGATCACCATCCGCCACTCCAAATATGCCGCCTCGCGCTTCGCCCACGAGGCCGCGCCGGCCTTGACCCGATTCGCCGATTCGTCACCCATGCCGTTCGTCAACGGCATCAAGGCGGCGCAGGAGAAGATCGTCGCCCGCACCGACGAGGACCGCGACGAATTTCTGCGCAAGCGTGGTTTCTCCAAGGCCGAAACGACCAAGATCATCGAGACGGTGCTGGCCGAGGAAGGCCGCAAGCCCGAGAGCGTTTTCGACTTTGTCCAGGGCATCACCGCCGTTGCGCGCAACAAGCCCCAGCAGGACGCTCGGCTGGATTTGGAATCCCGAGCAAAGAAGCTGCTCGACCGCGCAGCTTGATTTCAGGAAGCCGGAGATACGGAAATCCGTATCTCCGGCTTCAAGTCTTTCCGGATCCGGGTCCGTCCTGCTGCCCGTTTCCGGGGTTTTTCGGATGCCGCCGTCCTCAGAGGAAGAGGGCGGCGCTTCGCTTTGTGACGGGCTTGGAGGTCGAGAGAGAGTCTCCGGCCGCCCGTCGCGGAGTATATCCCAATGGCAACTGTTCAGAAGATTGCCCTGTCGCCCTCACGCGACATTCCCTTCAACAAGCTGGTACTCAGCCAGTCGAACGTCCGGCGTGTGAAAGCCGGCGTTTCGATCGAGGAACTGGCCGAGGACATCGCTCGACGCGGCCTGCTTCAGGGACTCAGCGTCCGGGCCGTCGTCGATGGCAACGGCGTCGAGACCGGCATGTTCGAGATCCCCGCCGGCGGCCGGCGCTTCCGAGCGTTGGAGTTGTTGGCGAAACAAAAGCGTCTGGCCAAGACCGCGCCGGTGCCTTGCGTCGTGCGCGAAGGCGGCCTTGCGGAGGAGGACTCGCTGGCTGAGAACATCCAGCGGGCGCCGCTGCATCCCCTCGATCAGTTCCGCGCTTTCCTGGCGCTTCGCGAAAAGGGCCAGTCCGACGAGGAGATCGCCGCCGCCTTCTTCGTCTCGGTCAATGTGGTCAAACAGCGACTGAAGCTCGCTTCGGTCTCGCCCAAGCTGCTCGACATCTACGCCGAGGATGGCATGACGTTGGAACAGTTGATGGGCTTCACAGTTTCCGGCGACCATGAACGTCAGGAGCAGGTGTACGAACGGCTGCAGCATTCCTATGACAAGCAACCCTTCGTCATCCGTCGGATGCTGACCGAAGGGGCGGTGCGTGCCGCCGACAAGCGGGCGCAGTTCATCGGCATCGACTCTTACGTCGCGGCCGGCGGCACGGTGCTGCACGACCTGTTCCAGGGCGACGACGGTGGCTGGCTGCAAGACGTGGCCCTGGTCGACCAGATGGTTGCCGGAAGGCTGAACGAGGAAGCCGAAAAGCTTTCCGCCGAAGGCTGGAAATGGACCGAGGTTGCGCCCGATCTTCCCTACGGACATAGCTTCGGCCTGCGCCAGCTTCGCGGTGAACCGATCCCGTTGACGGCCGAGGAGGAGGCCGCGCGGGATGCTTTCCAGGCGGAATTCAATCGTCTATCGGAAGAATACGACTGCGCCGACGAACTGCCCGACACCATCGATGAACGCCTCGGTGAACTGGAAACGGCATTGGAGGCTTTCGAGAATCGTCCCCTCGCGTTCGATCCGGCCGAGATCGCCAGGGCCGGCGCTTTCATCAGCATCGCCCAAGACGGAACCCTGCGCGTCGAACGTGGTTACGTCCGACCCGAGGATGAGTTACCGATCGAAGAACCGGAAGTGGATCCGAACGATCCGGCCGAAGCGGAACAGAGCGTCGCGACGAGCGACGAGGACGATGGAAACGTTGCGCCCGAAGCCGACGCGCCTCTGCCGGAACCCGAGGAGGACGAAGGCCTGTCGCCCATCTCCGACCGGCTGATGACCGAGTTGACCGCACACCGGACACTGGGTCTTCGCATGGCGCTGGGCGAGCGGCCGGACATCGCCTTCCTGGCGGCGCTGCACGCTTTGACGCTGAAAACCTTCTATCATTATGGCTCGGATAGCTGCCTGGAGCTGGATCTGAAAAGCGTCGGATTCGGATCGCAGGCGCCGGGATTGAACGACAGCACGTCAGCCGAGGCGATCCGCGTTCGGCAAGAAGATTGGGTCAAGGCGTTGCCGAAAGACTCGGCCGACCTCTGGGATGCTCTCCAGGCGTGGGATGCCGACAGCCGTTCGACGCTGTTCGCTCATGTCGTCAGCCTGTCGGTCAATGCCGTCCATGAGACATGGAACCGGCGGCCGCGAGCGCTCGCCCATGCCGACCGGCTGGCGCAGGCGGTCGATCTCGACATGGCGGCGGCGGGCTGGAAACCGACCGTGGACAACTTCCTCGGTCGCGTCACCAAGGCCCGTATCCTCCAAGCGGTGGCCGAGGCGAAGGGACAGCGTGCCGCCGACCGCATCGAGCATCTGAAGAAGGGCGACATGGCCACCGAAGCCGAGGCCCTGCTGGATGGCACCGGCTGGCTGCCCGAGCCGTTGCGCACGCCCGGCCATGATCAGGCAAAGACGCGGAACGCCGCGCGGAGCGGAGACACGGCGGCATCGGAAACGCTTATCGAAGAATCGGTGATGGGGGACGATGAAACGACCATCGTCGATAACGAAGCGTCCTCGGGCACCGACGAATCCGACGGAGAACCTCGTTCCGTTGCGGCTGAATAGCCCATCAACCGACTGGACGTGACTGGCCCGCCGGTGTCAACGGCGGGCCTTTTCTTCTGGAGGCTCGTCATGACGGAATCACCGTCTGATCTCGCGCGCCGTCTCAGCCGGCAGGCCGAAGCGGTGTGCCGCCATTATCTCTCCGCCGGCCGCCGTGAAGGCCGCTATTGGATGGTCGGCGATGTGTTCAATACGCCGGGGCGATCGCTGTTCGTCCGCCTGACCGGGCCAGAGTCCGGTCGCGGCGCTGCCGGTCATTGGACCGATGCCGCCGTCGGGGACCATGGCGATCTGCTCGACCTGATCGCCCGCAATCGGTGCCTCGATTTCCATGCCGCGCTCGACGAGGCCCGCTCTTTCCTCGCGTTGCCACGCCCGATTTCACCCATCCATCCGGCGCCCTCGGGTTCAATCGAAGCGGCGCGCCGGCTGTTTCGCTTGGGATGCCCGATCACCGGCACCTTGGCGGAGACCTATCTGCGAACACGCGGGATTCTCGGGCCGCTGGCTTGGCCTGCCTTACGTTTCCATCCCGCCGTTTGGTATCGTGCCGAGGCCGGTGCGCCTCGCGAGTCGTGGCCGGCGCTGCTGGCTGCCGTCACCGATGGCAAGGGGCGAATCACCGGACTCCAACGCACCTGGCTTGCCCCTTCCGGCCGGGGCAAGGCGCCGCTTTCCGATCCGCGTCGGGCGCTTGGTCACCTTCTCGGCAACGGCGTGCGCTTCGGCGTTGCCACCGATGTGCTCACGGCGGGTGAGGGGATCGAAACCGTGCTGGCGCTGAAATCCGTCCTGCCCGACCTGCCGATGGTCGCCGCGCTGTCCGCCAATCATCTCGCCGCCCTGGTCCTTTCGCCGTCGCTGGCCCGGCTCTATGTCGCTCGCGACAACGATGCCGCCGGCCGGTTCGCGGTGGAGCGGCTGGTCGAGCGCGGCGGCATGGTCGGGATCGATGTCCGTCCGCTGGTGCCGTGGGCCAATGACTTCAACGCCGATCTGTTGCGGCTCGGCCCGGACCGGATGCGGGAGCGGCTGGTCGATCTGCTTGCCCCGGACGATGCGCAACGGTTCCTGTTGCGTCGCGATGCCAGTTGATCGGGGGCGTTCCGCCGCGTCCGGTAACGGGCTGGAACGGAGGAGGTGCGGTGCAATCCTGGGGCTCCTCGCTTGGCGAAGAGACCACGCCAACGGCCTTCCCGCGTGTGGGATCTGCCAGGGGCCGGACCGGGAACCCGCAAGGCCGCGCCGCTTGCTTTCTTCCCCGGCCTGCGGCCTCCTCGCGCAACAAGAAAGCGCGGCGCCGTCCTCCTTCGCGGTGCTGCGGCCCCTCGCGAATGCTCCGGGTGCGGTCCCGCTGCCGGCCCTGGCGGGCGATCCCCGTGAAGGCCGCGATGGGCGTGGTCCCACAGGCAGCAGGAGCCCGCCATGACAGCCGAATCTCTCCCGTTTGTTCCCGATACCGAACCCGACGCGGAAATCCACGCTTCCTCCGCGACCGGATCTCTGCTCGACGAACTGGCCCTCTACGGTTATCGCCCTGGCCAGGACGAACCCGATCCCCGCCCGTTGCCCGAGGTCAATATGGTCCGAGCCGAACTCGCCGGCATCGTCGACAGCCTCGCCGGCATGCTGGCCGACACCCGGCTGGAGGACGATCTGGCCGACCTGCTTTGGTCCTTCGCCTCCATCTTTCACCGCAAGATCGACCGGCTGGAACGCGATCTCGACACCAACGAGCAGGCCCAGATCCGCTCGCGCCGCGACCAGAACGGCTCGGAGATCGCCTCGGTCGAGCTGGAGCGGCTGATCGAGCAGGGCATCGGATTGATCGAGCGCCGCAACGCCTTCGAGTTCTTCCGCGACACCGCCGCCGAGCGCTACGAGGCGGTCACCGGCTCGACCTGGCGGCCCCGCGTCGGCTCGATGGTCAACCACCGCACCTTGACCGCCGCCATGATCGACAGCCGCGACTTCCTGGCCGCCCGCCAGCGCGCCGACACACAATTGTTGATGCCGCCCGGCCCAAAGATCGCCTTCACCGGTGGCCTTGAGTGCAACGACCACACCCGCATCTGGGATGTGCTCGACCGCGTCCGCGCCAAGCATCCCGATATGGCGCTGCTGCATGGCGGCAGCCCGAAAGGCGCCGAACGTATCGCCGCCTGCTGGGCGGACAATCGCAAGGTCGCGCAGGTGGTGTTCAAGCCCGATTGGACCCGCCACAAGAACGCCGCCCCGTTCAAGCGCAACGACCAGATGCTGGAGGTTTTGCCGATCGGAGTGATCGCCTTTCCGGGTTCTGGCATCAGCGAGAATCTTGCCGACAAGGCCCGCAAGATGGGCATTCCGGTGTGGAAGTTCGCGACGGAGAGCGGCGCGTAAGCGCCGCTTTTCAAACGTGTCAGGACGAAACGGCGATGGCCGCGTCGGGCCAATGGCCGCGCACGCCTGCGTTTTGGCACGACCGAATTGGCTCAATACAGCAGTGACGGGCCGAAAGCGGGATGGCGGGTTTGGGTGCAGAGATCGCTGAAAGCCGCTGTTTGTTCTGAATTGATCGGACAAAATTATTCCATCCGGCTTGCGAGTTCAGAACACGCCAGTTCAGAAATAGGGTGCACAGGGAAACGACGAGAAGAAGGGCAAAATAACCTGCATAAGAATCCATGATCTACCGCGCGTCGACGGAGGCCAGAGAATATGCTATGCGAAAGTTGAATATCCCGATTTAACGGAAATGCCATGACGGGTGAACAGGGGACGCTATTTGATGAGCGGTTTTTAGGCCGGTATGCCGGTGCCATCATGTCCGACCCGACGACGGCGTTGGTGGAACTGGTCGCGAATTCCTGGGATGCTTACGCCACCTCGGTGGAGATTCAATGGCCGGATCGCTCCACCGGTGCCCTGTTCCGCATCCAGGATAACGGCCTGGGCATGACGCCGGAGCAATTTGAAGTGCGCTGGCGGACCCTCGACTATGATCGCATTATCCACCAGGGCGAATTCGCGTCTCCGCCGCCTGAGTTGCTCGGAGCACTGCCGCGGCCTGTCTATGGCCGTAACGGAAAGGGACGCCACGCAGCTTTCCTGTTCTCCTCGCCTTATAAGGTGCGGACATGGCGCGACGGCGTCGACGTTACCTACACGGTGACTCAGGGACACCGAAATCCCATTGAGGTGCTGCAGGAAAATCAGCGCAAAGGCGCGACCGGACATGGAACGGAAATCTCCGCCGTCCATTTGGTGGCATCCTCGTTGTCGGCTGCGGATGCCCGTGCGCTGCTGAGCACCCGGTTCCTGACTAACCCCGAATTCATCGTCTCCGTCGACGGCGTCAAGGTGTCCTTCGGCGACGTGCCGAAGGATTGCCTGAAGGAATTGGATGTCGATGTTCCCGGACACGGCCAAGTCAAGGTTCTGGTGATCGACAGTCAGCGCGCGGACAGAACCGCCAAGCAGCACGGTATTGCCTGGTGGGTCAATCGACGGTTGGTCGGTCAGTGCTGCTGGCGCTTATCAGACCAGGAAAGGGTGCTCGACGGACGAACCGAGGAAGCCAAGCGCTACACCTTCATCGTCCATGCCGACTTCCTGGCTCCTGCCGTGCAGGCCGACTGGTCGGATTTCAAGGTGGACAACCCGATCTGGCTGGCAACCCAGGAGGCCGTACAGGGCGCAGTTCGTGATGTTCTCCTCGGCATCACGCAGGAAAAGAGAGCCAAAGCCAAACAAGATGTACGGGACGCACACAAGACGGTGGTCAAGGAGCTGCCCATGCTCAGCCGGGAGCGGTGGGAGCATTTCCTTGACCAGGTTGTCGACAGTTGCCCGAGCCTCTCGGCGAACCAAATCGACCAGGTCATGGGGTTGCTGGCCAACCTAGAGATGGCCGAGTCTCAGTACAGCTTACTGTCCAAGCTACACACCTTGAAGCCCAGCGAATTGGACCAGTGGAACGACGTCCTGGAACGGTGGACCATCAGCACGGCGAAGGCCGTTCTTGATGAAATTGAGAAACGCCTGAAGCTGATTGAGGAAATCCGCGCCAAGACGTTGGATCCTGAGACTGATGAAGTCCAGGAACTCCAGCCCCTTTTTGGTCAGGCATTATGGATTTTCGGTCCTCAGTACGAAAGCATCGAGTTCACCTCGAACCGGGGGATGACCACCGTCATCAAGACCTTGTTCGATGGGCAGCAACAGGGGTCACGGAATCGACCGGATTTCGTTGTCACCCCGAGCAGCAGCGTCGGCTTCTATGCCCGGCCGTCCTTTGATACCGATGCCAATGAAAATGGCACAGATGTTCTGATCATCGTGGAATTGAAGAAGCCTGGCGTCATCTTGGGAACCGATGAGAAAGCACAGGTTTGGAAGTATGTCAGGGAGCTGATCCAGAAAGGCTATGTGACCGACCGGACGACCGTGTTCGGATATGTCTTGGGCGACCGCATCGATCCGACCGAGACCGGGGAACGGAAAGAAGGGGACCGGACCATCATCCGTCCCATGCTCTACAGCAGCTTCATCGGCCAGGCGGAGAAACGGATGCTGAACCTGCATCGCCGCTTGACGGATGCGCCGTTTATGCAGGCGGTTCTGGCCCAGTTCGCCGAAGCTGATAGCGACGCCCCGCCAGCGCAGCCGTCACTGCTGGACCAGCCCGGAGACACGGCGATGTCAGAAACAAAGGTGGACGCGGCCGTCGTTGTCGGCGCTACGGCTTGATGGTTGTCGAAGTGCGTTTCGGCGAGAGGAACCAATAATGAAGATAAAACTTCTGCGGCAAGCAGTCGAATCAATCAAATCGCTGAAACATCCCGGACATCTTCTCGAAGGGGAGGAGTTCCAGAAGTGGCTTGATAGTGCGGGCTTGATCCACTCATCCATCAGCATGTCTACCGGCACAGCAACCGGCTTTGATGCGAACGGCATAGCCAAGGTGATCGAACTGGCGAAGATGCTGAGAAAAGAAACTCCAGACTATGGTAGAGGGATTTTCCTGCCTGCTTTCATTAAGCAGGTGGCAGATATGTTGATTTCAAAATATGGGAACTTGGAGAACGTCGTTATCGAATCCGTTCATGTCGAATTTTTTGAGACGGAAGTTGAACGTTGGTTCAAGCAATCGGCAGTCAAACATCGCCACTTCATACCGTGCTCGATTTGGTATGGTCCGGCAGAATCATTCTCTGTAGGCCCTGCTACTTTTATCCATTTTGAGAATTTTTCAGGCCATACGTTAGACGTGGCTCAAGATAACGTCTTCGACAACCTGCTTATGGCCCCTTTATTTGATGCCATGAAGGAACGTTCAGCATCTTGGATTGCTGTGGTCGATGTCGATGGATGTCATCTCTCCCGCTCGTCTGAATTAGCGGACTTGGCTGTCGATATCGCCATTGGTATCCTTCAACTTGCCATTCCCCGTGAATTCTCTGAACGGATGGCAAGGATTACGGCGCGAACATTGCCACCTTGGCGCAGTAATGTGGTGATGGCGGGCAACCAGCTGTCTGGCGGGGTGCAGAATCTCCAGCCGAACTTTTCTCTTCCCGGTGCACTTCTCGATCTGAAAATAGCTGAGGCGCAACCACTGATAGGTGTCGCAGGGCAATGTTTGAGTGCGTTTCTGTCTGGGAGCGGCCCACTTTCGAAGCTGAGACTGGCATGGTGTGATGCCGCATACTGGTTTCATGAAGGAATGGCAGAACCTCTTGATAGTTTGTCCGTCGCAAAACTTGAGACTGCGGTCGAAGTGCTATTGCGTTCGGAAAGCACTTCCGGAAGCCAGAAGCGGATGGAGCAGGCAATTCACGCATTAACGGGCCTTTCGGCGACCGATCCTATTTCCCCGGGTGCGCTTCTCAGTGTAAAGCAATTCGTGAAATCATTTGTCGAGGCACGATCCAGGGTTCTCCACGGCACTCTTTCGACGTTGATGTCAGAGCTAACCCCAGAGCGGGTGCAACTGGCTTCGCTTGTCCGCGAAATCCTCGTGCATTTTGCTATAAGTTTGGCAGCCTACGCAAATACTGGGAACTTGGATGACAATATAGAGAAACTTCTTGAGTGGATCGCCCGTACACGGAAAGAGTGGCTGGCGATTTGTGAGGCGACCGCCAAGTCCGAATGAGGGGCTTCACCTTGGTCTGTCGGAGCATGTCGCCTGAACCTGTAGCGGTGCTCAGCCGTCCTTTGACATGACGTTGTAGTGGTAGCCGCAGAGGCCGCCGAACTCCTGTTCGTCCAGAGATAGGGATTCTTCACAAATGGCGCAGGTCTTGTAGCTTCTCGTGTAACCACACCAGCAGCACTCATCGTCGCCGACGACATAGGTTCCGTGGTCGCACTCGGGGCAGGTGGTCACTGGCGGGTCAAGGTAATATTCGTCATGGGACCAGCCGCCGTGAAGGTCCAAGAGTGCCTCTTCAAGCAAGGCCACGGTTCCGCTGGTGGTCCCGCAGCCGACGCAGACGCACTCGTGCCCTTCGTCCTCCTCAATGGAGGCAGGGCCTTCTTCAGCGGGCAGCAGTAGCGGTGAACCACAGTTCGGGCATCGCATCAGCGGGATGCAGTTACATAAATTTTCCGGTGTATCGACGCATTCCCATGCTGTCTCGCAGCGCTTTAGCTCAGCTTCCAGATAGGTGTGGACGTTGAGCATAGCATTCCAGCAGGCTTCCCCGAGCAACGTCACCGGAGCGGTTCCGAGTTCGTCGGTAATGAACTGTCTCAGGACTGTGAAGACGTCGGCGATGTAGGGTTTGATGTCGACGGTTCCGACGGGGTGCAGGTGCTCGAAGTTGTTTCGCTCCCGCTGCAACCTCTCAAGCATCTTCCAGTCAACCTTGATGTCGAACTGGGAGAACCGACGTTGGATGCCGTGAACATCGATGGTCTTGTTCTTCTTGGTCAAGTGCCAGTCGAAACCTCCGGAGCCGTCAGGTGCGGGTTCGACATCGAAAATCAGCTTCTCGCCGCCATCGACGCAAGTGGCGATGCGGTATTTGAACAAGAGCAGAATGCCTGCATAAAGACTACGGGCAGCGGACAGTACGCGTCTGCTGTCCTCGGTCATTCCGAAGTCATCGACACCGATCTGGATCGTAGCGACGGCGTTTTGTAGCAGCAGATTGGGGTCGAAAGTCATTTCTGCCCATCTCCCGACAACGTCCTCTCGCGGTAGGTATCCGAAATGAACACCACGAAGGCCGCGGCTGCCGTAACCGCCAAGCGCGCATGCCTGGGTTCCAATCCCCGGTGACGGCCATCGCGCCCGTGGCCGGTCCCATAGAGATTGCGCAGTTCATTCATTCCTTTGGTGATGGCAGTGAGATTGCTGAGAATGGTGCGCACGATGTCGGCACCTTTCGCGCTATCGGGGATGTCGTCCCGAGTCAGTTTCAGCGCCTTCACCGCCTTTTTGACCAATTCCGGGAAGTCGGCATTCTTCGGAACGTCCTCTCCTAATTTACCCAACAAGGTCTTGCAGCAGGTCTCCACCAGCTCCTTGGCGGTGCCGATGGCCAAGTCGGGATCCGTGTCGACGGACTTCTCGGCGCGCAAAATCTCTTTGTGCATCCACCCCGCCTCGAGCGCATCGGCCACCCGTTTGGCCTCGACGACGGCGGACCGAGAAGCCGCAACCCGCTGCCCTTCGTAACGCGGACGTCCCGCGATCCCCTCTATTTCCACCAGTTCCCAGCCCACGGAGCGGAGTTGCTCATTGTAGAAGCCGACGATCTTGGCAGCCTCGATGCGATCTGGCCTGATCACCGGGTGAACGGTCTCGGCGAGGAAGGCTAGAAACTTGGCATCTTCGCAGCCCATCACCCCGAAACGGCTGTCGCCAAAAACCCAGCCCCGGTCCCAATCGTAGTTGTTGACGGTGTGCTGCCAGATGTCACCTGCCGCATCGGAGAAACGGCTGTCGTGGGACGGCATGGAGGAAAGGTCGTAGAGCCTGCCCAGGAACTCGACGTCATCCTTCACTCCGGCGAAGTCGACGCCTTCCAGCGTCAGCGCATCGACGATGTTCCAGCGAACGGCCAATGTGATCTCGTTGTCCATCATTTCCCCTCGGGGAAAAGGTCGCGGACGCTGACGAAGGCGAAATTGTTCTCGGAGGCGCGGCGAGCTTTTCGTGCCAAGACATCGCCAAAATCGAGGTGCCGGTCGATGACCTGCCAGAGATCGAACCCGTCGATGCATATGATCCGGGTGGAGCGTCCCGTCCGGAACGCCTCGAGTCCATCGGGGCTGAACGAGGAGTAGCTGACAAACAGCCCCCGCGTCCACGCGGCCTTTCCTTCGACCTTGCCCTGGAACGCGAGCAGATCGCCCGCTCCGACCGGCCCGCCGAGCCACTTGGCTTCGAGAAGGTAGGGCTGACCATCGTGTTCAAAGCTTCCGTCGATCTGCTCGCCAGTATTCCGAAAGCCGCTTTTTGGGGCAAGGCTGGAGGAGGCGAACAACCCGTTCAGCACCTTTTCAAAGGCAAAACCACGTGGTTGGGGAGCTAGCTCGGCGATCCGCATCAACTCGGTTCGGAGTTCGTCGAAGTTGACATCTGTGCGTGGCGGTGTCGCTTCGGGTGGCTGTGCCTGCGGCAACGAGTTGAGAAAAGCTGGATCATGCAGTTCCGGTATCTTGAACTGAACCGCGAGAATTGCCTCGTTCAGCGCGTCGATCTCCTCCCGGGTAACATTGTGTTTTTCCTGGCCGCGTCGAACGATTTCAATAACCAAGGCGCAGAATTGCGGGCGTCGGTTCTCCAGCGTCAATTCGAGAAGGCGGGAAATGGCGGGACGTTTGCTGCCGCCGGTCCAGAATTGCCCAAGGCCGAGGTCCTGGGCAACAGCAGGAAATGAAAGGCGCTTGACGCCATACGGATGCGGCGTTCCCGGCAGGAACGGATACAGGATATCCGCGATCCTGGATATGGCTCGGGTTTCTGGCAACGACAGCGACATTCCGTTCCCCAAAAGATGAACGCTGCCTCTGTTATACAGCCTTGACCATGTGCTTCAATCATACAGCGGTCATCAATCAGTGCTCGATGACATGCACGTCGCGTTGCAGGCCTTCCGCGGTTCCTGGCGCCGGATCGCGGCTTCGTTCTAGCACAACATCGCCAGCGATAAGTGGGAGGACATGGCGGCACGCCGAGCGTGACGACGCGGACAATGAACGTCTGCTTCAGAGCAGGTCTTTCTACCTGAAGAATATCCGAGATGGGCGCTAAGCTGTCAATCGCTGCACTCGTAAATCCCAGGAAGAATGACGCCCGCGCGGGCAAGCCCGCGCGCCGGGCTCTCGTGAACCGAGCCGCCTTCGGCGTCTCGGCCTTCGGCTTCGATCCCTGGCGCATCATCTGCTTATGCGGGCAGACTTATGGAGTTTTCATGCCATGAAGTCGCGGTGAGTCTCGATGGTCGCCAAGCCGATTTCCAGTCGCGCATGATGCCACCGTTACCGTAATCGGCGCGGCTTTTCGGGCGCTGTCCAGTATCGCACCGAACCCGGCGGGTGGCCGTTGGCTCGATCATCGGGTGTTCAATCATGATACCGGTCGCGCTGGTCGAAGCCAGATATTCGACGCGCGCAATGAGCCTCAGCTGGTCCAGCCGCCATCGGCATCACCCTGATTTGGCCTGTCCGACGTGGCACCGGTCCATCGCCATCGCACGGCGGTTGAGCGTTTTTGCGTCATCCAAGGGAGTGCGAGTCTGGCGGTATTGTCGGGCATGGGCACCTGATCCATCGCGGTCAAGCGGTCAAGCCATCCCGGGCGGATGGGGGCCAGTGTCTCCTGAATCATGTGCATCGCGGACCATCCCTGCTTGTCTCTTGATGGCGTAGAGCCCGCGTCGTCCCTCTCCAACCTGTCCAGCGAGACAATTTCCCCTGCCGCTGCGCGGCATTCCTCGCGGTCGCTTCGCTGCAAATTGTCCCGCCTCCCAGGTCCTCCACTTTGTTCCGGTCGCCGCGCTGCGCTTGCGGTGGGCAGGGCCGCCTTGCGGTCTCATCGCCTGAGCCATCGCAGGGACGGTCCCGCGACAAACACAACGGAGACTTATCATGGCCATCACCCTCGGTACCTTCACCAAGCTCGACGACGGCGCTTTCACCGGCACCCTCAAGACCCTCAACGTCACCGCCAATCTGACCATCATCCCGGTGGACAAGCTGTCCGAAAACGCCCCCGATCATCGGGTCTATGCCGGCAACGGACAGCGCTACGAGGTCGGCGCCGCCTGGAGCCAGGTCGCCAAGACGAGCGGCGAAACCTATCTGAACCTCAAGATCGGCGCTCCGGAATTCGGTCCCAACTGGGTCCGCGCCCGCCTGGTCAAGCTCGAACATCCGACCGATGACGGCGCCACCCACATCGCCCTGTGGGAGCCGCGCGACCGGTAATGCCTCCAACAGCCCCGCTGCGGATCACCGTGGCGGGGCTCTTTCTTCGCGACCCGATCGATATCGCGGGGGGCCGGTTTTCGAGCGTCCCGCAGCACGCCGCCGCTCGCCATCCTTGCCCCATCTGCGGCGATGTCCGCCGCTGCCACCGATGGAGAGCAAGGATGGACGACGAGATCCTCCGGGCCGCCAATGCCCGAAAAGGCAGCCCGTTTCTGAACACCGCCCAGGCCGCATTTTATGTCGGACTGTCGCGCCGGACGCTGGAAAAGATGCGCACGGCGGGGGACGGGCCGCGCTTTCGCAAGCACGGCCGATATGTCCGCTATCATATCGACGACCTCGACGAGTGGTCGAAAACCCACGGCCAGGCGTCGACTTCCGACGTCGGACTTGGCGGGGCAAAACGATGATCTCGCCCCGTCTGATTCGCCTGGAGCGGCGCCGACGCGGGCGGAATCGCCCGCGTGTCATCCTCGCCCTGACCTGGGTCGGGCTCGGTTGCGTCGGCTTCGCTATGCTCGTCCGACCGGCGCCGCTGCTGCTGTGGAACGCCAGCGCCAGCGCTCCGGTCGGCCTCTACTGGGTGATCACCCGCGCGCCAATTCAGCGTGGCGACATGGTGCTGGTGCGCGCACCGAAAAGCATTCGCGACCTTGCCGCCGAGCGTGGATATCTGCCGCTGGCGGTGCCGCTGGTGAAGCGCGTTGCCGCGCTGACCGGCGATACGGTCTGCGCGGCCGGCCATGATCTGTCCATTGATGGCAAATGGGTCGCGAGCCGTTTGGAGCGCGACCATCTGGGGCGTTCGTTACCCAATTGGGATGGATGCCACCGCCTCGACGACGAGTTGTTCCCACTGATGGCGGACGTGCCGACCTCGTTCGATGGCCGCTATTTCGGGCCGGTTCCGATGTCCGCCGTGATCGGGAGGCTGGTGCCGCTATGGACAAAATGAGCCTTCTGGTCGCCGGAATCCTGGCCGTGATGCCGGTGGCGGTGCAAGCCGACACCGATCGTTGGCGGTCCACCATCGACGAGGCCGCGCAACGCTACGATATTCCCGAAAGCTGGATTCGAGCCGTGATGCTGGCCGAAAGCGGCGGCGATCCCCATGCCGTTTCGCCCAAGGGCGCCATGGGCCCGATGCAGATCATGCCCGGCACCTGGGGCGAATTGCGCGGTCAGCTTGGCCTCGGCACCGACCCCTTCGACCCCCACGACAATATTTTCGCGGGGACGGCTTTCCTGCGGGCGATGCGTGATCGCTATGGTTATCCCGGCCTGTTCGCCGCTTACAACGCCGGCCCCGCCCGCTATGACCGGTATCTCAAGACCGGTGCGCCGCTTCCCCCTGAGACGCAACGCTATATCGCGGCTCTGGCGCGAACTCCCGCCGATGCGGCCATGCCGCCTGCCGTGTTGTCGGGCACGCGGTTGTTTTTTCGATTAAGAACAGCCGAAAACACCACGTCGGATGCTCGGCAAATGGCTGGCCCCGGCGACCTGTTCGTCCCCCTCACCACCCTGTCGGCGGATCGGAAATGAAGGGCGCTGTACTGGTGGAGAGAGGGGCCTCGTCTCGACATTGTCATTCTACCAGCCAGGACGAAGCGCCCGTCAAGGATGCGCGGTCCCCCCAAAATGCTGGCGCATTTTGGCTCCCCCACGCCCCGCTGCGCGGCGCCTGCGGCGTCCCTGACCGCCGCTTCTCCGGCTGTTCCTGGGAGATGTTCTCGATGAGGAGGACGTCAATCAGGAGGTTGCCATGTCACACCATACCGTTCACCCGCATGCTGAATTCGATCGTTT
>Ga0209415_10005748_pt1 | contig 22227 bp, 23 predicted proteins | sample PeaSoiSIISIP2007_FD_187696 | JGI IMG/M metagenome (GOLD analysis project Ga0209415, IMG submission 187696) | Peat soil microbial communities from Weissenstadt, Germany - SII-SIP-2007 (SPAdes) (version 2) | ecosystem: Environmental > Terrestrial > Soil > Wetlands > Peat | place: Germany... | reverse complement strand
CGCCGTTCCGATGGACCTACGACGGCCGCCCGCTACAGGTCGCGTAAGTCACAATGACTTACGCGCGGGAGCACTAGGCGCCGTCGTTCGCTCGTTCACGCACCCGCAAGAGACCGGGCGCGGCAGTTCACGATCGCCTCATGACGCCAAGCTGACTGCGGACCGGCGGACCGCCGCCGTTGCAGGAGATGTCGCGACCTGGCATCTAGCTGCCTGAGCGTGACCACGCGACCGCTGACCGTGAACTTGCAGGTCACGTCACAGAAATTCGGTCAGTAACCCTCAACTTCTCGCTCAAGCGCGCCGTGAGTTCGAACGACCGGCTGTCGGTCGCGACTTAAGGAGGAGATGTGCGCAAGTACCTCGAGCGGCGTCTCGAGCAGACTTCCAAGGAGGGTGACGAGGGCTTCACGCTGATCGAGCTCCTCGTCGTCCTGCTGATCATCGGGATCCTGCTCGGAATCGCCATCCCGACCTACCTGTCCCTGACGGGTACCGCGAACACCAGGGCGGCAGAGTCGAACCTGCAGACCGCGCTCACGGGCGCGAAGGCGTTCTACGTACAGAACACCCAGAGCTACAGCTCGCTGACAGCGACCTCGCTGAGCAGCACCGGTCTGACGTTCGCTTCGAGCAGCACCGCCAGCACAGCCGCCGGCAACGTCAGCTACGACGTTACCCAGGACAGCGGCAATGCGATCGTCATGGCCGCGCTCTCCAGCACGGGCAGCAAGTGCTACGCGGTCGTGGACCTGGAGGCCAACGGTGGGGCCATCGGCACCTCGAATATCGCAGCGACCAGCTCGCCGGGCACCTACTACGGCGTGGTCTCGACCGGAGCCTGCAGCGCGGCAAATGCGGAGACCACCAACGTCACCTACAACCAGTCCCAGACCACCGCGGGCTGGTAAGGAGTCTCACCGGCCTCACCTGATGAGGCATCTCAGCACGTGCCCCCGGATGGTCTCAGCTCGAGTCCGCCGGGGGCACGGTCGCGCCTGGACGCCTCTTCGTTCATCGCAGCCAGAACTGGGCGATGTCGGCTCCGAACAGCACCGCGAGGATCGTGCCGGCAGCGAGGAACGGTCCGAACGGCAATCGGCTCCGGCGATCCGCCCGTCGCGCGAGCAGTGCGGCGACGCCGATTAGACCACCTACGACGAAGCTAACCATGAAACCGACGAGCGCGATCCGCAGGCCGAGAAAGCCGAGAAACAGACCGCAGAGCCCCGACAGCCGGACGTCGCCGAGACCGATCGCCCCTGGCTTGGCGAGGAAGAGCAGCAAGAAGGCCACGGTCGCGATAGCTCCGGCGAGCGCCGCATCGGCGAGCCGCGACCAGGCGTGCAGTTCTCCCGCGGCGAGCACCAGGAGTGGCGCTCCGAGGAGCGCCGTCGCATAGAGGATGGCGGTGGGCAGGCGCATCCGCTCGAGGTCGATGGCCGTCAGAGCAACGAGCGAAGCCACGAGCACGCACAGGGCCGGCAGCTCCCAGAGGGAGCCGATCCGGGCGGCGACGGCGCAGAAGAGCCCGGCGGTCACGAGCTCGAGTAACGGATAGCGCAATGGAATCCGTGCCGCGCAGTTCCGGCAGCGCCCGCGCCGCAGGGCATAGGAGAGCACCGGGATGTTGTCGATCGGTCGAATCGGCTGCCCACAGCTCGGGCACGAGGACCCCGGGGTGACGATCGAGGCTCCCTCGGGAACCCGGTGGACGACGACGCTCAGGAACGAGCCGACCGGCAGCCCGGCAATCCCGCTCACCGCGACGACGAAGGGCGTCACCCTGAGCCTCGCTTCTGCCACCGTCCGTGGCGAAACCTGCTCATCGTCGCACGTCGGGGAAGCGCCCGGCGCGGATTTCCCCGTCGATCTGTCGCTTGCCCCTCGATCTCACAAGCACATAGGTCGTTAGATCCACAGCGAAAGAGCTGAGCTTCAGCATGAGCGAGATGCCGATGCAACACAACTGGGAGTCGAGCGGCGAGGCCTCTACGGCGGCGCGCGGGAACGCGGCCCGATGACCCTCGGTCACCACGGTCGAGGCGACGACGTGCAGAACGGGGTGGCGGGGCGAGCCTCGGTCCTCGAGGCGACCCGCACCGAGGATCTCTCGGCGGCCCGCTCGCTCGCGTTCTCGCTCGGCTTCGAGTTCGTGGACCTGAACGAAGTCGACCTCACGCCCTCCGTGAAGACGATCATCCCCGACCAGCTCGCCCGGCGCGAGCACGTTCTCCCGCTTGGCGTCCGCCGTGGGCGCCCGACGATCGCCGTCGGCGTGCCGACCGACTTCAGGACCCTCGAGAACATCCGCGCCGCCATCGGCGAGGAGTTCGACATGTTCGCCGCGTCGCGTGCGCAAGTCGACCGCTACGTCGAACGGATCTACGGCCAGTCGGCGGCCACCGAAGCGCCCTCCTCCACGGAGGACTCGCCGGTGGCACGGGACAGTCGTCACGCCAGCCTCGAGTCGATCCTGGTCTCTTCCGGTCTGTTGACGCGCGAGCAGGCAGATGCGGCGCTCCGTCAGCAGGCTGCGTCCGGGCGATCCCTGCGCGACGTCGTTGCCGGCCTCGGGCTCATCGGCGAGCACGAGCTCCTCGGCGCACTCGCGCAGGAGGCCGGATTCGAGCTCGTCGATCTCAACAAGTGGGCGGTCGAGCCGCATGCGGCCGAACTGCTCCCGGAGTCGATCGCCCGGCGCCACCACGTGCTGGGCATCGGCTTCAAGGGCGAACACCCTGTCGTCGCGATCTCCGACCCATCGAACGTCGTGGCCCTCGACGACGTCCGCGCGCTGCTCGGACGCGACATCGAGATCGTGGTGTGCCTGAGGAGCCAGATCGACGAGTGCATCCTCCGAACGTACCGCCACAACGCGGAGGCGGACATCGCTGCCACCAGTGCGGCGCTCAACACCGCAGCTGGCGACGCGACACCGATCGCCGACCTCAACGACCTGCACGTCGTCGTCGAGGACGCGCCGATCGTTCAGTTCGTCAACCTCATCCTTCGCCAGGCGCTCAACGAACGAGCATCGGACGTCCACGTCGAACCCACCGCCGGCAACCTGCAGGTCCGATTTCGCATCGACGGTGTGCTCCATCACGTAACGACGGTACCCAAAGCCATCCAGGGCGGGGTGACCACCCGGCTCAAGGTCATGGCGAACCTGGACATCGCGGAGCATCGTGTGCCGCAGGACGGCCGTGTCTCGATCTCAGCCGGCAACCACGACATCGACATGCGGGTCGCGACCCTGCCAACGGTGAACGGGGAGAAGGTGGTGCTCCGCGTGCTCGACCGTTCTACGGCTCCGCTCGACCTGGACAAGCTCGGTTTCGACCCAGACGTCCTGGCGCGTTACGCGAGCGCCTACCGCAAGCCCTCCGGCACGATCCTCGTGACGGGACCCACCGGCTCCGGCAAGTCGACCACTCTCTACGCGACATTGAACAAGCTGAACTCGCCCGAACGCAACCTGATCACCGTCGAAGATCCGGCCGAGTACCAGCTCGAGGGCATCAACCAGGTCCAGGTGAACCCCAAGGCTGGCCTGAACTTTGCCAATGCGCTGCGCGCGATTCTGCGATCCGACCCGGACGTGCTCCTGATCGGCGAGATCCGAGACCGCGAGACGGCGACGATCGCGGTCGAGGCCGCCCTCACCGGCCACCTGGTGCTCTCGTGCCTGCACACCAACGCCGCCGCGAGCACGCCGATGCGACTGATCGAGATGGGCGTCGAGCCGTTCCTCGTCTGCTCCTCCCTCGACTGCGTGCTCGCGCAGCGCCTCGCCCGGATCCTCTGCCCGAACTGCTCGGAGGCGTACCAGCCGTCGCTGAACGAGCTCAGAGCCGCCGGATGGCACGAGGGAATCGCTGCCGAGGGCGAGCAGTTGCGCTTTCGGCGACCCGTGGGTTGCCAGGCGTGCGGTCGGACCGGCTACCGGGGACGCGTCGCCGTCCAGGAAGTGATGCTCCTCAGCGAGAGCATCGAACGAGCCGTCCTCGCCCGGGCCCACACCGACGAGGTCCAACGAGTCGCGGTCGCGGAGGGCATGCGCCCCTTGCGATTCGATGGGCTCCGCAAGGCAGCAATGGGCGTCACAAGTCTCGAAGAGATCGTGAGGGTCATCACATGAGTCTGGTCGTTCATTCCGTCTCGAAGTGGGCGCGCGCGTTGATGGACCTGCTCGTCGCCAGCGGGGCGCTCGCCGTCGACGAGGCTCAGCAGGCGCTGTCCGAGTCGATCGAGTCGGGCACGTCCGTCGTCGTCCTCCTCGCGAACAGCGGATCGGTCGACTCGGCAACTTCTCTCCGCTACCTGGCCGGAATCTCGGGTCTCAGCCCCGTCGACCTGACCACGTCCCCCCCGGAAGCTGCGGCCCTCCACGCTATGCCAATCATGCTCTGCCGCCAGTACGGCGCCATCGGCTACCGGCTGGACGACGGCCAGCTGATCATCGCCTGCACCGAGCCGCTCGATGACGACGACGTCCGGTCGGTGACGGCTGGGCTAGGAGGTCCGGTCAGTCACTGCGTACTCGCCGACGCCCGACTGATCGCGCAAGCGATCGACGAGCTGGCACCTCGAGGTGCTGAGGGAGCGGTCGGTGCGGGTTCCAGCGGAGCGACCCGGGACTCCGGGCGGCCCAACAGGACAGCGCGGCTCGGAGCCAGGTCGCTCGGCGGCGAGATACCGACACTCGACCAGCTGCTCACGATCGCGGTCGACGAAGGCGCCTCGGACCTCCACCTGTCGGCGCAGTTCCCCCCGGCGATCCGAGTTGACGGCGCCATCCGGCCGATCGCCGCGCTCCGACCGCTCGAGTCGTCGGAGCTTCGCGACATGGTGTTCGGAGCGCTGCCGAACGTCCAACGGGAGCGCTTCGAGGCCACGCGCGAGCTGGACACGGCGTACTCGCTGCCGGGTGTCGGACGATTCCGGGTGAGCGTATTCCAGCAGCGGGGCAACGTCGGGGCCGTGCTCCGGATGATCCCGGACTCGATCCCGCCATTCGACAGCTTGGGGCTTCCCGAGGTGCTGGCGACGTTCGCGCAGCTCCGCCGGGGACTCGTCCTCGTGACCGGGCCGACGGGCTCGGGCAAGTCGACCACCCTCGCATCGATCGTCGACATCATCAACCGCACCAAGCCGGTGCACATCATGACGGTCGAGGACCCGATCGAGTTCGTCCACGCGCACGGAACGGCGATCGTCAACCAACGAGAGGTCGGGCTCGACACGAAGTCATTCGCCGACTCGCTGCGTCATGTCCTGCGACAAGACCCCGACGTGATCCTGGTGGGCGAGATGCGGGACCTGGAGACCATCTCGACTGCACTGACCGCCGCCGAGACCGGCCACCTGGTCTTCTCGACGCTCCACACCCAGGATGCGCCCCAGACGATCGACCGGATCATCGACGTATTCCCGAACTCCCAGCAGGCTCAGATACGTATACAGCTCGCCAGCGCGCTCGAAGCCGTCGTCACCCAGCAGCTCGTTCTCGGGCGCTCCGGCACGGGCCGCGTGCCGGTCACCGAGGTCATGATCTGCACGCCTGGCGTCAAGAACCTCATCCGTACGGCGAAGACGCACCAGCTGTACTCGCTGATCCAGACCGGTGGCGACATCGGGATGCAGACGATGGATCAGGGCCTCGCCAAGGCGGTCGCGGCCGGCCTGATCGCCGAGAGTGTCGCGTTCGACCGCTCGCACGATCCTAACGAGCTGCGTGACTACCTGAAGTCCGGTGGATCCGACTGGAGAAGCTCATAGCCATGGCATCGACGACGTTCGACTACAAGGTTCGTGACCGTGCCGGCAAGCTGATCCGCGGACAGCTCGAAGGCGAGAACCAGGCGCTCGTGGCGAGACGCCTCCGCGAGATGGGCTTCGTGCCGGTCGACATCTCACGCGGGTCGAGCCTGGCGCTCAACCGCGAGATCCACATCCCGGGCCTCACCGACCGCGTGAAGCTGAAGGACGTCGCGATGGCTAGCCGCCAGCTCGCGACGATGGTCTCCTCAGGCCTCACTCTCGTCCGCTCGTTGAGCGTGCTCGTGGAGCAGATCGAGTCCAAGCCGCTCCGGGCGGCGGTCACCGAGGTTCGCACCGAGGTCGAGCGGGGTTCATCGCTCTCCGTCGCGCTCGCGCGGCACCCGAAGATCTTCGGCCCGCTGTTCGTGTCGATGATCCAGGCAGGCGAGGTCAGCGGGCAGCTCGACGAGGTGCTCACGAAGCTGGCGACCTCCACGGAGAAGCAGGTGGCGCTTCGCGCGAAGGTCCGCTCTGCGATGACGTACCCGCTGATCATGGTGCTCGTCGTCATCGCCGTCGTCGTGACGATGATGATCGTCGTCGTTCCGACCTTCAAGCGCCTCTACTCCCAGTTCCACGGCAAGCTGCCCTTGCCGACCAGGCTCGTGATCGAGGTTTCGAACCTCCTCGCGAGCATCTGGATGCTCCCCGTGGTCGGGGGGATCGTGTTGTCGATCATCGGCATCAGACGCTGGATCGCCACCGAGACCGGCCGACGTGTCTGGGACACCGTGAAGCTGCGCCCTCCGGTCTTCGGTCCGCTCTCGCACAAGGTCGCGCTCGAACGCTTCGCCAGCACCCTCGCCTCGCTGCTGACGGCGGGCGTCGGGATCATCGAAGCGCTCGACCTGGCCGCCGAGAACGCCGGCAACCGCCTGGTCGCCGACGCGGCGCGATTCGCCCAGGCAGGGGTGCGGGAGGGACGTTCCCTCGGGTCCGCGCTCAGGGAGTGCAGCGTGATCCCGACCATGTTCACCCAGATGGTGGAGACCGGTGAGGAGTCGGGAGCGGTGGGCGAGATGCTCGACAAGGTCGCCACCTTCTACGGCAACGAGATCGAGTCGACCGTCAGCAGCCTCACGTCCGTGCTCGAGCCCCTGATCATCGTCTTCATGGGCAGCGTCATCGGGACGATCGTCGTGAGCCTCTACCTGCCGATGTTCAAGTACATCACCCTCGTGAACAACGCCAAGTAGCGCCCGGCATCAACACAACGGAGAAGAGAAGGAGGACCACGTGACACGGCGCACAGGCATCGAAGTCAGCACGACCGCAGTTCGCATCGCGGTGGTGGTCGCCGGCGAGCCGCGCCCGAAGCTCCTCGCCTTCGCACAGGCCCAGCTCCCTTACGGCGCCGTCGCCGACGGCGGGGTCGTCGATCGCGACGCCGTCCGACGCGCGATCGCCGAGTGTTTGAAGCAGGTCAAGCTGCCACGCCGCTCCTTCGCCAAGGCGGAGGCGTGGCTGAGCGTTGCCGGGTTGCGCGCGATCACCCGCGAGATCGAGATGCCCGAGGTGCCCGACGCCGAGCTCGACGCCGCGGTGCGGCTTCAGTCACTCGACATCCTCCCGTTCCCGGTGGACGAGGCCCTCCTCTCGGCCCGTCGTCTCGCCGGAGGCGCCGCGGCGTCCGGCGAGTCCCGGGTGCTGCTCGCCGCGGCGCACCGAGACCTCGTCGAGCCGTTCGTCGAGCTGATCGAAGAAGCCGGCATCCAGGTTGCGGGCGTGGATCTCGCGTCCTCGGCGCTCGTGCGATCCTTCGTGGATCCGCGGGCTGCGGAGAGCGGCGCGGAAGCGATCGTATCCATCGGCGCCGAACTCACCACCGTCGTCGTACACGAGAACGGCGAGCCGAGCTTCGTGCGGACGATCTCCGGTGGAGGGGCTTCGGTCACACGCGCCATCGCCCGCGCGCTCGACATCCCATTCGCGGAGGCGGAGCGCCTGAAGCTGGAGCTCCCGACCACCGCGGACCAGCTGGCCCGCGTCCGCCCGGAAGTGACCGCTGCCGCCCGCGACGGTGTCGTCGATCTCCTGAACGACATCCGGAGCTCCGTCGAGTACTACTCGATGCTGCTCAGACGATCCGAGGTGCGGAGGGTGATCCTCACCGGCGGCGGGGCCCAGCTCCCAGGACTGCTCCAGGGTCTGCAACAGCAGATGCGGATCCCCGTCGAGCCCGGACACTGCTTCGAACGCATCCACGCCGGCGTGCTCCGCGAGCGCGCGGCCGCGTTGGACCCGGTGGCGGCAGTGGCGGTCGGGATGGCGCTCAACGAGTCCACGGGCCACAAGCGGATCGACCTCCTGCCGCCCGAGATCCTCACCAGACGGCGGCTCCGGCGGGTCGAACGGTCGATCCTCGCCGGCGCGGCAGCCGTCACGGTCATCCTCGCCGGAGTGGGCGCGCTGCGCTTCGTGCAGGTCCGCTCGGCGGAGCACGACGCCGCGTCGCTGCAGGCCTCGATCGCGACCTTGCAGCGCGACATCCCGAAGTACAACGAGGTCGCACGTCAGCATCAGACGATCCTCGCCGATGAGGACCTCGCAGTGCCGATCGTCAGTCACGAGGTGAACTGGCCGGCGGTCCTGGAGGCCCTGCGCGCCCATACCCCCGCGTCGGTGAGCGCCAGCGGCTTCTCCGGCACGGCCACGGCGCCCGCGGTGACGAGCACGTCGGTGGTGACCGGTGCACAGACATCAGGCAGCTCGGCGGAGATCGGCACGGTGACCCTGAACCTCGCGGGCAACGGCTACCCCTCGTTCCAGCAGTGGTTCAACGCGATGGTCGGCTCCGGCGCCTTCCAGATCGTGCAGTACTCGGGCGTCTCGAGCACGAGCAGCACCGTCCACTTCACCACCGAACTCGGCATCACCGGTGCGATCCGGACGAACCGGCTCTACGTCTTCAAGGAGGCAAAGTCGTGACGCTCTCCCGACAGCTGTTCACGCGCCCGATCGTCCTCGCCTCGCTCTTCGGTGTCGTGGCGCTGGCAGCTGGGTGGTGGTTCGCATGGATGTCCCCGCAGAGCGCGAAGCTCGCCTCGGTGCGCGAGCAGCAGGTGCAGGCCGAGGCGAGCCGGAGTGCATTGCTCTTCCGCCTTGAGGAGTTGCAGCAGGACGCGAAGCAGGCCACAGCAGCGACCGCCTACCTGTCGCGCTTCGATCGGGCGATCGCCGCCTACCCGGACGCTCCGGGCCTCGTCGTTCAGGTCTACGACCTCGCGACGCGCGACAACGTCAAACTGCTCAACATCACGGACAACTCCTTGATCGCTGACGGGGGCTATTCGACGATTCCTGTCTCGATCGACGTCTCCGGTGGGCACGACGACGTGCTCGCCTTCGTCAAGGGGCTCTACTCGATCCCGCGCCTGCTGACGATCCAGACGCTCAGCCTCTCCGGAGCGGGGAACGTGAATCAGTCGAGCAGCGTCAGCACGACGGCGACCATCTCGGCCACGGCCTACACCCTCCAGGTCGAGAAGACGCCCGCACGCAACGGCTGATGGCGCGAAGTCGACCCCGGAGAGACTGATGGTCCCCCAACCGACATCCGCCCCCGCGCGCCGTTCCTTCTGCGCCAAAGGAGGACTCGGCCCAGCGCGGCTTCGGCTTCGGCGGCCTCGTCACGTCGGCGCGGACGAGGGATTCGGTCTCATCGAGGCCGTGGTTGCCCTCTTCTTGCTCGCCATCGTCATGGTCCCGGTGACCCGGCTCGCGATCACCTCGACCGGCGTCTCGAACTCCATGCACCTGCGTCTCGAGGCAGCAGACCTCGCGTCCCAGAAGCTCGCGTACATCGCCTACAACGCGGAGCAGGGCCAGCAGTGGACCGAAGGCGTCACCACCGACGTCGAAAGCGCCGGCAGTGATCAGTTCAACGTCGCCGCCGATGTCGAGCCCGTCAACGCGTCCACACTGTGCAGCGCCGGTGGGACACCACAGGCCTGGTCCGCCCAGGCGACCGTCAGCTGGGGCAGCGGCAACGCTGCAGCGCAGGTGGCGGCGGGCAACTTCATCGAACAGAGCACCATCATCCCGGCGCCACAGTCACAGGGGACGGGCAACGGCAACGGCGAGGTCGCCATCCCCGTGTACCAGCCGTCTGGCTCGCTCGAGACCGCACAGCCGGTGAGCGTCACCCTGACGGGAACATGCACCGGAACGTCCTGTCCGGCGCAGCCGTACCCGAGTGGCCCGCCGTATTCCACCAAGACCGTGAGCACCGGGACCTCGGGTTGTGCCGTCTTTTCGAACCTGTATGCAGGATCGGGGTGGACGTATGCGGCCGCGGTGACGAACAGCAACGGGTACGTCGATCCCTCCGAGCACTCGACGACCGGCGCAGGTGCGACGGCGCCGACGCTTGCAGCCACGCTGACGGCGACCTCGGGCACGGTCTCGACTCCTGCCGGCGGCGCAGGCTTCACCCTCGCGCCCGGAGCGACGGTACAGGTCCAGTTCCAGATGACCAACTTCTCCGGCGTCACCGGCTCTCCGCCGTCGGCACCGGCCGCTGTGCTGCCGATCACCGTCAACTCCAACAGTCCCGGCCTCAGCTGTCCCACGAGCGGATGCACCCTCGGAGACGGGGTGTCGACGTTCAACGGACAGCAGTCGGCGCAGCTGTTCCCCGTGAGTGTCGCGAGCGGCTACAACTACTTCGGTTGGGCTGGCGGATCCTGGGCGAACCCCTCCCAGTCAGGAGCGGCGACGACGCCGTTCAACTCGGCGTCCGGCGCCGTGCAGTTCCCGGTCTACCCGTTGACGTTCAGCGTGAAGCTGAAGGCGGGGGTCACGACGGTCAGCCTCATCGCGACGCCAGTCGGTGCGTCCACCTCCCTCAATCTCAACCCTGCGACCGGCTCTTCGACCGCCACGAGCACGACCGGCCTGCCGGTCGGCCAGTACCAGATCACGGCGACGCCGTCACTCACGTCGACCGAGTTCGTATGGGTGACGCCTGCCGGCGTCTGTGCGGCGACAACCGCGGCTGGCACGGAGTCCGCAAGCAGCGCAAGCCAACCCTGCACCAACCCCTCGACCGCTGCCATCTCCGTAAGCCTCTAATGGCCTCCCCTCACCCTCGCTCCGTCAGGCGGCCGGGTTCCCGAGCGCGAAGGCGCGCCCCGTGGCGCGCGCGCGGAGACGACGGTTTCGGATTGGTGGAGCTGATCGTGACCCTCCTGGTCTTCTCGATCGTGATCCCGATCGCCTTTGGAGCGATCCGCAACCTCGTTCAGCAGAGCACGAACATCCACGATCTCGTTGACAGCATGCAGCAGGACCAGGTGGCCGGCCAGACGCTCCTCCAGTACCTGCACACCGTGTACAGCGTCTCGTCGTCCTCGACGTCGAGCAGCCTGAACGCCAACCTGGAGGCCGGCTACAGCACCGCGGCCGCCACGCCTCAGATCGCGACGCTCTCCGCCACGTGCTCGCCTACCGCGACGAGCGGCGTCGGTCAGCTCGTGGTGACCCTGACGCCGTTCGGCGGGAGCTCGACCTCCCAGGACACCTACTACGTCGAGATTCCCCAGTCGGCGCCCGCCGGTACCTGCCCGATCTTCCAGTTCGGCTATGTCCAACACGGACAGGCCGGCTCCCCCGTGCGGTGGGCCGCGACACCGAGCGCAACAGTCCCGACGGTCGCCCTCGAGATCACTGCGACCTTCCTTCCGGGCCCACGGATACCACCCGAAGGAGCCGCCGCGGAGCCGAGCACCCTCCAGACAGAGATCTATCTCCAGAATGCCTCGGCGACGCCCGCGCCCAGCACCACGACGACCGTGAGCGCCTCCGCGTCGCCGGCCACGGACTATCCGGTGACGCTCACCTCGAGCGTCCTCCCGAGCCCGGACGGCGGAGCGATGAGCTTCAGCGTGACCCAGCCGGACGGCACCTCGGTCTCCTGTCCCTCGTCGGCTCTGAGCAGTGGAACTGCGACCTGTACGTTCACCCCCCTGGAGACAGGGTCCTACACGGTCTCAGCGCAGTACTCGGGTGACCAGAGCTTCAACCAGTCCTCGACTACGACGACGCTCAACGTCGCGTACGACACGAGCACGAGCCTCCCGCTCTCCTCGTCGCCCCCGGCGTCCACCACCACGAAATCAGGGACGTTCATCAACGTCAGCGCGACCGTCGCGGGCGCAGTGCCAGCCACCTACGCGCAACCGCCTGCGCCGGGTGGGACTGTCGTGTTCACCATCATCGCCACGAGCAAGCGGGGGTCCCAGTCGACGGTGACGCCCGTCGTCTGCGCCGCCGGGGTCGGGGTATCCGGGGGCGTGGCCACCTGTCCGAACGTCCCGATCACCCCGAACGCCGGGAACACCTACACCGCGACGGCGACGTTCACCCCGTCGAGTGGCACCTACTACGGCTCGACGTCGGCCTCTTCCACGTGGAGCTACTAATGAGCAATGTCCGCCTCTTCGAATCGGCTGCCCGCCTCCGCCGCGTCGCGCGCAACCGGCTCCGGCGCCTGTCCGGGCCGCGCGACGACGCCGGTGCGGCGCTGATCATCGTCACGCTGCTGATCGCCGTGCTGGCGAGCGTGGCGCCGCTCATCGTGAGTCAGATCGCCGGGAACACCGGCCTGCTCATCGCTACGACCGACCAGCATGCCGCCCTCGAGGCCGCCGACGCAGGCGTGCAGTGGTACGAGAACAACCTGAACACGAACCCGTACTACTACGAGAGCCCGGGGAGCGATCCCGCGATCGGGACCAACGGACCCAACAGCGGCTGGTGCACGTCCACCACCCCCGGCTGCGGGCTGCCGGCCAGCACGCCAGCCGAGGGCTTCCACTACACGCCCAACCCGTTGCCTCTGTACTCGACCACCGGCGCGAGCGCGGGTGAGCTGCTCCTCACCGTGACGGGTCGGGCGGGCGTGCCCGGCAACTACGCGTACGCCACGGTCCAGGCCAGCTTCAGACGTTCCTCGATCCTCGGCAATACCTATTTCTCGAACTACGAGCTGCTCGACCCGAGCGTCATCCAATCCTACGTCGACGACGCAGGGATCAAGGGCATCGATCCGAACCTCGTGAGCACCGCCGCCGGCTACATGGTCACCGTCAACGGGGCAGCGACCTCCGTCCAGAAGGCCACCGTGACCGCCGGCGGGACACCAGGCGTTTCGCTGTGGACCGCCATGTGCGACTACTACACGTACCAGCCGAACACGTTCATCGACTCCCTCGGCTCGGTGCCGACGAACAACGCCAGTTACCCCGACTACTCCTCCTCGTACCCGTACTACGGCCCGTTCTTCGGCCTCTACGGGTGGTCATCGAGTAGCCAGAGCGCGCCGAGCTCGTTCCAGTTCACCCAGGGCTCACAGACGGTGATCGTGCAGAACTCGCAGACCGTCTGCGGTTCGGAGTTCGAGTTCATCAACGGCGACACCTTCAGCGGCCCGGTCTACACGCAGGATCAGCTGCACATCTGCGGCAGTCCGGCCTTCGAAGGTCAACCGGTCTCGCTGACATCGGGGGCGCAGTCGAACGAGGTGTACGCCTACAACGTCCCGGGCTCGGTGACGGTGAACGGCACCAACTCCGGTACGGGCAAGACTTATCCGAGCAGCTCGAATCCGGGATACGCGCCCGGCGGGGTGATCGGTGACTCGTCGTGCACGAACAGCCCGACCTATTCCTCGGGCGGCAACGGCGGTCCCGTGCTGAACGGCGACGAAGCGATGCCCCAGACCAACTCCCAGCTCATGGCGAGTGCCGGCTGCATCTACTCGGGCCCGACGATGATCGAGCTCGTCACCTCGTCGGGGGGTACCACCACGATGAACGTGTGGAGCCCGCTGTCGACGACCACCAGCGGCACCATCTCGGCCTGCGGCGGTGGCAGCTTCTCGTCAGCATCCCCCTGGGTCACGGGGATCTCGCTTCCCACCAACGGCGTCGTCTACGTCACCGGAAGCACAGGATCCGCGAGCGTCAGCGTGCCCGACTGCGTCGACGCCAACGCCGTCAGCACCAACTCGGGCAGCACCGAGAGCAACGGCGACTTGACCTGCAAGGCGGGAACGGCGTTCGTCGAAGGCGAGCTCTCCGGCCAGCTGACGATCGCCGCGGCCAACAACATCGTCGTCACCAGGGACGTCACCTATCACTGCGTGGACGGGACCGGGGGAGCGAGCACGACGAACCCGGCGAGCGTCCCGGCGTGCGCGAACACCAACCCGCCGGACGTCCTCGGCCTCGACGCCGGCAACGACGTGATCGTCTCGCGGCCGAACACCGGGAGCAACCCGACCTACTGCACCAATGACGGCACCGGCACCGTCGGCACGTCGAGCAGCGCGCTCACAGCCGCGATCTCGCCGACCTGCGAGATCCAGAACCCAATCATCGACGCTGCGGTGATCGCCACCCAGGGCTCCTTCGGCGACCAGAGCTACAACCTCGGTCAGTCCGACGGCAGCATCTACCTGAACGGCGCCGACGTCAGCAACTACCGGGGACCGTTCGGGACGTTCGGAAGCTGCGGCGGCCCGAACGGTGTGTGCTCGGGCTACAACAAGGTCTTCTCCTTCGACAGCCGCCTCGCGTACCTCACGCCACCAGGGCTCCTCAACATCTCCGACGCCACCTGGCAGGAGGTGAACTCGACGAGCTGCGGCGACATCAACACGCAGAGCTCGGTGAGCTGCCCCGCGCTGCCCTGAGGCAGACCCGAAACGAGCGCAAGCTCAGGCGGGGATCGGTCCGAACCTGCCCGCCCGGGTAGTCCGGGATCGCCCGCTCGGTCTCCTGAGCTGCGTTCATCACGAACGGCCCGAAGGCGACGACCGGCTCGTGCATCGGGGCCGCCGCATGGGCAACAAGATGGCTGCAGCTGTGGCTCAACATGCCCGCCTCGAAGAAGATGGTCGAGCCCCGCTACCAGGGTTCTCGCGCCTCGACGGCGCCAGTGCTACCACGAAGGGGCTGGCGGCGCGGTCGCCCGGCGTGAAGACGCGGCGGTGATCGCCCACCTGACGGGTCGCCTTCTTCGCCGTGACGTCGACGCCCGGTCGATCACGCGTTCCGCATGCCGCGGTGGTGCCACCGTGGGGTCGACTGTCCCTCGTCCACGCTTCCTCCTCGTCCGACCAGGGACCCAGGCCCAGCGCGACGGACCGCCCGTCGTCTGGTCCCTTCTCGAGGATCGGGTCGCCACGCCGACCCCGACCGTCTCCCACCGGTCCCGTCGAGGCCGCCGATGCGGTCGGATCCCCGGCGTCCCTCGACGACGCGCAGCTCATCCCCCCATCGCCCGGCGTCGAGGGAGGTCGTTGCTACGGTCTGGTCCACGATGGCACGGCGACGGAACCCGAGCAGCGCAGCCGGCGCGTCGGCCGACGACCGCTTCGTCCGCACGACGTCGTGGCGCGGCCTGCGCCCCCACGATGCAATCCATGTCCGCGGCAAGCCCGGTCAGCAGCGCAAGTGGGAGTTCCTGGCATTCGTGCAGAACACCCTGACCGGTGAGTGCTTCATCGAGGTGGTCGGGGGCAAGCTCGAGCGCAATGGCCACTACCAGCGCAATGTCCGGATGTTCCCGCCCGAGCGCTGCTCCCTGCCGCCCCGGCGGTCGCGTCGGAGCGTGCCCGGCGACGACTCGGTCCAGCTGAGCTTCGACGGCTCGTGACCGACGGACGCGCGCTCGATACGATCCCGTCGGCGTCGGAGCGTCCGGCGTGTTGACCAGGGAGGATCCGTGAGCGTTCTCGTCGTGCTCAGCACCCAGGCGCAGCCCGACCGTGTCGAAGACCTGAAGGCCCTCTTCCGGGAGATCCTGCCCGACACGCGTTCCTTCGACGGCTGCGAGGGCGTCACCGTCTACCAGGACCAGGACGACCCGGCGCGGATCATCCTCCTCGAGACCTGGGAGAGCCGCCCGAAGTTCGAGGCGTACGGCGCCTGGCGCGCCGAGCGGGGCGACGCCGGACGGATGGGCGAGCTGGTCGCCGCCCCGCCGCTGTTCCAGTTCCACGACATCGTCGACGCGTAGCACCCTGCCGGACTTCGACAACCTCCTCGGCGCGCCGACGAGCCCGGAGCGCGGGACCTGTGGCGCACGCTGAGCGCACCGTGACGATCGGCCGGCCGATCGGGGAGGTGTTCGACTTCCTGGCGGACGGCACGAACAACCCGAAGTGGCGCCACGCCGTGCTCGACGTGACGCTCGCCGCCGGCGAGGGCGCGACCGCCGTCTACGCCCAGGGCGTCCGGGGCCCGGGCGGTCGGCGCCTCGCGGGCGACTACCGGGTCGACGGCTTCGAACGCCCGCACCGCCTGACAGTCGAGGTGACCGCGGGGCCGGTCAGGCCGACCATCGGTTTCGAGCTCCACGAACTGGCACCGGCGAGCACGAGCGTGCGGTGCACGGTGGACCTCAGGCCCCGCGGGCTCCTCGGCCGGCTGACCGACGGCGCGGTCGGCAGGGGCATGGAAGAGGAGGTGGCGCACCTCGAGGATCTGAAGGCGTACCTCGAGGAGGCGTCCTCGTAGGCCCTCGTCGCGCCGGAGCGTTCGGGGGAGCGCCCGAGCGGGCAGAATCGCTGCTGCAACCACTGTCGATAGGAAGGTCACCCGGCATGAAGCTCCACAACTTCCCGTCACGCCTCGCCGCTGGTGCGTTCATCCTCAACGCAGGGCTCGGCAAGCTCTCCGCAGAGCCGGAGACGGCAGGGGGCCTGCACGGCATGGCGACGGGGACGTACCCGTTCCTCAGCTCGATCCCCGCCAGCCGCTTCGTGCGCATCCTGGCGATCAGCGAGATCGCGCTCGGCTCGGCACTGCTGCTGCCCCTGGTGCCCGACCGCAAGGCCGGATTCGGCCTGACGGTGTTCGCCGCCAGCCTGCTCGGCCTCTACTTCCGCACCCCGGGGATGCGTCAGGAAGGCACCGTCCGGCCCACCCAGCAGGGGACGCCGATCGCCAAGGACGTCTGGCTGCTCGGCATCGGGCTATCCCTCCTGCTCGACCGGGCCCGCGCCAAGTCGACCGACGCCGAGTGAACCCGACGGCGCGCCCACCCGGGCGCGCGGAGCCCTCCTCCACTCCCGCGCGCCCGCACCGCGGCGGCAGCGTCGCCACCAGGTGCGCAAATGCCGGGGGCGTGCGACGATGTCGTAGCAACCCGGCTGCAAGGAGGCAGAGATGGGCCTGATGGACAAGGTGAAGGCGCAAGCGACACAGCTCGCCGACAAGGCACAGGAGGCTGGCAAGACCGGTCAAGCGAAGATCGAGGCGGTCCAAGCACGGCGGCGCGCCGACGCGCTCTTGGAGGAGCTCGGCAAGATCACCTACCATGCCCGCACCGGCACCAGCTCGCCGGCCGACGAGGCGAGGAGCAGTGAGATCGTCGACCAGCTCCGCCAGTACGAGGCGGAGCATGGATCGCTTTCCGACACCGAGGGGACCGACAGCGTGACGACCGTCTCGAGCTCCGCTCCGGCGACGACCTTCGTCCCATCGCCGGGCCCCGCAGCTGCTCCTGAGGCCGCGGCCACCCCCGCGCCCGCCTCGACACCGGCACCCGCCGGCGGCGACGCGCAGGGCATCCCGAAGCCGACGTTCGGCTCCAGCGAGCTCTGAGGGCCGGAGCGGTCTCACCGGCACCGGCCCTCGCGATCCCTGCGGGGAGCCGGCGCCGGCCGTCGTGGTCCGGATCGTTCCGATCACCCTGTCCCAGCAGGTTGACGTGCACTTACGCGCTGGAGGTCATGACGGCGCACTTGTCGCAATGATCTCGGCCCGGCATCGAGGCGGGCCGTCAGAGTCGACACGGGGGTCCGATGGCTGACGTCGTTGCAGACATTGCGGTCCAGGCGCCGCCGGCGCCGAGCGTGACCGGGACGAAGTCCGGGTCCATCATCCCGCTGAGCGGGCTCTGGATCGTCGGTGGCGTCCTGGTGCCCTGATCGCCTCCATCGCCGGCAACAGGCAGTGGGCGCTCGACTTCTTCCACGTGGCCGGCGGCGGCTTGTGGACGGGAATCGACCTGTTCGTCGGGTTCATCATCGGGCCGATCATCGGGCACCTGGACATCCCGGCCCGCATGGCCTTCATGCGCCGGTTCATGCCGAAGATGCTGCTGATCATGCCGACGCTCGTGGTCGCGACGCTCACGTCCGGATGGCAGCTCGCGCGGCGGCTCGGCAACCTCACGGTGCCCTACCCCCAGCACTGGTGGATCGTGGCGTCGTTCATCGTCGTCGGCGTCATGGCGATCATCGCCTACGTGGTGCTCGAGCCGGCGAACATCAGCGTGCTGCTGGAGCTGCGCAAGCCCGAGCCGAACGGGCTGCTGATCGGGCGTCTGATGCGACGGTTCATCTACACGGCAGGGATCACCGGGGTGATGCAGGTCGCAACGCTCATCATCATGACCAAGCTGGCGACGTGGTGAGCGCCCCGGCCGGTTACACCGGAGACACGACTCGCTCACCGATCATCGCGCTGGCGGTCGGCGCCATCGTCACCGCCTTCGTGTCGGTCGGCTACATCGCCGCCTACATGCCGCGCAACGCCTCCCTCGCCGTGCCGATCGCGCTGCTCGCCGCTTCCGCAGTGATGTCGCTCGGCGCGATCGTGCTCCTCACCCGCCTGCGAAGCTTCGCCTGGCGCCTCTTCTTCAACGTCGCACGCTGGGTGCTGGCCCTGACCTTCGTGTTCGCCGCCATGGCCGAGTACGTGTTCGCCTATGACAACACCCGGGGCACGCCGCTCGTGATCCTCACCATCGTGCTCATCCTGGCCGCCGTCAACATCCCGGTCGTCCTGGGCTTCTCGGTGGCGCGCCATGAGCGCGTCGCCAGCTGAGCGGAACGTTGCGCCAGCACCGCGCGCCTGACCGCGGGCCACGGCCGGGCCGAGGAGGGTCTCGGGGTTCCGCGTCCGGCCTCGGAGCGGCGGCCTCAGGTCGAGACGTCGCGCGATGACCGCTGATCGCTCCGGCGCCCGGGACCGTCCGCCGGCTCGCCTGACGCGCCCGGTACGCGATCCTCGTAGGCGCGGAGGTAGCGCTCGAACGCCTCGTCGGCTCCCCGGCGGTCGCCGGTCGCGAGCAGGTCGAGGAGCAGGCCCCAGACGACCGCCACACCGAGGCGCGCCTCGACCCTGGCCTCCTGGCGGCCCATGCCACGCCGGATCCCGTACTCGGTCATCGGCTCGAGCCACGAGTCGACGATCCCCTCCAGCAGCCCGGTCGTCCCACGGCGGCCCTGTAGCGCCTGCCCGTAGAGCTCGAAGAAGAGCCGCTCGCGAGGCCAGAGCGCCGGGTCGGAGATCCGGCGCCAGGACGCCCGCGCGGCGTCGACCGGGGACACCTCCGCTCCCGCCGCGCTCGCGGCGAAGAACCGGCGTTGGGCCTCCTCGCTCGCCTGCACGATCGCGACGAGCAAGCCCTCCTTCGAGCCGAAGTGGTAGATGAGCATGCGATGGCTGGTGCCGATCGCGGCGCCGAGCTCGCGCAGGCTGAGGTCACCCACCCCGTGGCTGGCGACGTAGTCCACCGCGGCCGCGAGAAGCCGTTCACGGGGGTGTGCGGGCGCCACGAGTGCTGAACCGTACCAGACGGTACACGTACCATTCGGTACAGACCGTTCGTGCGGGAGGCGCCGAATGGCGAGTCAGCGGATATCAGTGACTGCCTGGCCGACGGCGGCCCCCGACGTCGTCTACCACCTGCTGTGCTCCGGCGCGATCTGGCCAGCCTGGTCGCCGATCGGCTCATGCGAGCTGGAGCGTCCGGGCAGTAACGGGGGCGAGAGCATCGGCGCGGTACGGCTCTTGCGGACAGGTCTCGTCCGGAGCCACGAGGAGATCGTCGCTCTCGACCAGGACCGGCTGTTCGGCTATGCCCTCCTCCACGGGATGCCGCTGCGCGACTACCGGGCGGCCATCGAGCTCGGCGAGGATCGCGGCGGCACCACCGTGCGCTGGCCGTCGTCCTTCTCCGCGGCGATCCCAGGGACCGGCTGGTTCTACCGTTGGTTCCTCCACCGCTTCATCAAGCGCTGTGCCGATGGGCTCGCCGTGTTCGCGGCGAGCCCGAGTGCCGCCGACCCTCCGGAGCGCAGCTGAGAGAGCGCACCGCGGGTCGCAGAGGGCGCGCGCCGGGGTGACCCCTCCCCGATAGGGCCAGTGGCGGCGATGCCCAGCCGGCGACGCGCGTGGACTTGTGGCACTAGCTCAGCGGCCTCGCCGGACCCAGACTGTTGGTGCAGTTCGCATGATCAAATACACGCGCAGCGGGCCGTGACGTCGACCACTTCACCGGCCGAGCGAAATGGAGGCTGACATGTACGAGCGCATCTTGATCGCACTCGACGGTTCGGAGCATTCGCGGCGGGCGCTCGAGGACGCAAAGGAGCTGGCCACGCTGGCGAAGAGCCAGGTCCGCGTGCTGCACGTTCGCGAGGAGTACTTCATCGGCAGAGCGGGACTGGTGCCCACCGAGGCCCACCAGGCAGCGACCAAGCTGGTGGACGACGCCGTCGCCGCGCTCAGCGAGGTCGGTATCGCGGCGACCGGCACCGTGCGCGCCTCGCTCGCTGGGCGGGTCGCCGCAGAGATCCTCGAGGAGGCCGAGAGCTGGGGCGCATCCTTGATCGTCATGGGCTCTCGCGGGTTCACCGATCTGGCCGGCCTGCTCCTCGGGAGCACCGCCCACAAGGTCCTCCACCTTGGAAAGAATCCTGTGCTGATCGTCCGCTGACCGACCGGCTGGAGACCGGGGCCGGCTCAACGTAGCCTGGTGGGGTGAGCCGAGCCATCGCTGCGTCCGACACCACCGATGGCGGCACGCGGCGGGTGGTGTCGCGCTCCATGAACCCGGCAGACGTCTCGATGCGCCGCCTGCTCTTCATCCCCGATGATGCGCAGCGCGTGCGCGAGAAGGACGTGCACCGCATCTTCAGCACGTCGATCCTCCTCTCCGCGCTGCGCTGCCTGCTCACCTACGTCCTGCTGCCGGTTCTCACGCCCGTGCTCGGCGTCGCTGCGGGTGTGGGGCCTGCGGTGGGCCTTCCGCTCGCGGTCGTCGCCCTGGTGTTCGACGTGATGGGGATCCGACGCTTCTGGCTCGCCGATCACCGGCTCCGCTGGAGCGTGACCGGCATCTACCTCGCCGTGATGGCGCTGGTGGTCGCCCTCATGGTCGTCGACATCCATCAGCTCACCCGGTAGCGTGCCGGCGCGTCACCGCCGGTCCGGACCCGGCTCGGCGCCCAGCAGATGCCGCATAAAGGTCTCCGGCGCGAGCAGGAAGGACCGCCACTCCTCGACGACGCCGAGGTCCCCCCAGCTCGCGGCGACGATGCCCTCGGCCGTCAGCTGGAAGATCTCGGCACCGGGGAGCGCCGTGAGCAGCGGCGAGTGCGTCGCGCATACCACCTGAGCCCCCTCCGCGGCGAGGCGGTCGAGGACGATCACCAGCTGTAGCGTCGAGGTGAAGGACAGCCCCGACTCCGGCTCGTCGAGCAGGTAGAGGCCCGAGTCGACGAATCTCCCGTCGAACACTTGGAGGAACGACTCCCCGTGGCTCTTCTTGTCCAGGTCGTCGCCGTAGCCGGGCAGGCCGTTCATGAACTCGAGGACGCCGAGCGCGGTCTCTGCCCGCAGGAAGAACCCCCGCCCGCGGCGCCCTCGCTCGGCGCGCTGCTCCTCCGACATCTCCAGGCGGAGCACGGTGCCGAGCCGGCTCCGGGGAAGCGGGGAAGCGTACCGGCGTCCGGCGTGGCCGCCACGGACATCGACCCCGTAGGCCTCTGCCATCGCCTCGATGAGCGTCGACTTGCCCGCGCCGTTCGGCCCGACGAGGAACGTCACAGGTCTGCTGAAGCGGAGTCCATCGCGCACGACGTGTGCGACGGCAGGGATCGTGAAGGGCCAGCCGCGGTCAGCTAGCTCCGGCAGGACCCTGATCGCCGTGACGTACACGTGGGGGATGTTGGCCGGCCGGTGTGACACCTCGGCGTGACCGGCAAGGCGACGCGCCACCCTCTGGTGCTGACGTCCACGGTGGCGTCAGCTCGCGTGGTCAATCGGTAGCTGCTCCCTGGCCGAGGGCTACCTCATCGATCCGCTCCTGGTAGAGGCCGACGACGTTGCCTCCCGGGTCGCGAAAGCGCGCGGTGACCTCCGGCGCGTCGGCACCGATCGCCTGGACGAGCTCCCCTCCGTGGGCGAGGACGTCCTCGATGGTGGAAGCGACGTCGTCGACCATGACGTAGACGAGCACGCCGGGCTCGCCAGACGGCGGACGGCCCGTCGCCCACGTGCCGCTCACCTCGCCGGTCGTGTCGTCGAAGGCGAGCTTGCCGTCGCCCCGCTCTCTTATCCGCCAACCGAAGACCTGTTCGTAGAAGTCGGCCGACTCGCG
>Ga0209415_10005747_pt1 | contig 22228 bp, 25 predicted proteins | sample PeaSoiSIISIP2007_FD_187696 | JGI IMG/M metagenome (GOLD analysis project Ga0209415, IMG submission 187696) | Peat soil microbial communities from Weissenstadt, Germany - SII-SIP-2007 (SPAdes) (version 2) | ecosystem: Environmental > Terrestrial > Soil > Wetlands > Peat | place: Germany... | reverse complement strand
GCCGCCGAAGTCTTCGCGCAAGCCGTTGACGACGGTATTATGACCTTCCTCAAAGTCGGTTCCCTTCACGTTCACCGCGCCTGTGTTCAACGTCATCAGGTCAAACACGTTGCGGCCATTCAAGGGGAACTTCTGGACTCGCTCGCGATCCACTACCTCGCCGACCGTTGCCGCCCTGGTGTCGACGCCGATAGCATCCGCGGATACCGTGATGCTGTCGGTCACTAGCCCGACCGCGAGGATGGCGTCTACACGCGCATTCTGGTCGACCTGCAGCGTAATGCCGTCCTGAACGAACCGCCGGAATCCCTCCTTTTCCACCAGGAGCGAGTAAGGTCCGACGGGAAGATGCGTGATCAGGTACGCACCGGTCTGGTTGCTGGAGCCCGTGCGCTCGAATGACGTCGCGGTGTTGCGGGCGGTGATCTTGGCTTCGGGCACGACAGCGCCGCTGTCATCGCGGACCACTCCGAAGAGCGTTGCGGTGGTGGTCTGGGCGTGGGCAATCTGAAAGGGACCGCACAACAGTAATGCGGCGACAAGACGCGGCATGTTCGCCGTAAGCGCCCGGACGCAGATGCGGCCTTTTGGCATGGTTCCCCCCCGGTCAAGCTTATACTGCCAGGGAAAATAGCACGTGGTTGCCATCGCCGGCTGGTCAAAATTGCACACTTTGGCAAATTATTTGTCTACCTCGGGTTTCAGGCTGAGGGCGCGCTATCGAAGTGTGCCGCGGCGCCGTTTTTTGGTTTCGTGTCGCGGTTCTCTGTCGCCGAAGACGCCGGGACGCAGTTCTTGGTCACGTTTCTCACGGTCGCGGCTGGGTATTCTCGTACCACTTGAGGTTGGCGGTGGCGGAGCCGATGCAGACGATGTCGGGCCGGCGGTCGCCGTTGAGATCGGCCACGGCGCACGCCGCGGCAGCCATGCCGCCATCATCGAGCACCTCCCTGGACCAGCGGAGGCCGACCGTATCTTCCGAATGAAAGAGGTACACGCTCCGGCCCTTGCCGCGGAAGCCCGCCACGATTTCATCGGACCCATCGCCGTCGAAGTCGGCCGTGGCGATGGTATGGCCGTCCACCAGCGAGTCATCGATCACCTGCCTCTCCCAGCGCCCGTTCTGTTGGCGATACACCGCGACCTGGTTGCCGTGCCAGGGCTCGATGGCCGCGAGGAAGCGGGTTTTGCCCAACCGGCCCACAGCGATATCGCTGGACCCCGATTTGGGCCACGGCGCCGGGTCGCCCTTCGCGATCTCCGTACGGCTCCAGCGGCCGTTCTTGGCGAGCTTGAAGAGATGGATGCCAACGAAGCTGGCGGTAAGGATTTCGTCGCGGCCGTCGCCATCCCAGTCGACAATGTAGATGCCATGAACCACGCCGCTGTTCTCATCGCTGACGACCTGCCGCTTCCACTCGCCGGGGCGGTAGAAGAACAGCGGGGTCTGGCCGCGGTAGTCGGGAGCTTCGGCTTTGTCGCCGGTCAGGGGCTGGTTGACGACCACGCGATTCCCGCTGCCATCGATGTCGGCGGTGCGCAGGCGGTGCGAGGTGGGGAACCGATCGATCTCCGTCATGGTCCACGGTTCGCGCGGGTCGCCATTGTGGCGCAAAACGGAGACCACGCCGAGGCTGTCCTTGGCCTGATTGGCGAACTCGCTGGCGAGCACGATGTCGGGGATGGGGTCGCCCTTCACCGTGACGGTGACGCAGTTGATCATGTGCGAGAGGCCCCCGGCGATGACGTGCCGCTCCCAGGTGGGATTCTCGTACCACACCAGCTCCGGCATGCCGCTGGCGAGGGCGATGAGGTCTGGTTTGCCATCGTGATTGAGGTCGGCCACCACCACCTGGTAGCCGCCCTTGAGGCCGGTGGCGATAACGTGTTCGGCGAATCGCGCGGGCGGATTCGCGGCCAGAAGCGGGAGGGCGAGGAAAATCAGGAGTAGTCTGGGCACGCTCCACAGTATACATGGTGGGAACGGGGCGTCACCGCAGTGCGGGTGAATTTCACCTGTTCTTTTGTGTATCGTGGCTCGGTATACTTCATGACCGCGTAACCGCCCACGATGAGGTACTCAACCTGGCAATCGTTTAAGAGCTGTAACAGTTCTCTGTAGTGTGGGCTTTCCACCATGTTTCAATTCCTCCGCCAGCTCCACCATTTCCCAAGCCGCCTGGGAAGATTGCTTCGTCACCCTGTTCTTGCCAGAATTCTATATCGAATTCCCGTCCTGGAAACCCGCCTTCCACGAGTCGGGTCTTCCATTTCGGCTTGGAATCGCTATCCATCTGGGTTGTCTCCGGCACGGCGGAGGAACTTCCCGCGGTTCGTACTATTCTCCCCCGATTGTAACGTGCCCCGGTCACTCGCAGCGAAGCGGGGTCACGGGATCGAGTCGTGACGCGCGCCATGATGGCGAAGAGAATCGCCACGCAGGCGCGGCGGAGTCAGGAGAGCCGGCCGTTCAGCGTGTCTTCGAATTGGATTGACGCCTGTTCCACGGAACCCTGGCGGAGGTACAGTAGTCGGTAGGAATATGCGCTGGTATCTGTTGGCTATTCTGACGCTGGTCTCCATCGCCTGGGCGGCGAATATCAAGCTGTACCTGAAGGATGGCGACTATCACATTGTTCGGGAATACAAGGTGCAAGGGGACCGCGTGCGCTTTTACAGCGTGGAGCGGAGCGACTGGGAAGAAATGCCGTTGGATCTGGTAGATCTGAAGCGGACCGAATCCGAGGCGGCCGAGCGCAACGCCGAGCTGGAGAAGGACGCCAAGGTACTCTCCGATGAGGAGAAGATCCAGCGGGAGATGCAGAAGGAAGTGACGCGCATCCCGCAGGAGCCGGGCGTATATTGGCTCGACGGCAACCAGACCAAGACGATCAAGGCCGCCGAGGCGAGCGTGCATACCAACAAGGGCCGGTTGGTGCTGGCAAAGTTGTCGCCGGTTCCCATGGTTTCCGGTAAGGGCACGCTGGAACTGCAGGGGGCGCACTCGCAGAACGTCTTCACCAATCGGGAGCAGGAGTTCTACTTCCAGCTTTCGGAGACTGAACGGTTCGGCATGGTGAAGCTCACGCCCAAGGGCACGGTGCGGATCGTGGAGAACCTGACCTTCGTGCCGATCACCAAGGAAGTAGTGGAGGAGCCCATCATGGTGCCCACCTTTCAGAAGCAACTGGCCGACGGCGGGCTGTACAAGGTCTGGCCCAGGGACCCGCTGGAGCCCGGCGAGTATGCGGTGGTGGAGTACACCGAAGGCAAGCTGAACATCCAGGTATTCGATTTCGCGATCCAGGCGGGGAAGTAGGATCGCCAGACGGCTACGCGGCGTTCACGGCCTCTTCGACGCTGGGAAAGAAGCGGAAGACCCTGTCGAGGAGGCTGACCTTGAAGGTTTGGAACACGTGGCCCGTGGCGCCGGCCATGCGCATGTCGCCGCCCGCGCCAGCCAGCTTGTTGTAGGTGTAGATGAAGCGGCCGACACCCGTGCTGTCGATGGCGGTCACACCGGCCAGGTCGAAGACCACGATGCGCTTGCCTCGCCGCATCAGGTCGTCCACCAGGTTCACGATCTGGGCGCTCTCGGGGCCCATCATGAGCTTGCCGGTAAGGGTGACGACGGCTGTCGCCGGGGCGATTTCGGTATGGCTGATCTCCATCAACATCGAAGCGACCAGTGTAACAGGAAGAAGGAGGCAGGAGCCGTTGCCCCGCTAGTTCAGGAAATAGGTCCGGTAAAGCGTGTCGCGCTGCTTGGGAACGAAGCCGGCGTCGCGGATGATGCGGCGCAGCTCCTCTTCGCTGGCGCGGTGATGGGCGCCGGCGGCGGAGACCACGTTCTCCTCGATCATGATGCTGCCGACGTCGTTGCCGCCGAAGCGCAGCCCCAACTGGCACGTCTTGAGGCCCTGCGTGACCCAGGACGATTGCACGTTCTCGAAGTTGTCCAGGTAGATGCGGGAAATCGCGAGGGTCTGGAGGTACTCGACGGCGGTAGCCTCTTCCTTCACGAAGTGGCCGAGGGAGGTGTTCTCGCGCTGGAAGGTCCAGGGGATGAATGCCGTGAAGCCGCCGGTCTCCTCCTGCAGGTTGCGCACCAACTCCAGGTGATTCATGCGCTGCTCGATGGTTTCGCCGCAGCCGAACATCATGGTGGCGGTGGTGCGCATGCCGAGCTGGTGGGCCGTGCGGTGCACGTCGATCCAATCCTGGGTGGTGCACTTCAGACGGCTGATGCGGTGGCGCACGGCGTCGTCCAGAATCTCCGCGCCGCCGCCGGGGATCGAATCCAGACCGGAATCCCGCAGGCGCGCGATGGTGTCGCGCAGGCTCAGGCCGCTCACCTCGGCGATGTTGGTGACTTCGGGCGCGGAGAGGCAGTGCAGGTGAATCGGGAACCGCTGCTTGATGCCGCGGAACAGGTCCTCATACCACTCGATCTTGAGATCGGGGTGCAGGCCGCCCTGCATCAGCACGCCGGTGCCGCCCAGGTCGAGCGTTTCCTGGATCTTCGCGAAGATCGTTTCCTTCGTCAGGACGTAGCCTTCGGCGTGGCCCATGGGCCGGTAGAACGCGCAGAAGCTGCAGTACTCGGTACAGAAGTTGGTGTAGTTGATGTTGCGGTCGATGATGTAGGAGACAATGCCCTCGGGGTGCCATTTGCGGCGCACCGAATCGGCTTCCATGCCGATCGCGATCAGGTCATCGGAGCGGAACAGGTCGAGAGCTTCCTGGCGAGTGATCATAGGACCCAGCCGTTAATTCTAAGATAGCAAACCGTGACTCCGGTCACTGCCCGGCGGGCGGGCGAGGCGCAGAATGAAATCATGAGCGACTACACGTTATACCTCAGCTTGGAGGCCGAAGTGCAGATCCCGGAAAACGGCATCCTCAGCCGCACGTTGTACAACGACGACTACGTGAAGGTGGTGATCTTCGGCTTCGCGCCCGGCCAGGAGCTCTCGGCGCACACCGCGCCCATGGCGGCGTCGCTTTACTTCGTGCAGGGCGAGGCCCGGCTCACGCTCGGCGAGGACGTTCGGGAAGTGAAGGCGGGAGCGTTTGTGCACATGGCGCCGCAATTGCAGCACGGGATCCTGGCACGCACGCCGGTGGTGATGCTGTTGACGATGCACAAGCAGGCGCGGGTGGCGGCATAGCGCTTTTTGCACTCCAAGTGTACACTGGATACGTTGCCGACAGTTCTTCGCGCCGGGCCACACCGGTTCTTCTTTTACTCAGCCGATCGAGAGGAACCACCACACGTTCACGTGGAGCGGGATGAGTCTGAAGCTAAGTTCTGGCTGGATCCGGTCCGCCTCGCGCGGAATCGAGGCTTCAGCCGGGCTGAGGTGGGAAGGCTGGAGAGCTTCGTCGCGGAGAATGCCGCAGTCTTGTTGAGGGCATGGTATGACTATTTCGGGGATCGAACTCGCGGAACCAATGGCGAAGAGCCTCACGATCACTGAGGATTCGCTGATTGCGGACCTTGTCGACGGCCGGACGATCGCGGTGCCGCTCGGGTGGTTTCCCCGCTTGATGCATGGCACAGCCGGTGAGCGGGCGAACTGGCGCTTCATCGGAAACGGTACGGGCATTCACTGGCCGGACTTAGATGAAGACATCAGCGTGGAGAGTCTTCTGGCGGGGAGGATCTCCGCTGAGACGCAGGAGTCCCTTCGGCGGTGGCTCGGGGCACGGACAACCACGCAGTAGAGGCTGTTCCAGGCATTGCCGCGCGCCAGAGCATCGAACATCAGATTTTACGATGTTTGATGTGCTAGGATGTATGCATGCGGACGACCTTGGACCTGGACGATGACATCGTGACGGTTGCAAAACAACTGGCCAAGCAGCGCAGCATGACTATGGGCCAGGTGATTTCCGATCTGGCGCGACAGGCCCTGGAGCCGAGTTCCCGGGCGAAGACGCGCAACGGAGTGCTCTTGTTCACGCCGAAGTCCGGGGCGAGGAAGCCCAGTCTCGCGTTGGTCAACCGCCTTCGGGATGAGGGATGAGAACCACACTTCTGGACGTCAACGTGCTCGTCGCCCTGTTCGATCCCGCTCATCCGAACCACGAGGACGCGCACCAATGGTTCGCTCGAGGCCGGAAGAGCGGGTGGGCCACCTGCCCGCTCACGGTGAACGGATGCGTCCGCGTTTTGAGCAACCCGGCCTACCCGACGGTTGAGGCGACTCCCGCTGAAGTGATGTCCCGTTTGCGCCTGTTGTGTTCCGCCTCCGATCACAATTCCTGGGATGACTCCGTGTCGTTATTGGACGAGAGCCTCTTCCGGGCGCGGATGATTGAGGGCCATCAGAAGATCACCGACATCTATCTGCTCGGCCTGGCCGTTCGACAGCAAGGTCAACTGGCTACTTTCGACCGGTCCATTCCTCTGAAGGCGGTAGTAGGCGCCGAGGCCGCGCACCTCGAGGTACTGGGAACTGGGCGCCCGGGGGGCTGACGAACCGGCTCAATCTTACCCCGCCGCAGCCAGTTGCCGCTCCATGGCTTGCACGAACAGATAGATGCCGAAGAGCGGCGTGGGATCGCCCTTGCCCCATCGGTTCACTTGCCATTTGGCGCGCAGGCACTTTACGTCCGCATGTTCGGAAAGATCGAGCAGGATCTGGTACGTGCCGCAATAGAACTTCTGCGGGAACGAGATCAAAGGCTTGGCGCCCCAATCGGACCCATCCGCGGTGCCCCAGACCGACAAGTCGATGCTTTCCTGTTCAATAATTCGCGTGATCCCCAAGGTGAGGATCAGGTGTTCGCCCTGCTGATCGCCAAGGTTGAGATCGGGCCCCGTTCCTGCCTCGCGAACGGTGGTCTCCGGCAATAAGAACTGTGGAAGCATTGCTGTCTTCCCGCCCGGCCAAAATCCAGTTACGTCGTCTTGAGCTTCAGAATTTGGTGCCGTGCTTCTTCCAGAGTCTCATATTTCTTACAGAAACAAAAGCGTACCTGTTGGCGTCCAGGCTCCGGATGAGCGTAAAAACTGGACCCTGGCACGGCAGCAACTCTCAATTTTTCAATTAGATACCTAGTGAAGACTACGTCGTCGGCGAAACCCAGGCCGGAAATATCGGTCATGACATAATACGCACCGCGGGGAATAAAACACCTTAATCCGGCGTTTTCGAGGGTTTCGAGGATGTGGTCGCGCTTGGCGGCGTACTGGGAAGCGAGGGTAGTATAGTAGTTATCACCCATGGCCAGCGCCATGGCGCCGGCCTGCTGCAGCGGCGAAGCGGCCCCCACCGTGAGAAAATCGTGCACCTTCCGGATAGAATCGGTCAGGTCCGGCGGGGCCAGCACCCAGCCCACACGCCATCCGGTGACGGAATAAGTCTTGCTCATGCTGTTGACGAGGATGGAGCGCTCGCGCATTCCCGGCAGCGACAGGATGGGAACGTGCACGGCGCCATCGTAAAGGATGTGCTCGTAGATCTCGTCGGTGATGGCCAGCGCGTCGAATTCCTGGCACAGGCCGGCGATGAACTCCAGTTCCTGGCGCGTGAACACCTTGCCGGTGGGGTTGTTGGGCGAATTCAGAATGATGGCCTTGGTGCGGTGCGTGAAGGCGCGGCGCAGCTCGTCGCGATCGAAGCTCCACTGGGGGGCGTGCAGCGTGACGTACCGCGGTGCGGCCCCGCTGAGCTGCGTATCGGGGTTGTAGTTCTCGTAAAACGGCTCGAAGAGAACCACCTCATCGCCGGGATTGAACACCGCCAGGCAGGAGGCGATCATGCCCTCGGTCGCGCCGCAGCAGACCGTGATCTCGCGCTCGGGATCGAACTCCAGGCCGTAGGTGCGCCGGTACTTGGCGGCGATGGCGTCGCGGAAGGGCTTGGCTCCCCAAGTGATGGAGTATTGGTTGATGTCGGCCGCGATGGCGTCGGCGGCGGCGCGTTTCAGCGCCTCGGGGGCGGCGAAATCGGGGAAGCCCTGGGCCAGGTTGATGGCGCCGTGCTGGAAGGCAAGGCGGGTCATCTCGCGAATCACCGATTCGGTGAAGTTCACGATTCGATCGCTGCGAAAGCGGGTCCGTGGAGCGGTAGCGGTAGACGACACCTTTCGAGATTATCAAAGAAAGGAGCCGAGAAAGCGGGCCCGCCCGAATTGTCGCCGACGGCCGGGCCCCGTTAGCCTGAAAGGAACGTGACAAGTAATCTAGCAGCGCGGCCGGCGCGGGACAAGTGAACTTTGGATAATGCGAGGATGCTAACCCCGGGAACTATTCCTTCGTGGCAGCGTATATTTCAGAGGCGCATGAGAGTGTGGTCGGAAGTCCGCCGTGGTCTCCAAATCGCCGCCATCGCGGCGGTGATCTACACGGGCTGGGTAGTGGCCGGCCGGCAATTCGCCGCCCGGCGGTGGAAGTCTCGGCAGGCCGTGGCGCCGCCGGATGCCCAAGCCGCGTTCGACCGCATTTATGGCGGCACGGCGGTCAAGATCCTGCAGTTCTACGCGCGTGAGGGTACGCTCACCGAGGGTGGCGAATCGGTAATCTGCTACGGGGTGCTGAACGCCAAATCGGTTCGGATCGAGCCTCCGGTGGACGGGGTATTCGTCGCCCTGAACCGGTGCGTGTCGGTTCGGCCGGAGCACGACACCCGCTACACGCTGACCGCCGAGGGCAACGACGGGCACACGGTTTCTGAGTCGTTTGTGCTCGCCGTGAAGCCCGATCAGGCTACGCTCCCCAAGATCACCTCGTTTCGCGTGGTGGATCGCAAGACCGACTATCGCGGCCGGCCCGTGTTTTTGCTCACCTTCGGCGCGCAGAACGCGGAAACGGTGGACATCGATCCTCCCGCCTTTCCCACCCTGCACGGCGCCCCCTACGGCCGCTTCTATGTAGCGCCCGAGAAGACCACCACCTACACCCTGACCGTCACCGGGAAACGCGGCCACAAGACGCGCCAGCAACTCACGGTGGAAGTGCCGTAGTACACGTTCTCGTAAATACGGTCACGTATTCACGGTCGTGGCTCCGAACGGTTCCGGAGCCCGCGCGCGTCAGCAAGCGGTGCCGCCGTCTCTTAGTGACTCCTGAAAGCCTCCCTGGAGATTCCGTGGGCGCCAGAGCGATTCCCTGAGTCATGCGGATACCCACCTCGGATGATGGAAAGAGGATTTCAGGGATTGGCACTGCGGAGATCCCGGTGGAGCAAACCTGGCCCGCGCGTAAGATGCCGCAGCAGGTAAGTGCAGGCGGCGGCGCGGCCGGCATCGGGGCTTTCCGCAGCCAGGGATTGGAGCACACTCTCCAGCACTTCCCGCCGCTCTTCTTCAAAGGTGGACGGGGCCGGGCGCGGGGCGCACCCCGGCGGGCGTCGATCTCCCCAGCCATTGTTCGAAGTCGCCTGCCCCTGTACCGGGATCCGCATCGTCAAAACCGCCTTCGAAGGACTTATCGGCCGGCTCCTCTCTTTCCATAGCCAGTGTTTCCATAGCCAGCGTTTCCATAGCCACCGTCCTGTTCCACAGCCGGGGTTAATGGTTTATCCCTTCTCCGTCGATATGCTTCATGGAGTCCCTATGATCCGGTTGACCAGGCTCAATCACGTATCGCTCGTGCTCAACTCCGATCTGATCGAACACATTGAAGAAACGCCGGATACGGTAGTCACCCTGACCACCGGCCAGATCCTGCGGGTGCGCGAGAGCGCCGATCAAGTGGTGGCGCGGATCGTGGAATTCCGCAGAAGAATTTTCCGGGCGGAAGAACTACGGGAAGCGGGGGATTCGGCCGGGACCGCCGGGAAACCGGAGCGGCCGGAGACCTTGGGCTGAAAACTCATGGCAGAAACGGCAGAACCGAAGAAGGCGCCCCAACAGAAAGCTCCGAAAGCCGCCAAGAAAGCTGGTCCCACGGGCGAGCGTGTGCGGCCGGACGTGGCCACGCTGGCCGGGATCGCGGTGGCGCTGGCGGGGATCGTGGGGGGGCTCCTACTGGAAAAAGGCAGCATCCAGGATGTGGCCCAAGGCACCGCGGCGATGATCGTGATGGGCGGGACATTCGGAGCGGTGCTGGTGACCACGCCGATGCCCGTGTTCGTGCGCTCCTGGAAGCGTCTCGCGACCATCTTCTTCGACCGGACCATTTCCTTCGCGGCCATCGTCGAATCGCTCATTCAATACGCCACCAAGGCCCGCAAGAACGGCATCGTCAGCCTGGAGATGGAAGCCGCGGCCATTTCCGACCCGTTCCTGCGCAAAGCGCTCAGCATGGCGGTGGATGGCACCGATCTTCAGGAGATCCGCAAAATGATGGAGACCGATATCGATCTGAGCGAGCAGGCGGCGGATGCCGAAGCCAAGGTTTGGGAATCGGCCGGAGGCTACGCGCCCACGGTCGGTATCATCGGCGCGGTCATGGGGCTGATCCAGGTGATGAAGCACCTGGAGGACATCAAAGAAGTGGGACACGGCATCGCCGTAGCGTTTGTGGCGACGGTCTACGGGGTGGGAAGCGCCAATATTTTCTTCCTGCCGGCGGCCAGCAAACTGCGGGCCCGCATGCGCGAGGCGACGCTGCTGAAGGAGATGACGCTGGAAGGCGTAGTGGGCATTGTGGAAGGTCTGAACCCCACGTTGATCCGCATGAAGCTGGAGGCCTTCAATCAGCACCCCGAAAAGCCCAAGAAGGTCAAGGAGGCCAAGGAGGCCAAGAAGCCCCAGGCCGCGCAGCCGGCTGCCAAGGCCTCGCCGGACCCCAAAAGTACGCCGCAGACGGCCTCGGCGGGGGATTAGCCCATGCGAGCCAAGAAGGCGCCAGCCCACGAGAACCACGAACGCTGGCTGGTGTCGTACGCCGATTTCATCACCCTGCTGTTCGCGTTTTTCGTGGTGATGTTCGCCTCCACGCAAGCCGACAAGAACAAGACCAAAGCCTTCTCCGATTCGGTGCGCGAAGCCCTGGAACACGGCCAATTCAGCACGGCGATCTCCACCGTGCTGGGGCGCGGCAAGCACGAGGCCCACCGGGAAGTCCTCCCCACGGAGCGCGTCAGCATGTCGGAGAACCGGCTGCCGCCGCCACCACCGCCCGAACCCAAGGGTCCCGCCCATCCGGCCGACCTGGCGAAATCGCTCGCCACGCTGCAGCAGGGGCTCGAGTTCGAGCTGAAGAGCGGCAAGGTGCAGCTCAAGCTGGAAGGGCGCGGCCTGGTGATCAGTATGCGCGAAGCGGCGTTTTTCGCTTCCGGGGACGACTCGGTGGCGCCGGCCAGCTTCCCCATCATCGCCAAGATCGCGGCGGTGATCCAGGATCTGCCGCAAGCGTTGCGCCTCGAAGGCCATACCGACTCCGTGCCCGTCCACAACTCGCGCTTCCGCAGCAATTGGGAACTCTCGGCGGCGCGCGCCATCGCCATGATGGAGCTGCTGCGCCAGCGTTTCCAGGTCGCGCCCGAACGCATGGCGGTAGTAGGGTATGCCGAAAACGCACCGGCCGACAGTAATGCTACCGAGGAAGGGCGGGCGCACAATCGCCGCGTCGACCTGGTAGTGCTTTCGGCGGAAGCGATGAGGTCCGAGCCGGGCCCGCTGGCGGGCCCTCCGGGCTCGACGGACGCCACGCCGGCGAATGCCGCCAGGAAAGAACCATGAACTATCAAACCGCCCATTGGGGGCTCATCGCGGTGGACGAATCCTCCACTGTCGAATTCCCGGAAGGACTGCCCGGGTTTGAAGAATGCCGCGGGTTCGTTCTTTTGCAGCATCCGGAGCACGCGGGGCTGGTGTTCCTGCAGAGCCTGGAACGCGCGGAACTGTGCTTCCTGGCACTGCCGGTCCGCGCCGTCCGGCCGGACTACTCACTGGCCCTGTCGGGCGAGGACACGGCACTGCTGGGCTTCCCCGAGGACGGGCAGCCAGTGCTGGGAAGCGACGTGCTGGCGCTGGCGATTCTCTCTCTGGCGGAGGGCCGGATGCCCACCGCCAACCTGCTGTCCCCGGTGGTGATCCACAGCCGCACGCGCCGCGCGGTGCAAGCCATCCGGCCGGACCAACGCTATGGCTGCCGAGAACCGCTGGAGGAGACCGTATGCTTGTGATCCGCAGGCACCCGGGGGAATCCATTCTCATCGGCGGAGAGATCGAGCTCGAGGTCATCGAGTGCGGCCACAACCGCGTGAAACTGGGGATCCGCGCGCCCCAGCACATTCCGGTGATGCGCGCCGAAGTGAAGGCCACCAGGGAACAGAACCTGGCGGCGGCGCAATCGATCTCGGGCGGAGCGATACCGGCGGGGCTGGGGCGGCGCGCCCGCGGCGGGCCGGCGGTCCCCTTGCTGGGGGGCGGACCGGCATGAAGTCCACCGTTGAGAAGCTGCTGCGGAGGGCCCTGGCGGTTCACCAGTCGGGCCGCGTGGACGAGGCGGAACCGCTCTACAGCGCGGTCCTGGAGCGCGACCCGAACAACGCCGATGCCTGGCACCTGTTGAGCCGGGTGTCGATCCAGCGCGGCGATTGGAAGGAGGCCGCGGTGCGCGTCCTGCAGGCCATCCGCCAGCAGCCGGCGGTCCCGGCCTTCCACACCAGCCTGGGTGAGATTCTGGCGGCCCAAGGCCGGACCTGGGAAGCCTCGTTGTGCTACCAGGAAGCGCTGCGCCTCGCGCCCGGGTATGCTCCGGCACTGGTCAACCTGGGCAACGCGCTGCAGAACCAGGGCCAGTACCGCGATGCCTGCGTGGCTTACTGGCGGGCCATCCAGGCGCAGCCCGATTGCGCCGAAGCCTTCAGCAACCTGGGGAACGCACTGCGCGCGGAAGGCCGGCACGACGAAGCGCTGGCGTGCTACCTGGAGGCCTATCGTCTGCGGCCGAGCTGTCCCGAGGTGGCGGTGAACCTGGCGGCGGCGCACCTCCAACTGGGGCGAAACGCGGAGGCCGAGGAATGGGCGAGGCGGGCGCTGCGCTCGAGCCCGGGGATGGTTCAGGGGCTTTCCAACCTGTCGGTGGCGCTGCTGAACCAGCAACGCTACGCGGAAGCCGAGCTGACCGCCCGGGAAGCGCTGGCGGGGGCCCCGTCGGCGGCCCATCTGCATTCCAACCTGGGGTCGGTGCTGCTGCACCAAAAGAAGTTCGACGAGGCCGAAACCGCATGCCGGCAGGCCTTGAAACTCCAGCCCGGCTATCCCGAGGCAGCCAACAATCTGGGCGCGGTGCTGCAGTTCCGGGATCGTCTGGAAGAGGCCGCCCGGCAGTTCGAGAGCGTATTGCGCGCGCGGCCGGCGTTTGCCGAAGCGTGGACCAACCTGGGAACGGTGCGCCAGGCGCAGGGCCGCAACGCGGACGCTCTCTCCTGTTTTGAGGAAGCGCTGCGCCTCAACCCGGCCCACGTCAAGTCGCACTTCTGCCACTCCCTGGCCCTGCTGGCGGCTGGCCGTTTCCGGGAGGGATTCGCGGAATACGAATGGCGCTGGAAGGTGCTGGCGGAGAAGCCTCGAGCGTGGTCGCAGCCCTGGTGGGACGGCTCCCCGCTGGGGGGCAGGACCATCCTTTTGTATGCCGAGCAGGGTCTGGGCGATACCATCCAGTTCGCGCGCTACGCTCCGCTGGTGGCCGGGCGCGAAGGCCGGGTCGTGGTGGAATGCCAGGAGCGCCTGGCGGCCATCGTCCGTTCGATCCGCGGCGTCTCCGAGGTGCTTACGCCCCAATCGCCGCTGCCGCCGTTCGACGTGCAGGCGGCGTTGATGAGCCTGCCGCGCCTTTTGGGCGCGACCCTCGACACCATTCCGTGCCAGACGCCTTACCTGTCGATCGAGCCGGCGCTGGTGGATCGCTGGAGGGAGATGCTGGGACCGCCACGCGGCCTGCGCGTGGGGCTGGCGTGGGCCGGCAACCCAGAACATGCCAACGACCGGCACCGGTCGTTTCCCTTGGGGGTCCTGGCCCCGTTGCGCACCATTCCCGGAATCCAATGCTACAGCCTGCACGTGGGGGACAAGGCCGCAGCCGAGGTGCGGGACTCCGGCGGGTGGGTTCGCCAGGTTTTGACCGAAAACGGTCTGACGAGAACCGGCTTACCGGAAAACGGCTTGACGGAAAATGGTGGGGTGCCCGAGCTGGGCGCTTTGATGTGCTGCCTGGACCTGGTGATCACGGCGGACACCATGCCGGCGCACCTGGCGGGGGCGCTGGGCCGCCCGGTGTGGACGCTCCTCTCGGGAGCGGCGGACTGGCGCTGGCATGGGGAGCGCGAAGACAGTCCGTGGTATCCCACCATGCGGCTGTTCCGCCAGCCGCGCCCGGGGGATTGGGATGCGGTGGTCGACCGGGTCTGCGGTGAGATTTGCGGTCTTTCCGTTAAAGGTTCGGCCATGGGAACCGATGAGCCTGAGTGAAGGCCGGAACGCGAGGCGCCAAGCGGCTTCGCGGAAACCGGCAACGGCAGGATGCCGAAAACTCCAGAACAGGATGTGAGATCATGATTTCCCTTCAAACCAACGTAAATTCTCTTCTCGCGCAGCAAAACATGCGCGTCAACAGCCTATTCCAAACCCAGACCATTGAGCAGTTGACCTCCGGCTACCGCATCAACCAATCCGGCGACGACGCCGCCGGGCTGGCCGTGGCCAACAAGTTTCGCAGCGATGTGGCCGAGCTGACCCAAGGCGTGCGCAACGCCAACGACGGCGCGGGCCAGTTGCAGATCATGGATGGCGGACTCAACAACATTTCCCAGATCGTCAACCGTCTCAAGACCCTGGCCACGGAGTCCGCCTCGGACACCTTTGCCGGGGACCGCTCGACTCTGAACAACGAGTACCAGACGCTGCTGACGGAACTCGATCGCCAGGCCTCCAACATCGGTCTGGTGAACAATGGCGCGTTCAACAGGAGCCTCTCGGTGTACCTCGGGGGCGGGAGTACGCAAACCAACGCCCAAGTCTCGATAGACCTGAGCGGCCAAGCCAATCAGGTGGATTCCTCCGGCCTGAACCTCAAAACCACCAACATCGACGCCGGCGGAACCACGCTGACCGGGAACACCATCAACACCCTGAACGACCCCACCACCATGATCCTGACAGGCGGCGTCACCGGGGGCACCCAGACCTTCGTGGTGAATTATATCGGTTCGTCCGGCGCGCAGCAGTCGGTGAACGCCACCGTCACCTCCACCGGCACGGCCGGCGTCTCGGTGGCGAACGCGGTGAGCCAATTGAACCAGCAGCTCAGTACGTTGGGACTGACGGCGGCGGTGGACTCCTCGGGGAGCCTGGTATTTGGCGGCACCGCGGCCTTTTCCCTGTTGAGCGCCAACGTCACCGGCGCGGGTGTGAGCGTGCTCTCGGGGCTGGCGACCCAGGCCAGCACGGCGATCAACATGGCCGATACCAACATCGCGGTGGGTACCACTACCTCGATGGTGGGCGACGTCCTTCCCGAAATCCTCTCGTTTACCAACGGCACCGTTACCAAGAACGTCACCCTGGATGCCTCCAACGTCACCACGGCGAACATGGTGGACGCCATCAACGCCCAGACCGCATCGATGGGCATTTACGCGGTGAAGACCGACGCCCTTGCCAACGGCGGCTTCGCCATCCAGAGCAACGGCAGCTTCAACATCACCATGGTGCAACTCGACACCAACCTGGCCGGGCCGTGGACCGGCTCCGTGGCCCCTGGGAATTCGCCAGCCATTACCGCGGCCAGCCAGGCCGCCTCGACCACCGGCAATTCCCTGGCGGCTCTGACCGCCATCGAAGCCGCGGTCGCCAAGATCGGCACGGTGCAGGGCCGGGTGGGCGCGGGCGAAAACCAGTTGCAGTACGCCATCAACCTGGCGCAATCGCAGATCACGAATTACTCCTCGGCCGACTCCAATATTCGCGACGCGGACATCGCGGCGGAAGCGGCCAACCTGACCAAAGCGCAGGTGCTGCAGCAGGCATCCATTGCCGCGATGGCGCAGGCCAACTCCGCTCCGCAGCAGATCCTCTCGCTCCTTCGCGGGTAAGCTGACGGTGCTTAACCCCGGGTGGGCCGGCGTGTAACCGGCCCGCCCGGACCTTTTCTGGAGGATGGTGATGGGTACCACGACCAACGCAATCTTTACCGGCAGCAGCCAGTTCTCGGCCCAGTTGCAGCAGGTGGTCGCGCAGGCTGTTTCCGTGGCTTCGCTTCCCATGCAGGCGATGCAGACGGACGTCACCAATCTGCAGTCGCAGTCTTCCGAGCTGGGTACCCTGAACGGCGACCTTGGCTCTCTCCAAACGGCCATCGCCACCCTGAATTCGGCATTAGGGCAGGGGTCGTTTGCCACGTCCAGCTCCACCCCAGCAGTAGCTTCGACGGCCTTAACCGGCACTCCGGCGGCCGGCTCCATCTCTGTCGAAGTGGACGACCCGGGCGCCTATGCCAGCGCCATGAGCAGCGACGGGTTGCCCACGGTGGCGGACCCTACGAAATCGAGCGTCAGCACGGCCGCCACTTACACTCTCACCGTGGGAACCGCGACCTATTCCATCACTCCCCAAGCCAACACGCTCTCGGCGCTGGCGGCCGCCATCAACGGAAATGGCAATGCCAACGTGCAGGCCACCCTGGTCAATCTCGGTTCGACCTCTAGTCCGGACTATCGGCTCTCGCTCCAGGGCTCCCAACTCGGAGATCTGCCTATTCAGTTGTCGGCCGACGTGACGGCCTCGGACGGCAGCACGTCGGAACAGCCTTTGCTCACCGCCGGGGCGGTGGGAGCGCCAGCCGCTTACCGGATCAACGGCCAACCCGACCAATCGGCCGATCCTCTGACTAGCAACTCTCCCACCATCACGGTTTCTCCGGGTGTCTCGGTGACGCTCCTAGGGACCGGGACCACCACCATTACGATCGCCCAAAACACCAACGCGGTCAGCCAGGCGCTTTCCAAATTCGTTAGCGCCTACAATACCGTAACGACGGAAATCAACACCAACCGCGGCCAGGGAACCGGCGCCCTCCAAGGCCAGAGCATCCTGTCCACGTTGTCGGAAACGCTGCAACGGATCTCCGGCTACTCGACCGGCAACAGCGGAATCTCGTCGCTGACTTCGCTGGGCCTGTCCTTTGACGATAAAGGCGTTCTGTCTTTCGATTCATCGGCGTTCTCCACCGCCACCACCGGGAATCTCGCGCAACTGACCAGTTTCCTGGGCTCGACCGGCGCCGGCGGCTTTCTGAAGGCTGCCAACGACGCGTTGACCGGGTTGACGGATCCGTCCACCGGCGTCATCCAGGACGGCATCACTTCTCTGCAGGGCCAGGTCACCCATGACAATCAGTCGATCAGCGATCAGCAAGTTGAGATCACCGCGCTTCAAAACAACCTGAACACCCAGATGGCGAACGCGGACGCGGCCATCGCCACCATGGAGCAGCAGTACAGCTATCTTTCGGCACTGTTCACCCAAATGCAGACAGATGCCCAGAACAACGGATGAGGCCAGGCATGCAGACACTCGACAGGGAAGAGGAAGCGCTGCGCCGCGCGGTCGGCCGCAACGATTTCACCGGCGCCGCACTCTCCGCCCGGCGGTACACCAACCTGGTGGAGTCCGGCCTGCGGGATCTGGCGCCGGCGGATGCGGAGGCGCGCGTGCGCCAGGCGCGCAGCCTGCTCGAATGGGCGCGGCGCAATCTCCGCGCCGCCCGCACCCGCATCTCCCAGAAGCTCGTTCAGTTGCAAGGCATCTCCCGGTACCACGCCGCGATTCCCATGCCCCCCGCCCCCATTCACACCTGGAAGATCGACGCCTGATTTGTCCCTGCCCCGTGGGACAGACGCTTTCGTCTTCTCCCCTGCCCGCACTGCCTGAGAAAGCCTGTGCCACGGTAGCATGGAAAGGTGCCCCGTTACGCAGCCATCGACATCGGCAGCAACTCCATCCGTATGGAGGCCGCGGAAGTGGTGCCGGGACAACCTGTCCGGATTCTGGCCTCCGAGCGCGAAGTCACGCGTCTGGGTGAGAGCGTCTTTCGCAGCGGCTCCGTCAGCGAAGAAGCGCTCAAAGCCACTTGCGCGGTGCTAGCGCGCATGTGCGGCCTGTACCGCCGGCTGGACGTGGTGGGGGTGCGCGCGGTGGCCACCAGCGCTATCCGCGATACGCGCAACCAGCGGGAATTCGTCGCGCGCGCTTCGGAAGCCGCCGGCGCTCCGGTCGAGATCATTTCCGGCCGCGAAGAAGCCCGCCTGATTCACCTAGGCGCGGAGAGCAACTGGCCGCAGGCGGGAAAGCGCACCCTGATCTTCGATATCGGAGGTGGCAGCGCGGAGATTATCGCGAGTGAAGGCGGCCGGCTGCGCGAGGCGTTCTCCAAGCCCTTGGGCGCCGTCCGCCTGCGCGAGATTTTCCTCAAGGACGATCCGCCCGCCCAGCGCCAACTCCACCAGATGCAGGAGTACATTCGGGAAAAGCTGGCGAGCGCCGTCGCCAAGCTGGGACGCACCGGCTGGGATCGCGCGATTGCCACATCCGCCACCGCCGCGGCGGTGGCCAGCGCGGTGGCGCGCGTGCAGCGTGCCAAACGCGACGAGATCGACCGGCTGCGGGTCTCCACCTCGCAGGTGCGCCGGCTCTACGAGAGAATCGCGGAGCTGAACCTGGTGGGCCGGCGCGCGGTCACCGGCATCGGTCCGCGCCGCGCCGAAATCATCGTGCCTGGGGTCGCGGTTCTCCTGGAGTTCCTGAGCGAATTCCACCTGCCCGCGGTCTTTTACTCGCGCGCCGGCGTTCGCGACGGCATCATCGCCGACCTGGCGGCGCGCAACGTGGGCGCCGAACTTTCCCGTCTCGACCGCGAACAGCGCCGGGAGGTGGAGGAAATGAGCCGGCGCTACGGTGTGTCGCTCGAGCACGCGCGCAAGGTGGCCAATATTTCCAGCCTGCTGTTTACCGCGCTGCAGCCCCTGCACGAGTTGCCGCCGGCCAGCGGCAAGCTGCTGGAGGCGGCGGCCTACCTGCACGACGTGGGGCATTTCGTTTCGAACATCGGCCATCACAAGCATTCGTACTACGTGGTAGCGAACTCGGACATCGCGGGATTCACCGAGCGGGAGCGCACTCTGATTGCCATGCTCTGCCGGTATCACCGCAAGTCGCTGCCCAGCCCGGTGCACAACGCCTTTCAGTCGCTCTCGGTGGACGAAAAGCGCACGCTCATGATGACCATTCCAATTCTGCGGCTGGCGGACAACCTGGATCGCAGCCACGAACCGCGCATCCAGCGCGTGGAATGCCACCTGCGGGATGGCGAAGTGGTACTGCAGGTCCACTCCCGCGGCGACGTCGACCTGGAGCAGTGGGCCGCCGAGCGCGCAGGCGAAGCGTTCCGCCAAGTCTACAACCGGCCCGTCACAGTGGAGAAGGCGCGGGCTATGCGAGCCTGATAGGGAGGGCCCGATATAAGGGCCTATTATAAGAGATTGTCATGCGAGAGTACGCGCGTCTGCAAACGGCGATTCTGCTCCGCCGGTTCGCGTTCCAGGTGAACCGCGCCGCCCGATCCGGCGACGCCGAGTCGATCCACGACCTGCGGGTCGCCATCCGGCGCTTGAGCCGCTGCCTGCGTGCGTTTTCGCAATTCTATCCGGACCCGTCCTGGAAAAGGATTCGCCGGCAACTGGCCGAGCTGATGGAAACGGCGGGGACGGTGCGCGACCGCGACATTGCGCTCCAACTCCTGGCCGACGCCGGACTCCCCCAGCGCGCGGCGATTGTCGCGCGTCTCCAGGCCGAGCGGCGCCAGGCGGCGGCCGATCTGCTCCTTGAGATTCGCCGCTGGAAGAGCCGGGACTTGTCGAAAAAATGGCGGAGCCGGCTGGAGTTGTAGGCCGGGGCGCTCCCATCCTGGCAACAGGGGCTCTCACACCGCCGCCGCCCTCGCATTCGCTATAATGGAATTTCCCCTTCTCACACAGGAGTTTTCAGAGAAATGTTTGATCTGTTTCGCAGCCGAGATAAAGCCGTGCGCATCGGGCTGGGCGCGCTTTTGGTGCTGGTCGCCCTTTCCATGCTCACGTACCTGATCCCGAGCTATAGCACGGGCGCCGACCCGACGGACGTGGTGGTGGCCGAGGTCGGCAGCGACACCATCAGCCTGCCCGATGTGCAACGCCTGATTCAGAACACCGTTCGCGGGCGCCAGTTGCCGCCGGAAATCCTGCCGAATTTCATCCCGCAGATCATCGATAACGTGATTACCGAGCACGCCCTCGCCTACGAGGCCGCGCGCCTCGGGTTCCAGGTGACCGACGCGGAATTGGCCGACGCCATTCGCCAGAACATCCCCACCCTGTTTCCCGACGGGAAGTTCGTGGGCAGGGACATGTACGCCGGCTTTTTGGCCCAGCAGAATCTCTCGATCGAGGAGTTCGAGGCGGACATGAAGCGCCAACTGCTCATCACGCGGCTGCGCGATGTGGCTTTGGAAGGAACCATCGTCAGTCCACTCGAAATCGAGCAGGAGTACCGCAAGAAGAACGAGAAGATCAAAATCCAGTACGTCAAGATCGCGGCCGACAAGTACAAGGCTGAAACGTTGCCGGCCGAACAGGAGATGCAGGACTACTTCAAGGCGAACGCCTCGAAGTACACGGTTGGAGAGACCCGCAACGTGACCATGTTGATCGCGGACCAGGCGAAACTGGAGCAGACCGTGAATCCCTCCGACATCGATCTTCAGCGCACGTACAATCAGAACCAGGAAAAGTTTCGCGTGCCCGAGACCGTCAAGCTGCGGCGCATCCTTCTGAAGACCCAGGATAAGCCGGCGGCCGATGAAGCCAAAATCAAGGCGCAGGCGGACGACCTGCTCAAACAGGTCAAGGCCGGCGGCAGTTTTGCCGACCTGGTGAAGAAGTATTCCGAGGACGAGGGGACGAAACCCACCAACGGCGAGATTTCGGTCTCCCGCGGCCAGATGCTGCCGGAAGCCGAACAGGCGGCGTTCTCGCTTAAGCCTGGGGAGAGCGCGGTGGTCAAGTCCTCCATTGGCTATGAGGTGATGCAGGTCATGCAGCACGACCAGGCGCGCTTGAAAAGCTTCGATGAGGTCAAAGGCGCTTTGGCCGGTGAGTGGAAGAAACAGCGCGTGAGCGACCTGATGCAGCAGATCTCCGACAAGGCCGAGGCGGCATTGAAGAAGGACCCGCTGCATCCCGAAAAAGTCGCGGCCGAGCTGAACATGCAAGTGGTCCAGGCGTATAACGTGGAAGGCGGCAAGCCGTTCCCCGAAATCGGTGCGAGCCCCGATTTCGACCAGGCCGTCACGGCCCTGAAGAAGGGTGAGGTCTCCCAACCGGTAGCCATCGCCGGCGACAAGATTGTGCTGGGGGTGGTGACCGACGTGATCCCGCCGCGGCCCCAGACGTTCGACGAGGCCAAAGACAAGGTGAAGGACACGATCGCCCAGAACAAGTCGAGCGCGGCCGTGCAGAAACACGCCCAGGAGCTGATGGACAAGGCCAAGTCGATGGGCGATCTGCAGAAGGCGGCCAAGTCCATGGGGCTGGAAGCCAAGACCTCGGAGGAATTCAACCGTGCGGGCACGGTGGAGGGCCTCGGCTCCGCGAGCTACGTGCAGGAGGCCTTCGGCCTGGCGGATGGTTCGGTGTTCGGTCCCGTCTCCACCACGGATGCCACGGTGGTGGGAAGAGTGATGCAGCACATCCAGCCGGACCTGTCGAAATTACCCGAGCAGCGCGTGGCGATTCGCGACGAGCTGAAGAGTCAGAAGGGGCGCGACCGCAATGCGTTGTTCCAGGAGGGTTTGCGCGAAGCGCTCGTCAAGCAGGGGAAGATCAAATATCATCAGGACGTGATCAAGCGTCTGATGAGCAGTTACATCGGCAATAGCTAGCCGGATGGTCCACCAATTCATCGAGTTTCTCCGGACGCTGACAGACCCCGAGCGGCTGATTCACCTGCTCAGCACGCTGCTTTCGGGATGGCTCGGCTACGCGGCCCTGTTCGCCATCGTGTACTCCGAGACGGGGCTGCTGGTAGGGTTCTTCCTGCCGGGCGATTCGCTCCTGTTCACCGTGGGAGTGGTGGCCGGCGCCGGGTCTTTGGATATCGCGCTGGTGAACGTCACGCTGATGGCGGCCGCCATGCTCGGCGATTCCACGGGATACCTGCTGGGCCGGCAGACGGGTCCTCGCATCTTCAGCCGTCCGGATTCGCGCCTGTTCAAGCAGGAGTATGTGACCCGCAC
>Ga0209415_10005745_pt1 | contig 22229 bp, 19 predicted proteins | sample PeaSoiSIISIP2007_FD_187696 | JGI IMG/M metagenome (GOLD analysis project Ga0209415, IMG submission 187696) | Peat soil microbial communities from Weissenstadt, Germany - SII-SIP-2007 (SPAdes) (version 2) | ecosystem: Environmental > Terrestrial > Soil > Wetlands > Peat | place: Germany... | reverse complement strand
CTCGCGACCGAAGAACCTTATGACAAGGCCGGCTCGTATGCGATTCAAGGCCGCGCTGGCCGCTACATCCCGCGCATCGAGGGCTGCTACTACAACGTCGTGGGGTTGCCCCTGGCGCATCTGCTTGTAACGCTGCGAGAATTGGGCTGGACCGAAGGCCAAGAAATGTAGCGCAGGGAGAGTCCGCGAGCCCTGCGGTTTTTCGTGCCGATAAGCAGAAAAAAGGCGCCCCGATCACTTGGGGCGCCTTTTGAATTGAATTTTCTCTTAGTTCTTACTTTTTCTTGGTCCCGCCCTGCGTCGCGGCGTTGTGTTTCTTGTCATAGATGTTCTTGGAAGCCCCGTTCTGTTCCTTGTTGACCTGTTTCTTTTCGCCGTTGGTAAGCTTGCCGCCGTTCGCGGAACGATCCGCCTTCACTTGCTGGTTGATGCCCTTCTGCTGATTTTCGAGCTTGGCGGTTTCGCCGGCGGTCAACTGGCCGCTCTTCACGCCCTGGGCGATGCGGGCCTGCTGATTTTCGCGACGCTGCCCCACCTGGTTATTGCCATAGTGCGCGGTGTTGGCGTTGTGCTTGTCCTGATAAATTTGCTTGGACATCTGGTTCTGCTGCTTGTTGACTTGCTGCTTTTCGGCCGTCGTCAACTTTCCGCCGTTGGCAGCGCGGTCGGCCCGGGTTTCGCCATTGATCGCGGCTTCCTTCGTTTCCAGCTTGGAAGTTTCACCGGCAGTCAGTTGGCCGCTCTTCACGCCTTGCGCGATACGGTCCTGCTGATTTTCCTTGCGCTGCGCCACTTCGGGCTTCTGCGCCGGAGTGCTGGGCGTGCTGGAACCCTGTGAAGCAGAACTTCCGGAACCGCTGCTCGGCGCGCTGGATGAAGGATCCTGTGCCAGCGCCACCGTGCCCAGCAGCAGCACCGCTGCAGGCAAAATCATCCACTTCGAGGAATTGTTACTCATAACCTGATCTCCTTTTTTCTTGCACCGAAAGGCTTGGATACCTGGTAGTACACGAGTTTGGGGAAAAAGTTGCGGTGCGACTACTGGTCGAAGGGTCAGCTTTGCTGAAGGAAGAATGACTGGAAGTTACCTTTTGGGCACAAACCCAGTGGCAGCTCAAATCTGGTGGTCATTCAAGATCGGATTTGCTTTTTCGCAGGGTTTTTTGCAGGAACTGCAAACTACGCCAATGTGCTAGTCACTTCCACCGAATTGGCGCTCTCTCCTTGAGGGCTGGTGGCGGAAACCACGTAATAGTAAGTTCCGTTCGCCAAACCTTCATCCGAGTGATTCGTGGCCGCCGTCGAGGCGACCAGCGCGTAGGGCCCCCCGCTCGTTCCGGAGCGCTTCACGTTATAGCTCGTTGCACCAACACTCGCGTTCCAGTTAATCGCCACCTGGCCGCGGCCGGGCTTCACAATAATTCCGGTTGGAGCCGTTGCCTGGCCCGCCTGAGCCGGGGGAGCCTGCATGGCGCCAGACATGCCATCCTTGAAGCTGCGAATACCCTCGCCCAGCCCCTTCATAACTTCTGGGATGCGCCGCCCACCAAAGAAAATCAGGACGATCGCCAAGACGATCAGCCAATGAAAAATACTGAATTCACCCATATTCTATCTCCGCTCCGACGTTGACCCTTCGGCTGCTCCGCAGCCGGGACAGTTTCGGTTTTCTTGAGGCAATGTTTCCGGTCGGTCCCCTACAGGATAACACGCTCATCGCCCGCACGTCGTGTTAACCGCTGGCGATCGAGGTATTCGAGCAGCGGGATAGCATATTTGCGCGAAATCCCGGAGAGCTCCTTGAACGCGGCAACGCCGATTCGCTCGCCCTTCGCCTTTTTGTACTGCTGGAGCAGCCCTGGAAGGCGATCGAGCGCTGCAGCGTGAAAAATGAGTTCCGGCGAGACGCGAACCAGAGTTTTCTCTCTCAACAGGATTTGCAGCAGATTTTCCGCGCGAGCTTTTTCGACGGCCATCTGCGCAAAGACCTCTTTCACCGAAGGCACGGCCAGATCGGCTTTTGCGAAAGTTTGCTCGATCTGTTGTTTGGCGCGCAATTCTTCCGGCGTCAGGGTGATTTCCCTGCCCGGGCTTTTTACCAACTCCGTCTGCAACTGCAGCTTCTTCTGTTGCACCAACACATCGAGCGCTGTCCGGAAGGATTCCGGACGCACACGCCTACCAAGGCTGGTTCGCAAGTCTTCGCGCGCGATACCGGGCAGAAGCGGATTTTCCTTGTGGAAGCGCTCGACACGGGCCAGCAGCTTTTCGCAGATTTCGAGGAATGTCTTTTCCGAGAGCACAACCAGCGGCTCCCGAGACACAGCGCGAAGTTGCTTTAATTGAGCCAAGGATTCTGTCGCGCCGCGCACTTCGCTTTCCAGCCATCCGGTTCGCGCGATAATCTCCCGCAATGGAACACCGAGAATGTTCCGTTCAGCGAGCGCCATCAAAATGTCGTCGTGCGTGCCTTTTTCCAAGGTTTTGAGATACGCAATGCGGCCGGTGTCTTTGCGCGCGGGGCGCCGCGCCAAAGGATCAAGGATCGCGCCCCCACCGATGGTCACCACGGGGGAAAACTGGCGAATGATGAAGCGGTCTCCATGGCCAAGGACGAGTTCTTCCTGCAGTTTGAAATGCGCCAGAGCGCTTGCTCCCGGCAGGAGAGGGGCGCCATCGTGCAAATAGACCTCGGCGATGGTCTCCGCCGTTCCCGCGTGGAAATGAACTTGCGCGCGATGTTTCAGCGGTGGCGCTGTGGGTAGCAGTTCCAGGCGAACATCTGCGCGGCGTGCGGCGCCGAAGCGTCCCGGCGCAGCAACGACCATGCCCCGCTGGATGGCCGTGTGCTCGATTCCAGAGAGATTCATGGCGCTGCGTTGCCCGGCTTGCACCCGCTCGACAGCCTTTCTGCCGGAGTGCAGTCCGCGCACTCGCAGAACCTGGTGCATGGGCAGCAGCTCGACGTCTTCTCCGATGTCGGCCTGGCCCGAAACTACCGTGCCGGTCACTACCGTGCCGAAACCCTTTACGGAGAACGAGCGGTCAATGGGCAAACGGAAATAGCGCGCTGTATCTTTTTCGCCTGATTGGCTCGCAGCAGCGATGAGCGCAGCCTTCATCTCCGCAATCCCCGCGCCCGTTCTTGCGCTGACGGGCAAAATTGGCGCACCGGCTAGAAACGAGCCTTTAACGAATTCCTCAACGTCCAACCGTACGAGCCCCAGCGTATCCGCGTCCACTAGATCGCTTTTCGTCAGGGCAATAACACCCTGTTGCACGCCGAGCAAGCGGCAAATGTCGAAATGTTCGCGGGTTTGCGTGCGAATGGCTTCGTCGGCGGCGATGACCAGCAGAACGAGGTCGATCCCCGAAGCACCTGCAAGCATGTTCTTCACAAAGCGCTCGTGACCAGGCACGTCCACAAACCCGAAGCGCACACCAGTTTCTTCGAGGAAGGCAAAGCCGAGATCGATGGTAATGCCGCGGCGTTTCTCTTCTTCCAAGCGGTCCGGATGCGTGCCGGTCAGCGCTTCGATCAGCGTGGATTTGCCATGATCAATGTGGCCGGCAGTGCCAACGATGACGCTCTTGAGAGGGACGTTTGAAGTAAGATTCACAACCGTTTTCTAGCGAGCGCTGGCGATTTCGTCGACGACGGCTTGCGTAGTTGCGCGCGGATCGGCTGCCGTAAGGATCGGCCGCCCCACAACAATGAAATCGGCGCCGGCACGAATCGCATCGCGAGCAGTTGCGGTGCGCGCCTGATCGTCGTTCTTAGGGCTGGCAGAAGAATCCTTGGGGCGTACGCCGGGCGTCACGATCAGGAATTCACGGCCGCAGGCTTTGCGAATGGCCTTGGCTTCCTGTACAGAAGCTACCACGCCATCCACACCGGCCTTTTGCGCAAGTTTCGCAAGCTTTACCACGCGCGCTGCCGGCGGCCCGCCAATCCCCACTTCACGCAGCGCTTTCTGATCCATGCTGGTCAGGATGGTCACGGCGAGCAACCGCGGCCGGTCTGCACCCATTGGTACACCCGCGCTGATTGCCTGCACCGCGGCGCGCAACATGGCGTTGCCGCCAAGCGCGTGCACATTCACAAACTGCACGCCGGGCATGCCCGCGGAGGCAAGCACCGCGCCTGCCACAGTGTTGGGAATATCGTGGAATTTCAGGTCGAGAAAAATGTCCGCGCCAAGTTGCGCCACCTGGCGTACTGCTTCGGGGCCCGCGGCGGTAAAGAGTTGGCTGCCGATCTTGAACATGCCCACAAGATCCGCCACCTGCTTGGCGAACTTGAGCGCAGTGGATAGGGAATCGAAATCGAGAGCTACGATTAGACTGCTGCGTGGATGAGCGTCAAAGGTCACGGTTCGGGACGTGCCCGAAACGCTTACTGTTGGCTTTCGTCAGCTCGGTCGCGCTTGGGCGGCAGTTGCATCAGTTCCAGCCGCACTTGGCTCACTCCCGAGTGGATCAGGCCAATCTTTCGGGCTACACGATAGGATACATCAATTTCGCGGCCCTCTTGGTAGGGACCACGGTCATTGATACGTACAACTTCAAACTTGCCGTTTCGAGGGTTGACGATGCGCACCCAGGAATTGAAGGGTAGATTGGGGTGCGCTGCGGTTAGTCCTTCGGCACTGAAGGTCTCCCCGTTAGCGGTGTGCTTCCCATTGAACTCCGGGCCATACCAACTGGCATTGCCTACCCAGACCTTCATGGGTTTGACGGGCTCACTCAAGTGAGCGACAAGCGGAGCTTCCATCACGGGTGCGATTAGGAACATTAGCGGCACCCAGCGGATGGCAGCCCAAGTAACAAAGAGTGGTCGTCTCATAGTGTGTTCTTTTAACTACAAATGCTCAGAAAGTGTAGTAGGAAAACAGCATTATGTCAACCTAAATCGGCCTTGAATCTGTCCTTTAATTCATTGATATTACTGCACTTAATCGTTCGTACTAGGGGCCCCAAACTCTCTATAATTGCCTCACTGGCCCTCGGGTCAGCAAAACTGGCCGTTCCTACCTGTACGCCCGACGCGCCTACGCACAGATAATCGAGCACGTCCTTTGCCGTCTCTACCCCTCCCAGCCCCACAATCGGGATCTTAACTGCCTTCCGAGCTTCCCAAACCAACCGCAGGGTAATGGGCTTGATAGCCGGACCAGAGAGCCCACCGGTTGGGTTTCCAAGCCTCGATTTTCCCAACCTAAAATCAATGGCCATAGCAGGATAGGTGTTGGCAATGGTTAGGGCATCAGCCCCGGAAACCTCCGCTGCCTTGGCGATTAGACTGATGTCTGTAACCAGGGGCATCAGCTTCACCCAAAGGGGGCGCTGCCTCGCCGCCCGGCGCGCTGCCGATACGACATCTGCGACCAAATCGGGATTACTTCCGAACTGCATCCCTCCCCTTTTTACGTTGGGGCAGGAAATATTGAGCTCATAGGCGGCAATCCCAGGGGCATCCTCGAGCCTTTGGATGACTTCAACATACTCCTCGATGGCATAGCCAAAGACGTTGACGATGACCTTCGTGTTGTATTTTTGCAACAGGGGAAGCTTATCTTTGACGAAGGCAGCTACTCCCACGTTCTGGAGGCCTACCGCGTTCAGCATTCCGGAGGGGGTCTCACAGAGGCGTGGGGAGGGAGCACCCTCGATTGGTTCCAGGGAAATGCCTTTGGTGACGAAGCCACCCAGGCGGTTCAGGTTCACCAGATGAGCGAATTCCAAACCATAGCCAAAGGTGCCGCTTGCAGCGATGACGGGATTAGTAAGGCGCAGAGCGCCAACCTGCACTTGGAGGTCAACGCGTTCCGAGGAACTCACGTTGAGGATGAGGATAGCACGAAGCCTCGTGTCCGCTCGAAAAATCCTGCAAGGGCTGTGGAATTATTTGGCTGCGGATTTGTGGAGGGCTTCCCCGAGGATATGTCCATCGCGTGTGGCTAGAGTGATGCCGCAGAGCGCGGCAAACGTGGGTGCAATATCCGCGGGAGTGGCCGCATTGAAATACTCGCCGTGCTGAATTCCGTATCCCAGCAAAAGCAACGGAACATGCTGATCGTAGTTGTAGGGGGTGCCGTGCCCGGTGCCGTAATTACGCTTTTGGCCCACAGGTGTGCCGTCCTCCAGCCAGTAGGGTTTGGGAATGAAGAAAACGTCGCCACTGCGGCTGGGAGAATAGCTGAGCGTCAAGGCTGTACGGATTTCAGAACTGCTGGAGACTGCCTCGCTTAAGTCCTCCGCACGAAAGACTGCGGCCATGCCCGGTTGCGTGAGAGCCGCGTCCATGACGGCATGCAGAGCGGCGGGATCCTGCTTCAGGCGGGCGTAAACTCCCTGCGAGAAATAAACATTGCCTTCGGTGATGCGCGCGATGGCTGGCTTGGTGTAGTTGAACGGCTCGAGGGCCTTTTCCATGCGCTCCTGCAATTCAGCGAGGCTTAGCACGCCCGCGTCCACGCCTGTCCTAGTCATGTCTTCCGGCACCGGCACGACACCGTGATCGGCACTCAAAGCCAAAATGTAGTTGCCGCGCCCGACTTTCTGGTCGAGGTGTGCGAGTAGTTCGCCGAGGTCCTTGTCCAGCCGCACCAATAGATCCTGGATCTCCCGGCTGCGCGGGCCGTAAGAGTGCCCAACGTAATCTGTTGAGGAGTAGCTGACGCCCAGATAGTCAGTACCGGACGCTTTGCCCAAGCTGAGCGAATCTATGGCCGTTTCCGCAAGGTGCGTAAGGTAGGTATCGGCGAAGGGGCTGTGCGCCCACTGGTCGAAAAAGACCTCGTCGGCGGAGGCGCTCCCGTCCTTTCCCCGTAGAGGATGAGGAAAGCTGAGAGTCCAGCCTCCCGGCGCCACCGCCCCTGTCGCCTGCTCTTCGTAAAGATAGGCGCTTGCTGGCAGCGAGAGTGACCACGTCTTGCCGTAATCCTCCGAGATCGGGTGCTTTTTCGTGTACGCTTCCACAAACGGCATCACGCTGTAGGCCGGTGAAGTAACCCAGGCGCCCGTGCTGCCGTCCATCCAGGTGGCAGCATCGGCCTTGTGACCTGCCATGGTTATAGCCGCGCGCGCCTTTAGTGAAAACGTGACCACGCGCGTTCCACCGCTTGTTTGAAATTTGAGTTCCTCCGCAAAAGAGGGCAACTGCATCCTGGCAGCGGAATCGCCACCTTTGGTGCTGCCGCCTGCATAAGCCACATTCTTCATATTGGGATCTCCTGTGCAGGTGACCATCTTCTGTTGGTCGCGGTCCCACCAGGCATTCGCGATCATCCCGTGACTAGCCGGGAAGGCGCCGGTCGAAATCGTGGAATGGCCCACGCAGGTCTCCGTCGCCGCGTAGGGATAGGCCGCTTCGTGGAACCAGGCGCCTTCCTCGACCAAGCGCTTGAGCCCGCCGGTCCACTGCCCGCGAAATTTGTCCACATAGTCCCCGCGCATCTGATCCACTACGATCATCACCACGAGTTTCGGGTGGGCGGGATGCGCCGTGGCTCTGGCGGCGGGCTTTTTGGTCTCTTGGGCGCTAAGAGCCGTTAAAGTGAACAGCGCCACTGCAAATAACACGACCAAGGTCAGTTTTAGGATACGGACGGCTCCCTGCCTGAACGTTTTCATGGACTCCCTTCCTTTGCCAACAGGAGTCTAGCATGTCGCCGAAAGGGGCCGTAAGCCGACACGCTGTTTTGTGCCGGGCGTCACGCCAATTGGGGGCGTCACTTGTGCTAGGATTACGCAACTATGCGACTCGTCGAAAAAAGTCAGTTGATGTCCGCGGCGGAAATTGACCGCACACTCCAGCGCCTGGCTCATCAGATCGTCGAGAAAAGCGGCGGCACGCGCCATCTGGCGTTGATTGGAATCCGGCGGCGCGGCGTGCCCCTGGCGCAGCGCATCGCGCAAGCCATGCGCGGGATTGATGGCGTGGAAGTACCGGTGGGGACGCTGGACATCACGTTGTACCGCGACGATCTCTCGAAGGTCGCTCCGCAAGCCGTGCTGCAGTCCTCGCATATTTCGTTTCCGGTGGACAGCCTGGATCTGGTTCTTGTGGACGACGTGCTCTACACCGGGCGCACGATTCGCGCGGCCATGAACGGCCTGTTCGACCTCGGCCGCCCAAAGCGAGTTTCTCTTTGCGTGCTGATCGACCGGGGTCACCGCGAAATGCCCATTGAAGCGCAGTATGTGGGGCGCGACATCCAGACCAGCGACACCGAAATTATCGAGGTGCGTTTGCGCGAGATTGACGACGAAGAGCGCGTCGTCCTTGTGGACCGCGTCGAACCCTAGGGACCGCCGGCGATTTTTTTGCGTCGTGGCGTGGCAGCGCGTAGAATGACTTTCAGGAAGGGGCGGAGAACTCCTCGACGCTCCGAGGCCCGCCGCGTGACCCACACTGAGTGCAAATGTGACCTATCGTTTTCGTGATTTGCTCGCCCTCGAACCGCTTTCCGCGGACGAACTCACTTTCATTCTCGATCAGGCTCAACCGTTCCAGGAAATCCAGCGACATTCGCTGAAGAAACTCGCCACGTTGCGCGGCAAAACCGTGGTTCTCGCGTTTTTCGAGAACTCCACTCGCACGCGGCTGAGTTTTGGTACGGCGGCTTCGCGGCTTGGCGCGGACACCATGAACCTGCAAGCCGAAGCTTCCAGCCTGAAAAAGGGTGAGACGCTGCTGGACACGGCCAACAACCTCAATGCCATGAAGCCGGATTGCTTCGTGATGCGCCATTCCTCGTCGGGCGCGGCGGACTTCGTTGCGCGCCACCTAGAAATTCCCGTGGTGAATGCGGGCGACGGCACGCACGAGCACCCCTCGCAGGGCCTCCTGGATGCGCTGACCATCCGCGACCGCAAAGGCACGCTGAAGGATTTGAATGTGACCATCCTCGGCGACATCGCGCACTCGCGTGTGGCTCGTTCTAACATTCACTTGCTCGGAAAATTTGGCTGCCGCTTCACGCTCTGCGGGCCCGCCATGTGGGTGCCCCGCGAATTGGAGAAGATCGGTCCTCCGGGAACGCCCATTCGCTGCGTCTACCGCGTCGAAGAAGCGCTGGAAGACGCGGACGTGATCATCGTCCTGCGCGTACAGACCGAGCGTTTGCACGAACCGTCTCTCTCGCAGAACGATTACATTCTGCTCTACCAGTTGAACGAGGAGCGCATGCGCCTGGCCAAGAAGGACGCGCTCATCCTGCATCCGGGCCCCATCAATCGCGGCACAGAAATCACTCCTGAAGTTGCCGATGGGCCGCGCTCCGCGGTCCTTGAACAAGTAACCAACGGCGTCGCGGTGCGCATGGCTATTCTCTACCTGTTAATGGTGGGGGCCACGGAAGGCATGCATCCCGCGCTGGAAGTACGAGGCGAAACGAAGCCCAAGGAATCTGCACATGCTTCTGATTAAGAACGGGCGCGTTCTGGATCCCGCATCAAAGACCGATGCCCCGCGCGATATTCTGCTGGACGGTGAGCGCATTGCGGAAATCGCACCGACAGGGAAAATCTCACTGGCCAACGGGGCGGAAGTGTTCGACGCCACCGGCTTGATTGTCGCGCCGGGCTTCATTGACATGCACGCGCACCTGCGCGAGCCCGGGCAGGAAAATTCCGAGACCATCGAGACGGGGACTCATGCCGCGGCCCGCGGGGGATTCACGGCCGTTTGTTGCATGCCGAATACCAAGCCGGTCAACGACAACGCCTCCATCACGCGGTTCATCGTCGATCGCGCAAAAGCACATGGCCATGTGCGCGTGTGGCCGATTGGTGCGGCCAGCACGGGAAGCAAAGGCGAAGCCATCGCCGAGATTGGCGCGATGCGTGAAGCGGGGATTGTGGCAGTTTCCGATGATGGCAAGCCCATTGCCACGGCCAAACTGGCGCGGCAAATCATGGACTATTGCCGCACGCTGGAACTTCCGGTGATCGAACACTCCGAAGATGTTTCGCTGGCCGCCGGCGCGGTGATGCGCGAAGGCATTGCTTCCACTCGCCTCGGCTTGCCGGGAATGCCGGCGGCAGCGGAATCGGTTTGCGTTGCACGCGATGTTCAGATCGCGGAGCTCACTGGGGCGCGGCTGCACATCGCGCATCTTTCGGCGAAGGCTTCGCTCGATCAGGTGCGCTATGCCAAGCAGAATGGCTTGCGCGTAACGTGTGAAGTCACGCCGCACCATTTCACGTTGATTGATGAGGACGTGACGTACGATTCTCGCTACAAAATGAATCCGCCACTGGCGGCGCGCGCTGATCGCGAAGCCCTGTGGCAGGGACTTGCGGACGGTACCGTGGACGCTATAGCCACCGACCACGCCCCACACGAGCCAGCGATTAAAGATGTGGAGTTCGACAAGTCGCCCTTCGGCATTTTGGGCTTTGAAACGGCTCTAGGCCTGGCGCTGGAACAACTTGTGCACACAGGCAAGCTCTCCCTGATGCGTATGGTGGAACTCTTCACGACCGGACCCGCGCGCGTGTTGGGGAAGGAACGGAAGTTGGCCGTCAGCGAGCCCGCCGATGTCACGATTTTTTCATTGGACCGTGCGTGGACGTACAACGTGAAAGAGTCGGCGAGCAAATCGCGGAATTCGCCGTTCGACGGCAGATCGTTTAAGGGCGGCCCGGTGGCCACCATCGTTGCCGGCAAAATCGTCCACAAGAACTAGAAATTTCGTTTCAGGCTACGACTGAGATGCCGCCGGGAGTGCCCGTCTATTCACCAGCATGCGCAAAATCCAGAAGCCTGCTCCGGCAGCCGCCAAATGTTTTAGGGTGTGCCCGCTCACGATGTGGCCCAACGAAAAAATCGGTTGGTCCTCGGCCTCCAGAATTTTCGCGACTACATAAAACGCGCCCACAATTGCCAGATCATAGGTACGCGTGTAGCGCGGCTCCATCACCAGCGCGAGGATAACAACCAGAACAGCATACAACTGCACGGCAGCGTAGAATCGCAAATCACCTTGCCCGCGCGCTTCGCACAGGTACCAGTGCACCACGCTTGCGGCACCTACCGCCAACAAAATGGGCAGCAAGAATAGCCCGGCTCTTACGTTGATTCTTTCCATGATGATCGCCGCCACCAGGGACATGAACACAATCGTCATCGGTAGGCGGTCGCATACGAGCCTTCCGTTGTCAGGTGCTAGATGGTAGTAGCTGGAGCCGCAGGCTGTGAGGAGCAAACCCACAAATAAAATGAAATACGGCCACCGTTCGCGCGTTTCCACAAACTGCAGGCGGCAAGGATTCCGCATCAATAAGAGAATTCCCCAAATCCCCGCCAGGGCAAATGCCAGATTGGAAGAAACATCGCCGAAGTTCGCAATGCCCAGCCAGGCCCGCTGGTCGGCGAAATGGTGATAGGAGTCCGGCTGCGCGATGCGGGGAGCTAAAAGGGCGGCTATCGTTACGACGATTGTCAGCGCCACTAGTAATTCCGCACTTCGACGCGGCGTCATTATGTTTTGCTCCTTGTTGAGTACCACAGGCCAAGACTGCGCCGCGGTTCACATCACTGGCAAGCCTAACGTCTCTGTCTCGCGGAGAGCACTCAGCTCCACGGAGCTGTGGCTGGTTGCCAATTAACCACCTCGCCGCACCCACCAGTACTTCTCACCGTGACCCGTTATTCTTGTTCTAGCGACGGATACCCATGCGCAACTACCAACCACTTCGTGTGTTCCTGCTTTGTGCCGCGCTGCTCTCGTTCTCGCACGCCGGATTCGCACAAACCGAGCGAATCCTCGATTTCCATAGCGACGTCACGCTTCAAAACGACTCCTCTCTCCTGGTCACGGAAACCATCACGGTGATTGCTGCAGGCGGTCAGATCCGTCACGGGATTTTTCGCGAATTCCCCACGAAGTATTCGGACCCGTATAACAATCGCTATAGCGTCGGGTTCCAGATGCTCTCGGCTACGTGCGATTCCGCCGAAGAGAAATACCGCGTCGAGAACGACTTCAATGGAGTGCGCATTTACCTTGGCGATCCTAACACCATGGTGCCGCCGGGGCGTCATATCTATACTCTGACTTACACGACCAACCGGCAGCTGGGCTTTTACAGCGATCATGACGAACTTTTCTGGAACGCCACCGGATCAGGTTGGAATTTCCGCATTGAACACGCCAGCGCCGCGGTGCATCTGTTCGCCGCAATTCCCACTGATCAGGTAACACTCTCCGGGTTTACCGGGCCACAGGGTTCGCGGCGAGCCGATTTGACCACTTCGCGCGAGGCCGATGCGTTCCAATTCGAGGCCAACCGCCCCTTGGCACCCAAAGAGGGTCTCAGCATCCTGCTGATGTGGCCCAAGGGCTACGTTACGCCACCTACCTTTTCGCAAAAAGTCGAGTATTTTCTCCATGACAATCGTGACGCGCTTCTTTTGGGCACGGGCCTCCTGGTGCTGCTTCTCTACTACCTGATTGCCTGGGCGGAGGTTGGACGCGATCCGCAACCCGGCGTCATCATGCCGCTCTACGAACCGCCCGCCACGCTTTCTCCAGCAGGGATGCGCTACCTTGTGCGCATGGGGTTCGACAATAAAACGTTCGCTGCGGCCATTCTGGACATGGCGGCGCGTGGCTATTTGAAAATCAAAGAAAATGCCGGTTCCTATACGCTCGCGCTCCTAGACAAGGATGACCGCGTGCTCACTCCGGACGAAAAGCAGATCGCCGGCGCTCTATTCGACGGTCGGAAGGAGATCTGGCTGCACCAGGAGAATCATGAGGTCATACAAGCGGCATTGAATGCCGCCAAGAAATGGCTGAAGACCGCCGAGTACAAGGTTTATTTCGTTACCAATTCCCGCTATCTATTGCCCCCCGTGATTCTTTCCCTGGCGATCGTGGCCCTGGACCTGATCTCCCAGAGCGGCCCGCAGCTTGTCATGGGCGGTTTTCTGTGTTTTTGGCTCACGTTTTGGACCGTCGGCGTGGCCGCGCTGCTAAACGCTGTCGTGCGGGCCTGGCATGCCGCTTTCACCCGCGGGGTGATTCCGTTCGGAGGCATTGTCGCGGCGATTTTCACCACTCTTTTTTGCATTCCCTTTGTCGGCGGGGAGGTCATGGCTCTGTTTTTCCTAATGAAGATCTCTTCCCTTGCACTGGTCGTGTTTGTAATCGTCAGTGGCTTGCTGCACGTTGTTTTTCTGTATCTGATGAAAGCGCCGACCATGGCAGGACGCCGCCTGCTGGACCAGGTCGAAGGCTTCAAAATGTTCCTCGGAAAGGTGGATGGCGACCGACTGAACCGCGCCATGCCTCCACAACAAGCGCCAGCCGTGTTTGAGAAATTCCTGCCTTATGCGCTGGCGTTGGATGTGGAGCAGGATTGGGCAGAGAAATTCTCCGGCGTGCTTGCCGCGGCAAGCTCCTCGCCCGGTAATTCTGGCGTGGCTTACACGCCTTCGTTCTACTCAGGCGCCTCGTTGGGTGCCTTTGCGGGGGCGAGCTTCGCTTCTTCGTTCAGTAGTTCCTTTACCAGCGCGATCTCCTCTTCGGCCTCGGCACCGGGTTCCGGCGGCGGCGGTGGTTCGGGCGGTTCTGGCGGAGGCGGTGGTGGGGGCGGGGGAGGAGGCTGGTGAGGCGGAGTTGGATTGGAGAAACAAAAAGACAAGTGAAAAGGTAACTAGCGTGTGGCGATACGCTGCACGTTGAATTTGTCGCCCTTCGGCCACATCACCTTGTTCTTGGTTTTACAGTACGGGCAGAGGACCACGCGTTCGACCTCCTTCCCCAGACCCGTAGACCCCACCACACGCATTCCACGTTGGCACTTGTCGCATCGGAAGATTTTCTGCACATGCCCTCCTAATCAAACTCGGAGGAGCCTGAGCTCCGAAACTCTTCGTCAGTGCGCCGCAGGTTCAGCCGCAGGGTGTAACCCGTGCTGCGGCACCTCGTGCGTTCCCCGCGTGAGCGGTTCAATCTTCATGCGGTAAAAGTGGTCGAGTGGTAACCGCCCCTTTCCTACCGGATAAGCTCGTTCGATGGCCTTCATGACGTAGGCTTTGGCCAGCGTGGTGGCCTCCAGCAGCGACCTTCCCGCGGCCAATTGTGCGGCAATGGCGGAAGCAAAGGTGCAGCCCGTTCCGTGCGTGTGCTCCAGCTTCACCCTTTCGCCACTCAGCAAGTGGGGTTCGTTTCCATCAAATACGAGGTCCACGGCCTTCTCCAGGTGGCCGCCCTTTACGATGACGGCGTGCGCACCCATCTCCACCAGTTTGCGCGCCGCCGCTTCCATGTCTCCCACGTCTTTGATTGTCAAGCCGGTTAAGATTTCCGCTTCCTGAATGTTCGGCGTAATCACGCTGGAGCGCTTCAGGAGTTCCGTGGCCAGATACTTGATGCCCACCGCATCCAGCAGCTCGGAATCGCTGGAGGAACGCATCACCGGATCGAGCACCACGTGGGCAAACTTATTCGCGTCGAGAAATTCCGCCACCACCGCGGCATTCCCGCGGTTTCCCAACATGCCGATTTTCACGGCGGCGATGCTGCAATCTTTCGTCAGGACTTCCAGTTGCTCGCGCAATTCCGCGCTGGGCGTATTGTGAACGCCCTCTACGCCCTGGGTGTTCTGAACTGTCAGCGAAGTGATAGCGGCTACACCGTAACAGCCGTAGGCCGCAAAGGTCTTGAGGTCTGCAACCACGCCGCCGGCGCAACTGGGATCAAATCCCCCGATAGTCAAAAGAATGGGCGGGGCGGCGATAGCTTGTACATGAAGATGGCTCATGATTGTCTGTGTGCGCTCGCGTTCCGTGAAGAAAATAGCCGGACACGTTGTGTCTGGAGCGCGGAATCAAGGCCGCGCACCAGAAAACGCCCGGCACTTGCGAATGTACGCGCACTGATTTCTCACTGCAAGGAGTTTTTCACTCACAGAGGAATTTGTATGGCCCAGTTGCTGCGGTTTGTGGGGTTGGAAAGATAAAAAAGTCCGTGCGCCGAGAGATTCAAGGTCAGTGCGTGATCAGCCGAATTCTACGGGAACAACCCACGGACGAGCGTGGCTTCGGCGACACGGCCGACGGCTAGGACCATGGCGCCCGCGCGCGGCGGGACATGGTGCTTGCGCATGGCGTCCACCATGTCGTGGAACGCCCGCACCATGACCTTCTGCAGGCGCAGGTTCACTTCGTCCACATCCCAGAACAGGCCTTCCTGATTCTGCACCCACTCGAAGTAGCTGACTGTGACACCACCGGCATTTGCCAGGATGTCCGGCAAGATGGTGATGCCGCGGCGCGCCAGAATCTCGTCGGCGTGGGGCGTGGTTGGGCCGTTGGCCGCTTCGGCAACGATGCGCGCTTTCACCGCTTCCGCGTTTTGCAGGGTAATCACGTTTTCCAGCGCCGCAGGCACCAGGATGTCGCACTTCATCGTCAGCAGATCTTCATTGGAAATGCGCGAAGCGCCCGGCATGCCAACCACTGTGCCGGAACGCTCTTTATAGCGAATGGCCTTGATGGGATCGATGCCGCGGGAATTCGTGACGCCACCACGCGTATCGCTGAGCGCTATGATTTTCGCTTTTCTGTCCGCCAAAAGCCGTGCCGCGGTGGCTCCGGCATTGCCAAAACCCTGAATCGCCACGGTCGCGCCGCGCAAAGAGATTTTTTTCATCTTGCAGGCTTCTTCGACGACGTATACCAACCCCTGCGCCGTCGCTTCCGCGCGTCCTACTGAGCCGCCAATCGAAAGCGGCTTCCCGGTGACAACGCCCGGCACGGTGTGGCCCACCATCATGGAATAGGTGTCCATGATCCAAGCCATGGTCTGTGCGTCGGTATAGACGTCAGGAGCTGGAATATCCTTGTCCGGACCGATAACGGGAAGAATCTCGCTGGCAAACCGTCGCGTCAGCCGTTCGAGTTCGCTCTTGGACATGCGCTTCGGATCGCAGATGACGCCGCCCTTCGCGCCGCCGAATGGCACATTCACCACTGCGGTCTTCCACGTCATCCACGCCGCCAGCGCCTTCACTTCGTCCACCGTCACGTTGGGATGGAAACGGATGCCACCCTTGCCGGGACCGCGCGCGATGTTGTGCTGCACGCGGAAGCCGGTCAGCACCTTCACCTGTCCGTTGTCCATTTTCGTGGGCAGCGACACTTCCAGAATGCGTTTCGGCGTGCGCAGAACCTGGCGAAGTCCCGGATCAAGTTTCAGGACTTCGGCCGCCATATCGAATTGAATTTGCGCGATGCGGAAGGGATTCAGTTCTTCACGCGGCGCGATCCGCGGCACCATCGGGGGAACACCCGTGGGTCGGGTTGGGACTTGTGGTTTTGCGACCGTGGCCATCAGCTTCGGTCCTTTCCGTTGCGCTGGATTTCTTAAGCGGCTTGCTACTGCACCGAACCACTTTTGTTTCTACAAAGTCTTTGGCGTTAGCCGTTCGCGGCCATTTTCCGCGTTTCGCTCAGGTACTTTTCCCGGCAGGCAGCGGAGCAAAAGTGCACCAGTTCGCCATCTTGCCGCATCGGCAACGCCAGCACTTCGGCGATGTGCATGCCGCACACGGGATCTCGAACCAGTTTCCGAGCCTGCGTATCCGCGGGAACGTCCACCGGCGCTTGAGATTGTAGCGCGCCTTGTCCCATGCGCCGCACCAGACGACGCAGGAGCGCCACACTCCAGGAAAGTACGACCACCCAGAATACAAACCGTAACATGCGGACAATAAATGTCATCTCTTCTGATTATGAGTGTGACCGCCGCCTCACTCAACCTCTCTATCCCTTGGATGGCGTTGAGGCGAGTGTATGCAGGGCCTCACGGGGAGTCAAACAAAAAGCTGTACTTTCAAGGGGTTGCGCGGCGAAAGGGTTGCGGCAGAAGCGCCTTCCCGCCGGTCACGTGCCGTCGTAACATATTGTAAATAATATAGTTATACTCATTTCGACGGGTCGGCCCCGGCAGGGCCCCTTGTCAGCTACTTTCCGGCGGGAATTCGCTCGATGCCCATATACGGGCGAAGCACTTCCGGAATCACGATGGAACCGTCGGCTTGCTGATAATTCTCCACCACGGCGATCCACGTGCGGCCCACAGCGAGTCCCGATCCATTCAGTGTGTGCACAAACTCGCTCTTTCCACCCGCCTTTGGTTTGAAGCGGATCCCCGCGCGCCGTGCCTGGAACGCTTCGCAATTTGAGCACGAGGAAATCTCGCGGAATTCCTTGCTCGCTGGCAGCCAGACTTCCAGATCGTACGTCTTCGCGGAAGCAAAACCCATATCGCCGGAACAGAGCAGCATGGTGCGGTAGTGCAAGCCAAGTTTCTGCAGGATCGTTTCCGCGTTGCGCGTTAGTGCTTCGTGTTCTTCGTAGCTTTTTTCGGGATGCGTGAATTTGAAGAGTTCCACTTTCTGAAACTGGTGCTGGCGCAGGATGCCCCGCGTGTCTTTGCCTGCCGCGCCGGCTTCAGAGCGGAAACAGGAGGTCCATGCGGTAACGAGAATGGGCAATTGATCTTCGGTGACCGTAGTGTCGCGATAAAGGTTGTGCAGCTCCACTTCGGATGTAGGCGTCAGCCAGAAATCGCTATCCTGCAATTTGAAAAGGTCCGCGGCAAACTTCGGCAATTGGCCCGCGGCCATCAGCGAAGCTGTGTTCACCAGAAAAGGCGGAAGGATTTCCGTATAGCCGTGCTCGCGCGTGTGCACATCCAGAAAGAAATTCGCCAAAGCACGTTCCAGCCGCGCTCCCCAGCTCTTGTACACCGCAAAACGCGCTCCGGTAATGCGCGTAGCCGCTTCCAGATCCAGGATTCCGGCGCGCTCGCCGACCTCCCAGTGCGGCTTCGGCTGAAAATCAAATTGCGGAGGCGTACCCCAGCGGCGGACTTCCTGGTTGTCTTCTGCCCCGTGGCCGGATGGCACGCTGGAATGTGGAATGTTAGGAATGATGAGAAGCAGGTTGCGCTGTTTGGCGTCCAGTTCCGCAACGCGCTCGTCGGCCTGCTTGATGCGCTCGGAAAGTTGCTTCATCTCCGCAAGGATGGTGTCCGCGCTCTGCTTGGCCTTTTTCAGGCGCGCGATTTCGTCGCTGGCCTTGTTGCGCTGCGCTTTGCGTTGCTCGTTTTCCGTAATCAGCTCGCGGCGCTCTTTGTCCAGCGCGCTAAACCCGTCGAGGTCGAGTGTGATATTGCGGCGCTTCGCCATCTCAGCGAAGACGTCCAGATGTTCCCGGAAGTAACTTAGATCATGCATAGTGTTATGAGCATAGCCTAGCCCGAAGCCGAGAGAAAGCGGGGCAACGACAAGGGGAACTGTCGCGAAGTGTGGCAGAGGTCAGGTGAGCATGAGAAATCTCCGAGAATGCCATCGCCGATCGCCCTGCGGACGCACTGGTAGAAGAGTACTAACTGGGCGACCCTGGAGTCCCGCGGCGAAGTACTGGTGTGAATGAAACCTGGGGACTAGTGACGTATTTCCTTGCCTCCGTCATTCTTACGGACGTGATCGGGAGTTAGGTTCTGCATCTGGAGCGGGTGGAATGATCGTAGGGATCTTAATCCTGTGCGTCGTTCTGCTGCTGGCGAGCGCAGTGGAAGGGCCAGCCCCTCCGGAGCGCTAAGGAGACGAACCGAACTTCAGGCACATTTACCCTCCATCCCCCACGCCAGAGCGGCCGGCACCCCCACCGGCCGCTCACTTTTTTTTGGTGTAGAGATTCTCAGCAATTCGGCTAAGGTAGGAAATTCAACCGCATATTCAGGAAATGGAGTCGTGCGGACAAAAAATAAAGGGGGCTGGTGCAAGCCCCCTTCTTTAATCGAATCGACCCCCCAATAACCGGTTTACTCAGTCGAGGTTGAGTACCGGCCACCCCGGGAAGCCAATCTCATGAATTGTTTTGATACGATGCACGCGCTTTGCCAAGTCTATGGAAGTCTGAGAAAAGGCACCTAGATACTAGAAACAAAGTACTTACGCCAAGAACACCGCGACAGACCCGCCTCCCACAATTATCAATCTACAAAATCCCACAGACTAGCGCCTGTTTTCCTACAGTCTTTGGGAATAGGGTAGGTTTCCCAGCTGGGATTCCCCATCAGATGCTGGCGGCGGGCGTATCTACGCGGGCCTCGGCAGGCCGCAAACGACGCCACGCCAACCTGGCGGGTAGATACAGGATCACGAGCCAGAGGAGAAACGCAGGTCCCCGGCTAATGAGTAGCAAGAGCAGAGCGGAAATGCTGGTTACCGCCTCGGAGAATCCCGCAATGGCCGCGTTGTGGAATTGCCCTGAAAGGGTCTCAGTGGGCGGGCTGATCTCCTCCCGCATGGCAAATAGGACGTTCGCGAAGACCACGCGGTGCTCCGACGCGATGCGGTCCGCTTCCAGGCGATTGATGTCGGCATTCACGCTGGCCATTTGGCGCTGCAGTTCCATGACGTTCCGGTCGGGATAGGACTGTTTCTTCAGGAGTTCCTGCAGGTGGCGGAGCGTGCTCTGGGCGTTGGTCAAGCGGGCTTCCAGATCGGCACGCTGTTGGGTGACTTCATCGGCGGCTTCCTCTTCGCGTTCGACCTGGCCAAGTGTTTTTAACTCGTCGAGCGTCGCGCCGTATTCCGACGAAGGGATGCGCAGCGTGGCCGAAAGAGTGCTCCCCGTCGGCTTGCCTACCATGCGGAGCTTTGCTACATAGCCGCGATGACGGTCGAGGATCTCTTCCATTGAGGAGCGAGATTTGGCGAACTCTTTGGTGGCCACGGCGAGTTCCGCCGTGTGGGCAATCAAAGGTTCGCCAGGCGGCGTCGCCATCGCCACCTTGCCGTTGGAAATGCCGCCGAAATCCATGGGCAACGGTACTGCCATACTCTTGGTGGTCTCTTTCATTTCTTCTCTCAAGCGGCCAGCTTCCGTTTGGAGTTCTGGCATGGCAATTTCGGCCTCGGGAACGTCGGCCGTGTGCCGGGGAGCTTTATGCATGGGTTGAGGGCTCAGCCGGGCAAAGATAAACAGGCCGACGAAAATCGCCAGGACCACGATTAATCCGCGTCGAACGGGGGATAGTGCGCGGAACTTAGTAAGGAGCGACACGATAGCGTTTCTCATGGGATAGCCTCCTACGGCATCTCCCTTAGAACGAGCGAGACTGGAATTCTTGCAGGCGGGCCTTGCCGGGCTACGCTCCGATGCTAGAGCGCAGGGCGTTGGCGATGGACTCCGAATATTTGTTTACGTCCTCGTGATGTTCGGCTTCCACCATGACGCGCGCCAGGGGTTCCGTCCCGGAATAGCGCAATACGATCCGGCCATTGTTCCCCAGGGCCGCTTCAGCCTCAGCAAGCGCGCGAGCCACTTGGGGCAGGGAATCGAGCGGCGGCTTCGTTTTCACCTTCACATTTACAATCTTCTGCGGATAGTCCTTCAGACCCTCAACTAGGGCTCCGAGCGAGCCCCGCAGAGCTACCAAGCATGCAACTTTCACGGCGGTAAGAAGGCCATCGCCTGCAGGACTATCATCAAGAAAAATAATGTGGCCGGACTGTTCGCCGCCAAGGTTATTGCCCGATTTCAGCATCTCTTCCAAGACGTAGCGATCGCCCACGGCGGCCCGCGCCAGCGAAATGCCTTCACGGGCCAAGGCGCGCTCTAATCCAAGATTTGACATGGATGTTGCCACGACGCGCTGATTCTTGAGCGCATGATGTGCTTTCAGGTAGCGCGCCACGGCCAGCAGCACACCATCGCCATTGACGACGTTCCCAGATTCAGTGACGAACAACGCACGGTCCGCATCGCCGTCAAACGCCACACCCAAGCGAGCGCCTTCCGCAACCACGCGCTTCTGCAGCCCTTCCAGGTAGAGAGAGCCGCAACCAGCATTGATGTTACGCCCGTCGGGATTCACACCCGTGGCCACCACATCCGCTTTCAAGGCTCGAAAAAGCTCTGGGCCCAACTGGTACGCAGCTCCATTTGCGCAATCCAAAACCACGCGCAGCCCGGAGAGATCGCTGCTGTCGATCATGCGGCTGCGCAGAAAATCGATGTATTCCACATGCCTGGCGTGATTCGCCACCAGTGTGGGGCGCTCGCCGGAAACGGACTCGGAACGCAGGCGGAGGATTTCGGCTTCCAGCGTTTCTTCCTCGGCATCCGGAAATTTCATTCCCGCATGCGAAAATAGCTTCACCCCATTGTCGTGGTAGGGATTGTGCGACGCGGAGATCACGACGCCTGCCTGAAAGTCATTCTGGCGCACCAGGCAGGCGATGCCTGGAGTGGTTATGATGCCGGCGAACTCGGCGCTGGCTCCAGCTTTCGCCAGTCCCGCAGCCAGCACCGCGGCAATGTGCGGACCGGATTCGCGCGTGTCCATGCCGATCAGAACATGAGCGGAGCCGTGTTCGCGGCGCAAAAAGGCGCCGAGGGCACGCCCGGTCGCAAAAAGTGTATGGTCGTCAAGCGGCGGCGTTCCGGGAACACCGCGAATTCCATCTGTACCGAAGAGTTCTTTTGCCATGAGTGCGTGAAATTCCGAGCAGTTGCTGTCTCGTGGCAGTTTAACATACGGGCAAATTCACTCTTTAGGCTTTCAAGAAGTGGTTTTCCAAATTGTTCATGCGAATCGCCGTCTGCCGCAGAAAGCGTGTTAAGGGAATGTAACTTTGCAGTTGCGGGCCACCCCGAAACAGCCCGAATATGTTACCGTGTTGGGCGAAAGGGGGCCGCTGGTGTCCACTACGGAAACACCTCCGACGATTTATCGCGTATCAGCATCAAGCTTCAGCCTGCGCATCGTTGCAGCCGCGATCATCCTGCTCTTCTTTTACTATGCTGCGGGTGTCGTCATTACTTTGCTGTTGTCGGTTCTTCTGGCTTATTTCCTCGATCCGGCGGTGGAGTTCCTGGAACGGCTGCACCTGCCGCGAACGATTGGTTCCCTGATCATGGTCCTCCTGCTGATCACGGTGATTTTTTTGGTGGGCTATGGTTTGTGGACACGCACAGCGGATTTTGCCGCGGACTGGCCAAAATACCGGGGAACGCTGCAGGAAGCCACTGGTTCGGTGGAAAAAAAGCTGAGCGGCATTGAAGGAGGCGTAACGGAACTGACCACACCGGCTGGCACACCCAAGCCCGTGGAATCCAGCCCCGACAGCGCCGCAATCCACAATTTGCTGGTCCGCGGCATTGGTTCGTTGTACGCCCTGGTACTGGAAGCGCC
>Ga0209415_10005744_pt1 | contig 22229 bp, 24 predicted proteins | sample PeaSoiSIISIP2007_FD_187696 | JGI IMG/M metagenome (GOLD analysis project Ga0209415, IMG submission 187696) | Peat soil microbial communities from Weissenstadt, Germany - SII-SIP-2007 (SPAdes) (version 2) | ecosystem: Environmental > Terrestrial > Soil > Wetlands > Peat | place: Germany... | reverse complement strand
AGAGCTGTTGGCGATACCAGCCCGGCCGCGGATACGACCCCACCATCGTAGTCGGTAGGATGGTGTCCACAATCTTTTTTGGCATTTTTGTTTTCTCCGTAAATTTAGTGCGCAGCTTTTCAGCAGCCCTGCTGGCAGGCACATCGTTAACAGCTAAAAATGATAGGTCCTTCTTGCGATTCCAGGGCCAGCGAGCCCTGTGGCGCAGCGCGACTACTTCACGTCAACGCCGGGACGTTGCACTTCGTACGGAGCCCCATCGGGACCGGAAGATCCCAGGAACAGTTGTTGCCCGTTCGGCAGCTTGAGGTCCCTGCCGTTGGCCCTGTGCGAGCCGTCCTTCGACTGATATCCGTCGACAATAATCTTGTCGCCCACCTTGAGAGTGTCCTTGGTGATGCCTCGCCGCAGCAGGATGTTCGGGCTCCCCGCTTCGATCGCCCAGTTTTCGACCTTGCCATCGGCTGTTTTCACGTCCACGTAAATCCAGCTGTGCGGATTGATCAACTGGACCTTCGTAACCGTGGCGTCCAGGAACTTGACCGGCTTTTTGTCGTCAAATTCCGCCGCGAATGCGTGGTGCGCCCGCGCCGGTGCGGGGGACAAAAGCAGAGTAATGCCGGCTGCGACGACGCATCCAGCGGTTAACTTGGCGGTTAGCATAAGACTGGCTCCTGATACTTCATGATCTCACAACTTCGGCAGCCCTCCTGTTCATTTCGCTGGCGGCGGATTACCCGATATGTAGCGTTCGAAGACGGCCTCGCCCGGCGGGATTTTGTGGGTGATGTCGATGTTCATGGTGTTGCCTTCCCAGTGCTTCACCAGCGGCTCTTTGCGAAGATGCCCGTACATGGTCTCCTCCACCATCTCGACGCACCGGAACTCCATGATCCGCGCATTCTGTTCCAGCCGGCGATACAGCGGCATGCTGATCTTCCAAGGGCGCGTAAATACCTGCGGATCGGTAATGGTGGCCTCGTAGCGGATGACGTCCCGGCTCAGGGGCGTGTACCGTTCGGTGACATGCAATGCGTCGCTATGGAAATTCCCGGCCCTATCGAACCACGTCGCATCGGTGAAATCGGTAACGTCGGTCACCAGCGTATCGCCTTCCCAGTGGCCGGTCGAGTATCCCATGTACGCAACGTTCGGATACGGATCCATCTTGGTCAGGTGGATCGTGCGTTGCGCGTCCGCGTATTCGAACACCATCATGACGTCCTTCGCGCTCTCGATAATTTGAAATGGGTACGGCATGTACATCGCGCGCGGCACGCCGGGCTGGAAGCACTTGATCTCAGGGTCGCGGTCGATCCAGTGTTCTTGATTCTCCTTCTTTCGCGCCGCCGCCCACGGCAGGTAAGGAATCTCTTCGCCTTCGACCACCCCAAGGCCTGGCGGAACCCAGCCGATGGAGCCCAGCGCCACCACCGGCGCCGCCAGAACGACGGAGTTGGGCGTCAACCCCTGCTGTGCAACCATCGGACGCGCCACGTGAGTCTGAAGATCCCAATTCGCGGTGTTGTTGGCCTCCCAAATTCCGCTGAAATCGGGTTTGCCGGCGATGCGGGCCAGACCGGGAACCGCCTGACTGGCGGCGGGAGCTTGCGCGGCGCTTCTTGTGATGGCCAGCGAGAAAACCACCGCCGCCACCGCGGCCGTCGATGCTACGATGGCCCAGCCTTTATCCCAGTGTTGCATGTGCGAAACTCCCTGCTCCGACTCTGAATGTTACATGGGGCATAGCGCCAATGTCAACGCGGCGTGATCCTGCACATGCTTGCGTCTGCATGAATGCCGACAAACGGCGGGTCGTAGACCTTCCCCACACAGGCCCAAGGCGCGCGCCACGATGGGTTGGATTGGGTTCTTTTTGGAAGGCGGCATGGGTGGCGTTTGATGGCCGCAACGCATTCATTGCGGGTGGGATCCTTTTTCGGATGGGGCCGCCGAATTGGGTTCGCTAGAAAAATCTTCATCCCAGGTCTCGGTGGCGAGCTGAAGGGGCGGATAGGTTAGAGGGGTGGAATCCGGGGTTTCGCGGAGCTTCAGAAGCATGGCGAGGGCGTGGTTGTATTGGCGGTCATAGGCGGCTTCAAAGCGATGCTGAAGGGCGAGAACGCGAGAGTTGTCTGCCAGGGTGCGAAAGGTGACGGCGGCGAGGACCGCTCCCGATGCGGCAGACTCGCCGGACTGCTGAAGGGCCATTTCCAGCTCAAAGCCGGCGGTTTGAATTCCCCACATGCGCAGCAGACGCCAGCGGGCGACGGTCATGGTCTGGACCAGGGATGCTTCTGCGGAATTGCGCGGTTGAAATTGGAGAATGAGAGCCGCGGCGAGGTCGTTGAAGCGGCGCATGGATTCGCCCTTTATAACGACGGTGCCGGAAATGAGTCCGGGAAGAGCCGCGTTTTGCGAGGAAATTCGTTTGCCCTCCGAGGTTCTTGGTCCGGTGGACTTGGCGGCGTTGGCGCGATTGGCTTTTATTTGACGTTCGGTTGCCATACGACTCAAAGGGCTGGATTATGGCTTTGCCGCCGCTTGGGTGTTATACAATTATACGTATAATGTGGAGGTGGGTGGCGAGCCGATGAAGCCACTGCGCTGGGTCGGACCCTCCCGGGATGAAGTGAAGTCATTCCCCCGGCCGGTAAGGTCAGAGGTCGGTCAAGCTCTCTATGCCGCGCAGAGAGGGGAGATCGATCCAGCGGCGAAGCCGTTGAAGGGGTTTGGGGGGCGTAGCGTTCTTGAGATCGTCGCTCCCTATGATGGCAACACATGGCGTACGGTCTACACAGTGCGGTTTGAGGACGCCATTTACGTGCTGCATGCTTTTCAGAAGAAGTCGAAAAAGGGCATTGCCACGCCGAAGAAAGAAATCGATTTGATCCACAAGCGGCTGGCTGATGCGGAACGAGACCACAAGAAAAGGCAGAACTGAACATGACTGCGAAGATTTCCAAGAAAAATAACTCGCCAGTGAGCGTCACTGAGAGCAGCGGCAATGTGTTTGCAGACATTGGTCTGCCAAATCCCGAGCAGGAAATGATGAAAGCGCGGCTGGCGCTTCAAATTTATCGCATCATCCGCGAACGCGAGCTTACGCAAGCGCAAGCCGCTAAAGCGCTCGGCATCAAGCAGCCCCACGTGTCCCTGCTCATGCGCAACCGAGCAGGCAGTTTTTCGGTGGGGCGTCTCATGGAATTCCTTACAACCCTCGGTCAGGACGTAGAGATAACTGTCCGGCCGGCGCGGAAGGAACAAGGCGAAATGTCTTTGACGATCGGAAGATGATGCCATGCCCTATGGACGGGTTCTGGGCGAGAGCGCCTCAGGAACGGAGACTTGACCGAACAGGCGCGGAAGTAAGTCGAGGTCGCCAATCGAATCAGGGTAGATCAGTGGCGTATACGCCTCATCCAGTGATCCACAAACGGCGTCCGGGGAGATCATCTCGATACTTCCTCGAGCCGGACTTACGGAAAAAGGCGATCTAGACTCTAGGTGTGCTGGCGTTTACCATGGGGGCCAACACGCCGAATTTATTCGGTGGCCAATACGGTTTAATTATCCGAAGGCCTCTCTATTTTTTCAATCACCATCACGTCCACAGGCGCCTTGGTCGATTCCAGCTTCAATCCGAGTTGTTGCTGGAATGCGGCGAAGATATCGGGGGGCGCATCGAGGTCGGTAGGGGCGCCGGGCGCTCCCGCGCCGAAGTTGGCTATTTGGGTCGGGTCGGGCGTGAATTTCAGGGCGAAGTCGTACCTTCCGGTGAGGCCGGTCTGATTCACAACAGGCTTATCCAGGACGTTGCTCTGCAAGGCGTTCGCCACCGCGTCGAGGCCAGTGTTGCGGCCATTGAGGGAAAGTTCTCCCGGTCCCCTAGAGAAACCGATTCCCGGAAAAGCATTGGGATCGCCTGCGCTCACGGTGATCTTCGCTCCGGTCTTGAGCACCACGATGGCGTACACCGGCAGTTCCCTCTTTTCGGTGTGGAACTTGAGTTGAAAGCGATCGGCGAGCAATTTCTGAATCATGAGCTTCATCTGATCCCTGCTGGGCTGGCCGGGAGTGTCTGGCCGCCCAACCGTGTCGTACTTCGCGGACTCAAGCCACGCCGGTCCCCCTTCGATCTGGCGGGCGTGGACGTTGTAGGCCAGTTTGATCATCCAGTTCACTGTCACGTTGGTGGTGGTTACATCCTGGCCTCGGAAGCCATACCCCCCGCGCGGCGCGTCGGGGCTGCTGGGCTTGATGGTGGCGACGGTAAATTCCGGCTTCGCGGTTGCGGCCATCGGCGCAGGGAGCGGTGGCGGCTCCGGAATGGTCCACGCGGTTTCATCAGTGGCGCGAACCAGATTCAGGGGGAGTGCGGGACCTCCCTGCGTCCACTTCCCGCTGATAGTGTTGCCATCCCCACTAAGAGTTCCCTCGAATGTTCCGTTCAACCCCGTGATGGAGACCTTGACCGCCGAGCCCTTGAGCGTGATGCTGGTGGTGTTGATGGGCGTGGCGCCCTGATCGATGCTGGGGTAGAAGACGCCCTTGAGGCTTTCGTTGTCAGACCGCGAGATCTTCATCACGGTGCGCAGGTCCACGGAGCCGTTGGGGCCGTTGACCTTCAGAGTGCCCTGCCAGGTTCCGGTTATATTTTGGGCGAGCAGCGCGCTCCCTGGCAAGGCCGAGAAAGCGAATATCGACAGCAGGAATCTTTGCATACGCAAGCTCTTCATGCGCCAGCTCCTTTACAAACACTGTATCAGCAGCTGTTGAGTAAAGGCGCGAATGCGGAGGATGAAGGCGCATCGTACTCAACGCTTCGAGCGGCGCGCATGCTTCCGTATCAAGGCTCTTATCGGTGGCGGTTCCGGCCATACAGCGTGATAGGCGCCCCGTCGGCGTCACCTCCACGCGCGGATGGCCTTCCGCGAGTGGTGGTGCGGGCGGCTCTGGAGATTGGCAGATCACAGACCTGCCCCACGAGGAGTTCCACTCGCTGCGCAGCGCGGACATCGGATCCAGTTGACTCGTCCTTCGGCTGTCCGCCGATCGAGTAGCTCGACTGAAGGCCGCCGAAAGGCAGTCCTCCGTTGCCGATCGCCGCCGACTGAACCTCCGGCACGCTGTTCATCGCCTCCAGCACGCGTTCGGAAAACGCCACGCGCTGATCGTAGCTCGCGTAACGGGTCGGCGACATCGGCAGCCCCACTACCAGGACGCCATCCGGGCGGGAGCCTGCGTTCATGTTCTGCAACTTGAGGAAGCCGCGAACCGTCAGGCTCGCTCCCATCAGCAGCACGCCCGACAGCGCAATCTCCGCGAAGACCAGCGCGCTGCACGTCCGCCCCCCGCGCCGCCGCCAGCCAGAGCGCGACCGGAGTCGTTCATCGTCGCGGCAAGGTTTGGGCGAGAGCATTTCAGCGCCGGGACCAAGCCAAACACGATGCCCGTCAGCACCGAAACGCACGCGGAAAACAGGAGCGCATAAACGTTCACCGAGATGCGAGCCGCATTGGGTACATAAAAACTGGCATCAACGCGACCACGGCTTTGGTGATGCCGAATCGCCAGGAACACGCCTCCCGCCGGCGAGAGCACCACGCTTTGGGTCAGCAGTTGGCGGAACAGGCGCGCCCTCCCAGCGCCCACCGATATGCGCCGGGCCCAGCAGTAGCGTGCGCAGGATCAACATGTCGAGCGTGCCCTGAAGCAGCCCGGCGCGGTCTTGAGGTTCTTTCGGCATTGTCAGTAGACAATCTACCGTGAGTTTCGAAAAAATGGTGGAGGTTCTACCTCCGCTTCGCAACGGATTTCCTTAGTTGACTTCGAGGCGCGCCACCGTCTCGGCCAGAAGTTCGGCGAAGTTGGCGCCACTTTCCGACCAGATCCGGCGGCGCTCCACCGGCAGCGCCCGCTCGATATCGCCCACCAGATGCAGCAGGCTCAGCAGATTGGAGCGCCCCATCCGCAGCGATCCCTCGACGTCAGGAATGGGCAGGAAGCGGAAGTCCGGGCCGAATTCGATGCGTAGATGGTCGCCGGTTTCGTTCTCGAAGCCGGGACCGAAGCAAAGGATGGTCACCGCGGCTGGAGCCAGTTTCCACTCGCCGGTCCACTGCCACAGATCCCAAACGGCTTCCACTTCCAGGCAGCAATCCGCGTTCAGGAACTCGAGCGCTGAGGCGACCATGGACTCGACCATGGCCGGCTTGGGACCCGTATGAGCGAATTCGCGCTCGAGCAGAGGAGGCTCGGACATCGCGACAGCGTAGACCCTCAGCACCGGGCCGCGCGCCGCCAGCTTCGAGAATGGAAACAGGGTGAGCAGGGTTTCGAAGTGCCGAGGCATGCTGTTCTCGCTGAAGCCCCGCACCCAACAGGAAAGGTAGAGCCGGTCCGACACCGATTCGATTGTAACCTGACGGCGCAACTGCTGCCGTTACAATCAAAGACGTGGTCACAGACCTGATACAGATCCGGCGGCAGGGCGAGAAGGATCGCCCCGAAAATCTCCGCTTTCGCAAGTGGATCAAGTCGCACAACTTCGTGGAGCGCCAATTTCGCCACGCTGCCGAAGAAGTGCACGACGCCATCGACTGCCGCCAATGCGCCGAGTGCTGCCGGGTTACCGAGGTACAGCTTGCCGAGCGCGACATCGCCAAGCTGGCGCGCTTCCTGGGGATTTCGGAAAAGCGGTTCCTTGCGGACTATACGGGCCTTGACGACAACGGCGCGATCATTTTACGGCGCGGCGAGGGCGGTTGCGTCTTTCTCGACGGCAACGATTGCACCGTCTACGAAGCCCGGCCGGGTAACTGCGAGCGCTTCCCGCACCTGCTGCGCAGCGCTGGGTCGCTCGAAAGCCGAATGTGGGCTTTCGCGGACCGGGCGACCTATTGCCCGATCGTCTTCAACTGGTTTGAAAAGGTGAAAGCGCTGACCAAGTTCAAGTAGCCCGCGGTTAGTCCAAAAACGGCAGGTCGAGGACCTGCCCCACGCTATTGTTGGGGCGCAGGCTGCGGCTGCTGCGGGCCGCGTGGGCGCTGGCGGGGGCCACGCCCTGGTCCGGGCATACCCAGTTCCCGATTCATCATCGGCAGGAACTTGGCTTGCTGGGCCGGCGTCAGCGAGGCGTAAACCGTCGCCAGCGCTTTGGCATGGATCGACGTCTGCTGCTGATGCAGCGTCTCGATCTCCAGAGCGGCGCTGTCGATGGCGCTTTCGCTCCCCGCTTTCACCGCCGCAGCGAGCTGCGTGCGAAGGGTCCCTTCCTTCTCGCGCATGCCCTTCTGCTGAACCTGCGCGGACATGATCGTGGTGTGCAGCGTGTTCTGCTGGGTGGCGTCCAGCCCGAACTGCTTGGTGAGGCGCGCCTCGGCGTTGGGCCCGAGGAGATTAAGCCCGCGCCCGCCCCATCCAGGTCCACGGCCGAAATTCGGGTTGGGACCGCGGCCGCCTCGAGTGCCCGGTGTTGTTCCCTGTGCCGGCTGGGCCGGCGTTTGTGTCGTGGTTTGCGCCAGAGCCACCCCGGCCACCAACATCGAAATCGCTAAGGACCGCACCGTCATGTGAGTTATCTTCCCCCTTCTCCCTTGCAGGACGCTGATGCGCTCGACCCGGATTACACATCTCGGTGAAATTAGAGGCCCGACGACAGCTTCTCGACCGCCGGTTCCAGTCTCTGGGGCCGCTTCAGAACCCCTTCGAACAGGTCGCCTACGCGGTCGAACCGGGCCAGCGCATTGCCGATGTGAAATTGGCCAGGGTCGAGCCGCGGCGTCACCTCCCGCCAGGCCAGCGGCGTCGCCACCGGAGCCCCGGCGTAGGCCCGCAGCACGTACGGCGCGGAGATAGTCTTGCCCTCGGCGATCTGCGCCCAATCGAAATACACCTTCCCCTTTTCGCGCCGCGACACCGCCCGGGGAGTTGTAAAAAGGTCCGGCCGCTCATGCGCCACCAGAGCCGCCAACAGCTCGGCGAAGGATCGCACTTGTTCGTAGGTGTACTGTGGCTCCAGAGGCACGAACAGGTGCATGCCGTCGCCTCCCGTGGTCTTGGGATAGCTTTCGAGCTCGGCACGATCCAGCTTGGCCCGCACCAGCAGCGCGGCTTCCACGATCTTTTGGTAGCCGCAATCCTGGGGATCGAGGTCGATCAGCAGGTAATCCGGGTGCTCCAGCGAGCCCACGCGGCTCATCCAGGGATTATGGTCGATGCAGCCCAGATTCACCAGAAACAACAGTGTGGCGCGGTCCTCGCCGATCACGTGGCGGATGTCATCCGCGATCTCCGTGCGTAGCCACTTGGGAAAGCTCTCGGCGACCTCCTTTTGGAAGAAAAAGGGGTGGTCGATGCCATTCGGATAGCGCTTGAGCGAGAGCGGCCGGTCCTTGAGATGCGGCAGGATCAACGGCGCAACGGCGTCGTAATAGTTGAGAAGATCGCGCTTGACCAAGATATCTGGCTGCGCCGGCCCGTCTTTCGGATAGAACACCTTGTTGAGATTTGTGAACTTAAGCCGATGACCATCCACCAGGATTTGTCCTTCCTTAAGCGATGGATCGAGCAGCGGCGGCCGGTCTGGAGGCTGGCTGGTCGAAGACCTGCCCCACTCGCGAATGCATTCGGTTGGATCGACATCCGGACGCAGCCCCGCGAATACCGGCGCGCGCAGACGACCCTCGTCGGTCCAGTTCGTGAAGCGAACTTCGCAGACCAACTCCGGCCGGGTCCAGGTGACCGTGCCCGGCTTGGGCAGATTTTTGTCCGGTTCGAGAGGACATTTGGGGGTAGCAAGAGGCGCGAGCTTATCATGAATCGCCTGCATGGTCTTCCTGTCGAATCCCGTTCCGACGTTGCCGGCCCATGTCAGCCGTCCGCGATCGTAAATTCCTAGCACCAGCGCCCCGAAATGGTCCCTTTCACCCTTAGTGAACCCGCACAGCACGAAGGAGTCGGAATTGAAGACCTTGTACTTGACCCAATCCCCTGAGCGGCGCGCCTCATACAAGCTTGACGCCCGCTTGCCGATCACGCCCTCGATACCCTGCTGCTTGGCCGCCGCGAGAAGGTCCGTTCCGGTGCCCACAAAGTGCTCCGAGTAACGGATTACATCGTTGGGCTTAAGCAGCTCTTTCAACAAGCGCTTTCGCTCGACGAGCGGAACGCCGCGAAGATCGTAGCCGTCCACGTACAGAAGATCGAATAGGAACAGCACCACTGGATGATGGCGCGTCAAAAGCGCGATGGCGGCCGCATCAGCCACCATGATCCGCTGTTGGAGCTTCTCAAAGCTAGGAATGCCCCGGGAATCGAGAGCCGCGATCTCGCCGTCCAGAATCGCCTGTTTGGCGTTAATCTGATGCGGAAGGATCGATAGCTCAGGATATTGACGATCCATGCGGTTCCCGTTGCGCGAAACCATTCGAACTTGACCATCGTTGATGTAGCACAGCGCACGAACACCGTCCCACTTGATCTCATAGAGCCACTCATCGCCGGAGGGCGGATCGCCCTTGCCGATCTGCGCCAGCATGGGCGCAATGCTTTCGGGCATCGGCGATTTTCGAGCGCCTGGGATTTTCGCCAGCGATTTTGCCGGCACCGCCGCAGGGGGATCATCGTCGCGAGGGACCGCCGCAAAACCCTGCGCAATCTCTTCCTGCGTCCGTCCGCTCGCGACGCTGCGAGCATAATCCTCGGTATCCCAACCGGCTTTGGCAAACGCGTCCTTCTTCTTCAGCAGCAGCCATTCGTTGCCTTTGCCGCGCTTGGTTCGTACCAATGCAAAGTCGCCTAGCAGCTTCTCCCCATTCAGGTGAAACTTGAAATCTCCCTTCGCAAGTTGCTCTTCCGCCGATAATTCCCCGAGAAGCTGGTAAGTTCCGCGATCCCACAGCATCACGCTGCCCGCACCGTAGTTGCCCTTGGGAATGACGCCTTCAAACGACCCGTATTCGAGCGGATGATCTTCCACCATCATCGCCAGCCGCTTGTGCGCCGGATCGAGGGTCGGCCCCTTCGGCACGGCCCACGATTTCAGCGCCCCACCGACCTCCAGGCGAAAGTCGTAATGCAGATGCGTGGCGTGGTGGCGCTGGACGCAGTACTGGAGCGCGGTTCCACCGCTGGCTTCGACCTTCCCCGGTCGAGGCTCCGGCGTCCGGTCAAACGCCCGCTTCTCGGAATACCGTTCAAGCGCCATTTGCTGGTGTATGTGGGGCAGGTCTCCGACCTGCCGTCCTTGTTCGTGTGACAAAACACGAGCAAAATGTTTGCGCTAGAATAATGAAGCGTCTCCAATGCATGAGGCCGAGGCGCATGAGGTCATAATCATGGCGTCTACCGTTTGGAAAGGGCATCTTACCTTCGGGCTGGTGTCGTTCCCCATCAAATTGTACAGCGCGGCGCGCAGTGAGAGCATCAGCTTCAACCAGCTCCACAAAGCCGACGGCTCCCGCGTCAAGCAGGTGCTCTACTGCCAGGCCGAGGATAAACCCATCCCTCGCAGCGAAATCGTCAAGGGCTATGAGTACGAGAAGGACCGCTACGTGGTCATCGAAGACGAAGAGGCCAAGAAGGTTGCCCCCGTCACCGCCAAGGTGATGGAGATCCTCGAATTCGTCAAAGCCGATCAGGTGGACCCGATTTACTTCGAGACCTCTTACTACATGGCGCCCGACGAAGCCGGCGAGAAACCATACGCCCTGATGTTCGACGCGCTCACGAAGACCGGCTACGCCGGTGTCGCCAAGATCGCCATGCATAACCGCGAGCATATCGTGATCCTGCGTCCGGGCAAGAACGGCGTGCTGCTGCACACCATGTACTACAGCCACGAAATCCGCAAGGTCGACGAGTTCCGCACCGATCTGAGCCTGGTCAAGGAGAAGGAGCTCGCGCTGGCCACCAGCCTGGTGGAGGCTCTGGCGGGCGAGTTCGAGCCGGAGAAATACAAGGACACCTACCGCGAGAACCTGCTGCAAATGATCGAGGCCAAGAAGCAGGGCCACGAAGTGGTGGCCACTCCGGAACCCCAGCAGGCCAAGGTGGTGGATATCATGGAAGCCCTGAAGGCGAGTCTGGCGATGGCCAAGAAACCAGCGGCATCGGCCACAACCTCGGAGCCCACAGCGGTCGAGCAAGCTCCTCCCGCGCGCAAGCGGGCGCGAGGGTAAGTTACAAAAAACCGAGCCACACCGCTGGACACTGTACCACTTTCGGTACATACTGGGTTTGTGTGGGCCGAGATGAACAAAACCCGGAGATCCCGGTCCGGTTTTACCGCACGGAAGCGGGAGGGTCCCCGGTGCTCGATTGGCTGCGTGGCCTCAACAAGGACGACCGGCACGCTATCGGGCTCGACCTTATGCGGGTGCAGTTCGGCTGGCCGATTGGGAGGCCACTGGTGGGAAGCCTCAAAAATGGTCTTTGGGAAGTGCGCTCGACGCTTCCGAGCCAGCGGATAGCCAGGCTCATCCTGTGCTTTCACGATGAGATGCTCGTCGTGCTTCACGGGTTTATTAAGAAAACGCAGAAAACGCCTGCGGATGACCTGGCCCTGGCGAAACGGAGAATGAAGGAGGTTACGAAATGAAAAAGCGCAACAAGCATATCGGCTCGTCGCTGGAAGACTTCCTGAAAGAGGAGGGCGTCCTCGAAGAGACTCGCGCGGTGGCGCTGAAAGAGACGCTGGCCTGGCAAGTTCAGCAAGCCATGGAGAAGGGCAAAATCAGCAAGGTAGAGATGGCGCGGCGCATGAACACAAGCCGCGCGGCGCTTGATCGTCTTCTCGATCCTAACAATGCCTCGGTGACGCTGCAAACCCTAACGCGCGCGGCACACGCTGTCGGCCGCGATCTGCGCATCGAGCTGGTTTGAAAAAGTAACGTCTGCTCCTCACGCTCTAGCACCGCTGGGGCGCGCCTCGTCATGCTCCGAGTGCCTGGTCAAAATTCTTGAGGCGAAACTCTACCTCGTACGTCATCATCTTGACGTGAGGAACAGTAGACAGAGCGTAAGCTGTCTTCTTGTCAGCATTGTGCGCAATTATGAGGCCCTCTATAGAGTGTCCCTCCATGCCGAGATCCTTCAAGCGCTCCTTGACTCCACCGATATAACGAAGCACCTGTCCGACGGTTTGGTCCGTGCTTTGGTTTCGCTTGAGCTCCACTACCAGAAGCCGCAGCTGCTTCTTATGGACCGCGAGGATGTCCACCGGACCAACGGCAGTCGGAAACTGATTGCCCGCCTCTGGCTCGTGTTCGGTGTGGTAAATCGCCCACTCGCCCGCTAGAGGTGTGTGATCCCAGTTTTCCAGCAGGAATTCCTCTAGTTGACGCTCGAGCGCAAAGCCCTCCTTGGCATCGCTGTCCTTTGGCGAAGCTGCTCCGCTAGCTTCGGGGGCCAGTTCTCCGGTCGATCTCCCGCTTTCCTTCTCCAGGAGAGACCACCACATCGTGTCGAGCGTCCAGAAGTCCGTGCCGAGATCCATTTTCATTCGGGTGAGGAGATCATTTACTTTGGCGTAGCGGCCACCCAGTCCCTCGCCATACTCGAAGTTTGGCCAGAGGCCAACCTGACGCAACGCAGACTCGGATGTATTGTTCCAGACGCCGTACACTTCTGGGTAGGCTACGGTCAGGATTCCAGTAGCGATGGCCGGGCCGAGGCCTTTGACCATGTCAAGCGCTTCGGGAAATCTCGCTGAGATTGGCCTCCCCTCGTCCAAAAGAACCGAGAGCCCCTTGCGTAATACGTCGAGGTTGGAAGCGGCCTGCAAGCCCTTACGGTAGAGCCCACTCCAATGACAATTGTTCTCCTGATACAGAAAAGAGGTGAACTCGTCTCTGGACAGGTTGGCGATGTGATCGCTCGAGAAGATCGGCTTGTACTTCGCGAAGACCTGATCCCGCGACGCGATGATGCCTTCAGGGTCGCCTTGCCCGAGCTTAAGTCGCGCGAGGACCGCCCGAAGATCACCGAGAACCGCTCGATATCTCTCTTCGTTGCTCATTCCGAGGGAAAACCTCTCACTCGCTTCTCTCACTGCTGACGGGCCAGTGGCCGACCAAGCCGCTGCGCGACATCGGCGCAGTCCCGTCGTTAGTTCGAAATTACCTCGACGCAGACAACGCCGGAGCCTTGATATAGCGGCTGGCGAACGTCAGGAACGTCGGCCAGTTGGGAGCATCCGTGTGGCCGCCGCTATGCTGCCGGAAAGCCACGTCGCCGTCGATCAGCGCGGTCTCGATGGGCGGAAACTCCGTCGTCCCCATATCCTTCTTGCCAAGGAGCTTGTAGACCGGACCCGCGCCCGCCGCCGCGAGGAACGTCCCCTTGGCATCTACCCATCCGTCGCCCTCGGTCGCTCCGGCGCTAAGGAACACGGGCCGAGGAGCGCACATCGCCACCAGCTCGTGCGAATCCACCGGCAGATCGTTCCAGTTCAGCGGACCGGCGTACTTCAGGAAGTTGCCGGCCATCCAGTGATACTCGCTGGTTGCGGCGACGTTTTCCACCAGCTCGCCCCACGCTCGGCGATGCATCTTGGCTCCGCCCTCGCCGGATGAACTGACGTATGCGATCGCGAAGCGCTGGTCGTACGCCATCGCGACGATGGTTGCCTTGCCCCAGCGGGAGTGGCCTTCGAGGCCAACCTGTTTCGCGTTCACGCTCTTGTCGGTTTCGAGATAATCCAGCACCTTGCTCGCGCCCCAGGCCCACGCGCGCAGCACGCCCCAATCGTCGGGCTTGCGAGGCTGCCCCTTGTTGACCAATCCGATAATGCCATGGCTCAGGCCCGCGCCATTGTCGGCCTGCACGCTGCCGGTGGAGAGATTCGCGTAACCCCAGCCTTTCGCGAGAAGTTGCTGCTGCGCATTCGGTCCTTGAGGTCCGCGTCCGCCGCCTTTGGCTGCCGCTGGCGGAGCACCCGGAAATGCGCCAGGAGCCGCCGGCCCGCGTCCACCGCCGAACGGCGCGCCCGGCCCGAACAGAATCATCACCGGCACCGGCCCAGCGGCGTTCTTCGGCACCGTCAACGTCGCTTGGATATCGACGGTGACCTGCGGGTAGGAAGAATTGTCGACGTGCCCCACCAACTGCTTCGTGACGATATCCACGTCGCCGTTCTTGCCTTCGGTTGTGTTCATCACTTCCCATTTCACCTTCGGCAGGTTCTTCGGCACGCGCCCGTAAATCTCCCGATCGAAATCCTCGACGATTTCCGGCCGACGCTGATTCCACCACTGCGACGCCTTGGTGACCTTCTTGCCGTTTTTCAACAGCAAAGGATCCGGCGCGTTGGGATATGGATTCGCCTTCGACTCATCGTAGTTGGCATAGTTCGGCGCTTGCTTGTTGCTGCCGTTGGCTCCCTGCCGTAATTTGTCGATGTGGAGCTGGTCCATCATCGCCTTATGGTCGGCCTCGGATGCGAGCTGTTGCGGCGAAGGTGCCTTCGTTGCAGAAGAGGTCGCGGGAGCGGTTGAGGGCGTGGGCGCGGCGGCCTGATCCGCGGCTTGAAAGGCTCCCAGTCCCAGAGCCCCAATCAGCAGGCCAGCGGCAACGGAGGCGGCGGACCATTGAATCGATCGCGATATGTGCACGGATTTCTCCTCGGTTATTTCGCCTTCCCGTACTAGATCATTATATAGACTGAAATCGCGGCTAGATAGGGCGCCTATGGCTCTTCCCGCCACAACCCCAGCGCCTGCTGCGCCGCGCGGTCGGAGAATCCGAACAACACCGCCTCCCGCTCAGTCTCATGCGAAGCATGACGCCAGGAGGGAACCACGAATACATCGTGCTCCCGCCACTCGAGGGTTTCATCGCCGATGTGGGTGCGTCCGCGCCCTTCCACGGCGCAGTAAACCGTCGCATCGGTTGCTCGCCAAGGCTCGCCCCGAAAACCCGCCGGCAGAAGTTGCAGGAACGGCGACATGGTGGGCATGGGATAGCCCCGCGAGATGTCGTAAAAGCGTTTGATCCCATGGCGCGCGTCAATGGAACCCGCGGGGGGATGCTCACGCGCTATCCGCTCCAGGGCCTCGCGATTCTCAGCGTAAGGATACGCGAAGCCCCGCGGCGGAGGCTCCACTTCGCCCGGAGGAACGCCTCCCGCGAAGCTGCTGTCGAACAGATTCACGATCGGCACGTCGAGCCCGTCCAGCCAAACCACCGGCGTCTTCCCCGGATTGCCGTGTTCGTGCGAGGTCCAGCAGGGCGTCAGGATGAAATCGCCGGGCCGCATGTTGGCGCGCTGGCCATTCACTGTCGTGTAGCCGCCCTCGCCCTCGATAATGAAGCGGATCGCCGTCGCAGTATGGCGATGCACCGAAGTCGTTTCTCCCGGCATCACCAACTGCAACCCGGCGTAAAGGCTGTGTGTAATTCGCGAATCCCCGCGGAAGCCTGGATTTTCCAGCACCAACACCCTGCGCTCGGCTTCTTGTGCGGTGATCAATTCGCCGGCCTCCAGCAGCAGCGGGCGCAGCTCCTCGTAACGGAACACCACCGGCAGGCAGGAGGTTTTGGGCTCGGCCGTGATCAGATTGCCCAGCACTTCCCAGAGCGGCGTCGCACCTTTGACGCCCAGGCGTCGATAGAACTCGCGGCGGACATCCGCTATTGCAGGCGATATTTCAGGCACTCCGCACCTCGGCATTTCTGACTTGCACTTCCATCGTGCCGATTTTTTCAATTGTCGCGACCACCCGATCGCCGGGCGCGATCGGGCTCACGCCTTCCGGAGTTCCGGTGAGGAAAACATCGCCGGGATATAACGTGTAAAAGGATGACGCCAGCTCGATCAGCTCCGCGACGCCCAGAATCAGGTGCCGGGTGTTGGACGCCTGGCGTGTCTCGCCGTTGACCGCGATGCTCAGGTCCAGCTCGCCCGGATTCGGGATTTCATCGGCCGTCACCATCCAAGGCCCCAGAACAGTATAACCGTCGGGGGACTTGCGGAAGCTGCGATCCTCCGGGCCGCGGATAGTAATGTCGAGGCCGATGGCGTAGCCCGCAACATAATTCAACGCGTCATTGCGTGAAATGCCGCCGCACTGCTTGCCGATCACGAACGCCAGCTCGACCTCATGATCGGTCCGCCGCTCTGGCATGCGCAGCGCGATCCCTTCGCCCGCTCCGGCCAGCGAGCTGGTGGCTTTCAGGAACAGCCCCGCTTGATGGATGGTCAGCGTGTGCGCGGGGTTTCCTTGGTGCAGTTGCGGATCTTCCTTCGCCTCGGTGTGGTGTTTCTGGTAATTCACCGGCGCGGCGACAATCTTGCCCGGATTTGCCACCGGACTCAGCAGCTTTACGCTCTCCAGCGGCAGAAGCGGTGACGACGGCGCGATCGTTAGCACCCGCTCCCTCACCCTATCCAGATGCGCGATCATCGCGTCATACGCCGGAAGAGGATAGCGATAGGACGGCAGCACCTCGAGCGCGGCCGTGACGTCGCGAACGCACGGCCCCTCGACTAAACCCAGCCGATCTCCGAACCGGCACAGGCGCATGTCCCTCCTCGCTCCTCAAGGCCTCGGCAGCCGCGGACTTCCGCCGACCAAATTCCGCGGAGACTCCGTCCAGATACTCGCTCTTGGGGTCAAGCCTGACGCTCATGTCGGCACAGCGTAGGTAGCGGAATACCGGAAATCTGGGAGGTTAATCAGGCTCTATTTTTAATGCCCATCTGGACCCGGAGCGTACCGTTGAGCTTTCGGCGAAGACCGGCGACGAGCAGCAACACGAGTCCGAAGCCGCTCAGCGCTAAGCTACCCGATTCCGGAACCGCGCCGCCATCGATCGCAAACGACTCCGAGGGAATCGCCCCGGGTGTCCCGGGGACCTTCCATTGCTCTGCTGACGATGAGCCGCCATTCTCATCCCAAAGGACGAATCCTCCGGCGGAGGCGGTCCCGCCATCAAGCGTCAACCAATATGTGCCCGCTCCCAGAGACAAATTGAGCGTGAAGCTGGAACTGTATACGTCCTCTCCCCCGCCGCCGCAGCTACCGCTGGCAGAGCAGAACAAACTCGAGGTGAGCGAGACGCCGGTGCCCGAGCCAAGGTCCGTCCCGAAAGGTGAAGCGCTGATTCCCCAGTCCACCGTCTCAGGAGTAGCTCCGGCGATCACCCAATCGCCGAACGTTACCGCAGTTATCGTCGAGGGACCTGTAAGAACAAACGAGTCAGTCACCAGAAATGGACCGGCAGGATCACACGTGCCACAGAAGTAAATGGCCCATGCGTTAAGGTCGCCGTTAATCGCGCCGTTGGAGTACAAAACCGCTCCCGGTGCTGGAGCGGTAAGAAGTACGGCTGCCACCAAGAGGGCCGCTAGAGAATAAACGCAAGTTCTCATTTGTCCTCCTCCCGAGTTACCACAGTTTACACCAAACCGCCGCGTCGGGCTGCTAAATCTTTCGTCAGTTCTCGTACCGGTACGGCCAGCCAGGGCTTGCGCCTCTTCCGCAGCCAGCCTCACTGACTCCTCAAAAATCAATCGACGCCAAAATCTCCGACGGCCTCTTATCGAACGCCTTCGAAATCGCCAAAAAGCTTTCGATGCTGGGGAGGTTCGCGCCGCGCTCGATGGCGCTGATCTGCGACACACTCAGCCGCGTCTGCGTGGCCAGATCCTTCAGCGACCAGTCCCGCGCCACGCGCAGCATCTTGATGCTGTGCCCCAGCCGCTCACGCAGGCGGTCCTGCGCGGTGCGGCCCAAACCGAACGCACCCACGGCGTTCTTCAGCACCTGCCGCAATTGCGCCAGCGAAAACGGCTTGGCCAGATAATCGAAAACCTTCAGCTTGAACGTCACCCGCATGTCTTCGAGCGACGGATATCCGGTGATGATAATCACGCACAGCCCGGGCCAGCGTGTCAGCAACTGCTCCAGCACGCGGTCGCCGGTCGCGTCGCCCATCTTCATGTCGAGCAGCACGATGTCCGCAAGCCGCTCCTCGCAGCCTTCGAACAGCTCCTGCGGACGGGCGAACGCGCGCACCGTGTACAGCCCCTCGTCTTTCAAGAAGTCTTCCAGGTAGTTTCGGAAATCGAGGTCGTCGTCCAGAATCGCGATATCCGCGAGAGTTTCTTGAATCGCTTCCGCCATGTAAGTCTTTCGCTTATGATACCGCTCTGACTGTTCGCCCCTTCCACTGAACCGGCTTGCCGAACAACGCGGCCAACAGGCTCCGCGCAAGCACCGGCAGAATTCCGTACAACGCCACGGGCGCGAGCAGAGCGGTTCCCCAATTCCGGTACCACGGCCGCAGCACCAACGTGGGGACCAGCCCAAAAATCGCCGCCGCGATCCATTGCTTGCGCCATATCAGCCATGCGAGCGCGGGCAGCCACAGCGCCGCCAGCAGCGCCGAGCCAATGATGACGATGCCGATCATGGGATTCACCAGCATGAAGCGGAACGCCTGCCGCCTGATCCCGTCGCGGACGCCCGCATAGCCTTTGTACATGCGTGCGTGCCCCAAGCCAGGCGCGCGAGCCGTCGCCAATTTCAGGCGGTGCCGCTCCGCCAGCTTCGCTAATCTGACGTCCTCGGTCAGGTACGCCACCACCGCGCTGTGCCCGCCGAGAAAGTTGTACGACTCCAGCCGCGCCAGCAGACACTGGCCCGTGAACAACGCTTGCGGGCTGCCGGCCAATCCGAATCCGCAGAATGCCAAGGCCCGCGCGTAGGGTGCCAGCGCGTGTTCCGCAATTCCCCGATATTCCGGATCGAGATGAATGGAGAGCAGCGACAAGCCACTCGCCTCCGCTACGCCGGTGACAGCCTCGATGAATCCCGGCTCAAACCAAGTGTCGGCGTCGGTGAACAGCACCCAGCGTGAGGTCAACGCTCGCGCACCCGCCGCGCACGCATTGGATTTCCCAAAGCCTCTGCGAGGAAGATCGGGAGCCGGAAGAACGCCCGCGCCCGCCTCGCGCGCCACCTCCGCCGTGCGGTCGTCGGAATGGTCGTCGACCACGATGACCGTATCGTGGGGAAGGCTGCCGACCGCGCGCCCGATCATGGCTTCTTCGTTACGCGCCGGAATCACCACCATGCAGTCCGGCGGCGCGCCGTTCGCGGCCTTGGCTCTGGCGATGCACGGTAAAACGTGGTAGCGCCGTCGCGCGGCCACGAACAAGAAACTCAGAATGACGGCGAGCCCAGCCGCGGCCCACAGGCTCACATCGTCTTCAGGCACTCCTGCCTTTCCACAGTCTCCTCGTGATCGGACCCGCCATCGAGCGGGCCGTGATCCAATACCGCGACATGGCCGGCACCGCCGTCCGCCGCCGAAACACATCGAACCCCGAGGCCTCTATCCGCCGCAGCGTCTTGCGATACAAATCGAACGCTACTCGCACCGCAAACCGCCCTCGCTCATCGAGAAGTCCCAGCCCTGGCTCCGCTTTTTGGTAGTAGCTATGGACGCGGTCGGCCTGATATCGCATCAAGCTTTCAAACGCGGGGTTGCGATAGCGCGCCTCCAGATCGTCCTCGCTGTAGTTGAACGCCCGCATCTCTTCGAGCGGAATCGAGACATACCCGCGCGAAAGATGCTCGCCCAGGTCGCGCAGATTCGCGGTGAGATCCGCGGCCACGCCCAGGTCCGCCATGTAGTCGAGCGCGGGATCGCGATACCCCACCACATGCGCCATCATCAAGCTGACCATGCCGCCGGTGCGCCGGCAATGTTCCAGAAGCTGCGAGAAGCTTTCGTAGCGCGAATGCGTCAGCTCCATCCGGTAGCCTTCGATCAGCTCGAGCGCATAATCGCCGGGGATTTTGCATCGGTCCACCGTGTCCAGGAACACGTCCAGCACGGGATGGCGCGCAAGATGTCCCCGCAACCCCGCGGTGACCATGCTAGCCCAATGATCCAGATTCGCGTGACTTTGCTCGGCCGTAGCGCCCTGGCGCACGAAACTCCGGGTGTAGTCGCAATACCAGTAGACCGCGTGCGCCGCCCGAGCCAAATCCGGCGGAAAGAATTTAGTCGCGAAGAAGAAACTGCGCGCGCCGGTGCGCGCGGCCTCAGCCGCTTGCGTGTACAGCACCTCGAGCGGGTAGCTCGCTGGAGAGGTTCCCGGGCCCATGGCCGTTCAAAAATGATATCACCTTATCGCAGCCCTCTGGCGGTTGGTGTGTAAGATCCCGCGCTAATTCACTTAACCGGGTTAACCGGGACGAACCTTTGTACGCGCTCCCCGGCGAAAACCTCACCCGTGTAGATGTTGCCTTTGGAGTCCACGGCGATCATGTGCAGCCCGAAGAACTGACCCCCGTTTTCGCCCATGCTTCCCATCTGGCCCACGACCTTGCCGTCCTCGCGGTTGAGGAACCAGATGTGGTTATTGGTGAGATCGGAAATATACAGCAGCCGCTGCTGCTTGTCTGGCGAGAACATCACGCCTCCCGTGGAACCGCCGACTCCGGTCATGGGGGCAAGGATGAATTCCTTCACGAACTTGCCTTGCCTGGTGGTGACATGGATGCGGTTCGCGTTGCGATCCGCGGCGTAGACCAACCCATCGTTGGAGATGTTTAAGGTGAGGTGGCCGCGGAACTCCTTGGGCATCGGGCCGCCGGGCGTGTAGGCGCGATCTGCGTCATTGGTGCTCATTTCCGACAGTGCGTGTCCATAGGCGCCCCAGCCCCGCTTGAACTTGAACGAATCCAAGTCAAACACCATGACGCGCCCGCCCAGGTAATTGTCGGCGGCGTAAAGTTCATGAGATGGTTCATCGAGCCGTATCTCCTCGATTCCTCCGACGATCATTGGCGTGGCCGGGGGATACTTGGCGCGGAAGGCCGCGATCGCCGCATCGCGAGCCGACTGAGCCGCGGGATTGGGTTGACCGCGCCCGCCGGGTGGAGTGATGAAGCCCGCAACGGGCCCGGCGCTGCCGCGTCCCGGAACGTGGGCCGAAGTCAGAGGAGCGTCGCCGCCGCCGCCCGGTGGCCTCTCCGGCGTGCGAGGCACTTCGCCGACAACTTTGGCGGTTTTCGGATCATATTTGCGGACAGTGTCCTGTCCAATGTAGACGAACCCTTTGCTGTCCACCGCCATGCCGTGTCCTTGGGGCGCATCGAAGGAACCGATTACGTTACCGCTCTTGTCGAAGTGGATCATCGAGGGAGGCCGGACGCAACAATCGGCAAGTGGCGGATTCAGTTCCGCCTCAAGCTCGATATCGGTTAGATCGTTCGGACGATTCAGCACCCAGACGTTATCGTCCTTGTCCACGGCCAGCCCGGTGACACCACCCATCTTCCACTTGTTCGGCAGGGGTTTGGGCCAGTCCGGATCGAATTTGAACTTAGGCGCGGTTTGCACTTGCGCGGCGAGCGACACACATAAGATCAACACGCCGAGCCAGGCCGCTACGGGGAACTCCCGGCCGCGTCCACCCTTGTCGCCGTTCATCAACCTTCTCCCATCGCCCGCGCCACCGGTTTGCATCGCAGCCTGCGGGAAAGCCAAGCTGAAAAACTACCGTCCGAAATACTTCGCGTTCATCTGCGCGAAGTCCGACCACTTCTCCGGCAGATCGTCAAGGGTGAAGATCGCCGAGACAGGGCACACCGGCACGCAGGCGCCGCAGTCGATGCATTCCACCGGATCGATGTATAACATCTTTTCGGCCTCGAATTTGGCATCGTCCTTCTTTGGGTGAATGCAATCGACCGGGCAGGCGTCAATGCAAGCCGTATCCTTCGTGCCGATGCAAGGTTCTGCAATCACATAAGCCATGGATTGATCTCTTTGAAGCCGCAAGTCTATTTCAAACAGCTAACGTCAGCCTCGCAGCGAGGGGAACTCTTAACCGGGATTTCCATTTTTGCTCCCGATTGCCCCAATCAGTATACACCGGGTTGCCGCTCTTCGAGAATGAATCGAATTGGGTCATCTAAAGTGTCACTGAAGGGACTCGGTTGGGTCATTTGAAAAAGTAACCGTAGCGCGCCATGCGTCCAGGGTTAGGGGAAAGCCCCGAAGGCCTGAACGATGGACATGAACGGACCCAAGCAATCTTGGAGACACTGCGCGGAGAGTATAGGCGCGGGAGCAAGCTGCTGAACGAAGCGCAGAAGCGGAGCGGTTGAACCGAAAGGTCTTGATTCGAACCGTCGCACCCGCCAGCGGTGAAGCGAGAACCGAAGCGGCTGGTGCGAGGAGCGATTTATGGCGCCGATGTGGTGCGC
>Ga0209415_10005743_pt1 | contig 22234 bp, 20 predicted proteins | sample PeaSoiSIISIP2007_FD_187696 | JGI IMG/M metagenome (GOLD analysis project Ga0209415, IMG submission 187696) | Peat soil microbial communities from Weissenstadt, Germany - SII-SIP-2007 (SPAdes) (version 2) | ecosystem: Environmental > Terrestrial > Soil > Wetlands > Peat | place: Germany... | reverse complement strand
GGCCCGGAGATCAGGGCAGAGCGGCGATGACGGCGTCCTCCACCATCGCCATGACGTCGACCTCGGCGAGACCCGGAGGCCACGTGGTCACGAGGTCGCGGAGTCCGATGGCCGCACCCTCGAGCACGGCCAGGGCGTCGGCGCGATCGTCGATGTGAACCAGTCCGAGCAACAGCCCCGGTTGCCAGAGGAGCGGAGAGGTGGTGTGAAAGCGCGCGCCGTGGCGTGTCCGCCTCTGCGCGAGCCCCGTCACCTTCCGGCCCGAGAGGTGGATCTCACCGGGCCCCAGTCCGGCGAAGCAGACGACGTCCGACCAGAGGGTGCGGGTCGCCGGTCCCCGGTGGACCTGGACGTCGCCCGCACCGAGACTCCGCAGTGCCTCCGACCAGACCTCGCCCAACCATGAGGAGGCGCGGACGATGTCGTCGTCCCACAACCGGTGCCCGCGCGGCACCCAGAGATCGATCCAGACCTGGGCGTCGGGGAGGACGACGACCGCCCCACCGCCGGTCGACCGCCGGACCACCTCCGCCCCGGCCTCCGCCACACGCCGGTCGTCGATCACGGCCCGGTCTTGAGCGCTGCCGAGAACGACGGTGGTGGGCCCGGTCATCCGACCGGCGCGCACCAGGGGGTCGGCCCGGCTCTCGGCTGGTGGCCAGGTGTCCAGGAGGGCGGCCGCCGTTCCCGTCGCTCGCTCCACCCGCCAGGCGGACGAGCCGCCCGTCACGCCGTGAGTGACTGCTCGCCCAGATACGGTGCCCACTCGTCGCGGGCACCGCCCGACATGGCGAGGAGCCACACCCGCTGACGTGGCGGCGCCGGCTGGGTGCGCAGGACCAGTCCCACCTCGTGGGGAAGCCGATCCTCCTTGCGGGTGTTGCACCTCCGGCAGGCGGCGACGACGTTGTCCCACGCGTGCAGCCCCCCTCGGCTACGCGGCATCACGTGATCGATGCTCTCGGCCGCGTTCCCGCAGTACTGGCAGTGGTGGCCGTCGCGGGCGAAGACAGTCCGCCGGTTGACGGCGACGGTGCGGTCGTGGGGCACCCGGACGTACCGGGCGAGCCGCACCACCGAGGGTTCCGGGAAGGCCAACCGTTCGGACCGAAACGTCCTGGTGGTGGCGTGGACGAGTTCTGCCTTCGTGCCGAGGACGAGGAGCAGGGCCCGGCGGGTCGACACGACGCCGAGCGGCTCGAAGGTGGCGTTGAGTACCAGCGCACGACTCGTTCCCGCGGCGCCAGGCTCCCTCGCCCCCATCACCGCGAGGTTACTCCTCAACCTCCTCGTCCCCTGTCCGCAGCAGTCAGTGGCGACGCCAGTACCGCATGTCGCGGGTCCACCGCAGGAAGGACCGGACACCCTCGGCATCGGGCGCGGCGTCTCCGGCACCGCCGTAGGCCGTCTCCATACGGAACCGCCACAATGATCGGTCGGGAAGCGGCACCGGCGGCCACCGGTGCCACCACCCGGGCCGCGCCAGACGGACGAGCTGCGTGAGGGCTGCCGGCCAGAGCCACGGGCGCACGACGACGGCGCCCACGACGTTCGTCACGGCGCGCCTCACCGAACCACCCCGAGGACGGTCGCGCCGGACCCCGTCCATCCGACGGCACCCGCCCCCACGAGCGGCCCCTTGTCGGCCAGGCCGGCGGGGACGATGGTGGCCGTGCGCGTGAATGACAGACAGGCGCGCGCCCGCAACTCCTCGTTGGCGGCGGCGAAGAACGGGACCCCGTATCCGAGGGCCACCGATCCCGCCACCACGACCAGGTCGATGTCGAGCGCGCTCACCAGGGAGGCGACAGCCCGTCCGACCATCTGTCCGCACCGGATGACGACCTCCTCGGACGCCTCGGCCGCGGGCCGGCCGGTGACGGCGGCGATGGCTGTCCCCGACGCCTCGGCTTCGAGACACCCCCGGGCGCCACAGGCGCACGGGCGGCCGTCGGGTTCGACGATCACGTGACCGACATGGCCGGCATTGCCCGAGGCACCGTGCACCAGGCGGCCGTCGAGCACGATGCCCCCACCGACGCCGGTCGAGACCACCATGGCCAGATAGTTCCGGCGTCCCCGGGCCGCCCCCACCCATCCTTCGGCCAGGGCCAGCGCCTTGGCGTCGTTGTCGAGGGCGGTGGGCAGGCCGGTGAGGGCCCTGACCCGGGCGCGGAGGGGGAACCCGCGCCATCCGGGGATGTTGAGGGGCGAGACGGTGCCCGCCTCGAGATCCATCGGTCCGCCGCACCCGATCCCGCAGGTCACGGCGCGGCGATCCGACGCCTCGGAATCGCCCCGACCCGGGTCGGGCTCGTGGGCGCCGAGACGACCGACCACGGTCCCCAGTGCGTCGAACAGCTCCTCGGGATCCTCGGACCGGGGCGTGGCGATCCACTCGTGGCGGAGGAGGTCACCGTCACGGGTGACGAATCCGGCGGCGATCTTGCTCCCGCCCACGTCGACCCCGAGGCAGACCTCCACGCCTCGGCACGCTACAGCGGCGGCGCCCCCGGTCCCCGCCTGGGGCGGCGATGGTCGCCCCGGGTCCGGACGTCATTCAGTTGTTGCGGCGGAACCTCTCGCGCAGCTTGGTCCGGGCGTCGTTGATCGCATTGCCGATGCCGTCGGATCGCAGGGAGCGCCCGATGTCCTCGAGACCGGCCTTGCCCATCCGCCGCAGGTTGGTCCAGAAGCTGACCAGCGAGGCGAACATGATCAGGACACCCAGGAAGCCGACGAACACCGACGTGGTGAAGAAGGCGACCATCACGCCCAGGCCGATGACGAACCCGAGGATGGACCACTTGAGATACCGGCCGGCGTACCGATAGACGTTCTCCTGCCGGACCCGGTTCGCAAAGGCGGGGTCGTCGTGGTACAACGCCTGCTCCAACTCCTGCAGCACCCGTTGCTCGTGCTCGGAGAGCGGCACCCCAACCCCTTCCCGCCGCGTGGTCTTTCGGATCAGAATACGGCTCGCTCAATCTTCGCGCAGCCACCTCGGGCTGACAACGGAGCCCCGGCGCCGATGTCGATTTCCCCTCGACCCGGTCCGATGGCAAAGGGCCAGGTCAGAACCCGATTCCGACCGACCACCCCGTTTCACGGTTCTGGGACGCGTCGCGGCGCGTCGTCGGAGCGGTCCCGCGGCGGCTCCGACGGGGAACTGGGACCCCACTGGGTGTCTCCCCGTTGCTTCACGCCCAGACCCGAGCGACCGATCAGGGTCGCGGGGCCCACGGACGCGTGACCGTACCGGGTCCGGATGGCCGTCACCGCCGCCTCGACGTCCGCCCATCCCTGCCCCTGGATGTCGACGTGGAGGGGAACGTCGGCCGGACCCGGCTGGTGGTCGCCGGTGCGGGACCTCGGCGGTCGACCGGGACCACCACCGCCGGCGTCTCCCCCGTTCCCGTCGCCTCCCGGTGCGGCGTCGGCGAAGGAGAGTTGCTGAGCTTCAGTCCCGACGCGCGAGAGACCCGACAAAGAGACGCCGAGGAGGCGTATGCCCGGGGAGAGGTCGACCCCCTCGAGCAGGGCGGCGGCCACGGCTCCGATCGCCCGCGGCGAGTCCATGGCGCCGGTGACGGTGTGGGACCGGGTGATCGTGCTGTGATCGCCGTAGCGGACCTTGACGGTGACCGTCCTCCCCCGCAGAGCCGCCTCCCGCAGGCGCGTCCCCACGGCATCGGACATCCGCACGACGTGGTGATGGGCGGATTCGTGATCGTGCAGATCGACGGCGAAGGTCTCCTCGTGGCCGACAGATTTCACCTCCTGGACAGCCACCACCGACCGGGCGTCCTCACCGCGCGCCAGGGCGGCGAGGTGCCGGCCGTTGGCCGCGCCCACCACCCGGCACAGGGTGTCCACCGAGATGGCAGCGAGGTCACCGACCGTCTCCACACCGAGGTCGGCGAGACGCTTCCCGGTGGCCGGACCGACCCCCCACAGGGCCCGCACCGGCAGAGGGTGGAGGAACGCCAATTCGGCGTCGGGGGGAACGACGACCACACCGCGACCGGGCCGCGTTCCCCCCATCGCCGCCGTCGGCTTGGCCGCCCGGGAGGCCAGCTTGGCCAGGAGCTTCGAACGGGCCACGCCCACCGCGCAGTTGAGGTGCAGGGTGTCGCGCACGGCGGCCCGGACGGCGTGCCCGATGGTCGGGGGTGATCCCAGGATCCGACGTGCCCCGGCGACGTCGAGGAACGCCTCGTCGAGGCCGATGCCCTCCACCACAGGGGTGAAGTCGTGGAGGATCTCGTGGAACTTCACGCTCATCTCGGAGTAGCGGGCGTACCGTCCCGACAGGAACACGGCGTGAGGACATCGGCGGCGGGCCTCGACCGAGGACATGGCCGAGTGGATCCCGAAGGCGCGGGCCTCGTAGGTGCATGCCGCGACGACGCCGCGGCTCCCCGAACCACCCACGATCACGGGTCGCCCCGCCAGAGAAGGGTCGTCGAGAACCTCCACGGCGGCGAAGAATGCGTCGAGGTCGACGTGCATGACGGTGCAGGAGTCGATGCCAACCGAGACATCATCCGACACGCCCCGTCCGGTCACGGGTTCAGACGCTCAGCCGAAGCCGCCTGAAGCCCTCGGCGAATGCCACACCAGCCCGGCGGCCGTCGGCCGCGGCCCGCGTGCGCACGGCGTTGGCCGCCCACTCGCCGTCGTCGGCGAATTGGCTCCGGTGGCACGAGACCGCCGCCGCCTTGTCGTCGATCGTCCCCGAGACGTCCACCCACACTGTCGGCTCGAGAGTCCCCGACAACAGGGCCGTCTCCACCTGGTGCACCGGCCCCGCGTCGGGGAAGTACAGGGGCAGGGCGGCGGCGGGCGACAGGGCGTCGAGCGCGGCGAACCCGACGACGCGGTGGTCGCGGTGGTTGAAGTAGTCCTCCCCGAAGAACACCGCCGTCGGATCGGGGCACAGGACCATGGTCGGACGCAGACGCCTGACCCACCCGACGAGCTCACCTCGGAACGACTCGTCGTCGTTGAGCTCACCGTCGCGGTAGCCGAGGACGTGCTGTTCGGTCAGTCCGAGGAGCTTGGCCGCCTGACCACATTCGGCCGAACGCTGGCGAGCCAACTGCCGGCGGTCGACGGTCGGATCCGTCGTGCCCTTGTCCCCGTTGGTGCACAGCACGACGTGGACCTCCGATCCCTGTTGGGCGAAACGTGCCAGTGTCCCACCGCACGAGACCTCGGGATCGTCAGGATGGGCGTAGATGGCGAGGACCCTCTCGGGGATGGTCTCGAGCAGCGGCCCCACCGCCACTCAACTCTTTCGTTTCGGCTCGGTGGTCTTCGTGAGCAGACCCACCTCGCGCTGGAAGTCACCGATGTCGGCGAAGCCTTTGTACACCGACGCGAATCGCAGGTAGGCCACGTCGTCGAGGGCGCGGAGTCGCTCGAGAACGGCCACCCCGATCTGCTGGCTCGTCACCTCGGCCCCCTCACCCCGCAGAGCCTCCTCCACCTGTTGCGCGAGATCCTCGAGCTGCTCCTCGGTGACCGGCCTGTTCTTGGTGGCGGCGCGTACACCGGAGACCAATTTGACCCTGTCGAAAGGTTCTCGTTGACCGGCGCGTTTGACCACCCACAGAGGTGCTTCCTCGAGGCGCTCGTACGTGGTGAACCGGCGGCCGCACGACAGGCATTCGCGACGTCGACGAATGACCACACCGTCTTCGGCCAGGCGCGAGTCGACCACCTTGTCGTCGAGGCTCTGGCACCACGGACACCGCACACGGCCAACCTAGTTCCGACCAGGGTCAGATCAGGGAAGAAGGAGCCTCTCCCCCGGCGTCACCGTGTCCCCACCCAGCTGCTCGCTGAGCGTCGTCACGGCCGGTCGCGGATCACCTTGGGGGGCGAGCCTCTCGGCGATCGACCACAACGTGTCCCCCGGTTGGACGACGTACACGGTGTGGGCCGACAGGGTCGTCCCCGGAATGGGACCGGGAGAAGCGAGACCGTTACCCCCCTTTCCGCCCCAGGGAACGGCGAGGGCGACGAGCAACCCGACCGCCACCGCCGCCAGGAGGATGTGGCGGCGGCGGACCGCGGCGGCGCGGGCCGCCGCCCTGGGATCAGCGCAACCGGCGTGGGTGGGACGGGTCCTGTGGGGTGCGGCAACCGGTGGCCGACGCACCCCGGGACGACCCGGGCGGAAGCCCGAAGCGGGACGCGGTCCCGGACGCCGGTAGGTCGGGTGCGGTCGGCGTCGTCGGACGGGCTGCTCCCGAACCGCCGGCGCGGCTGAGGTCACAGACCGACTCCGAATCGGCAAGCCGAACGTGTGTTCGTCATATGGACCATATGAACACGAACACCCGTTCGTGTCAAGATCGTCTGTTCCCCACACGTCGGCGGATCGAAGTCGCAGAGCCATGCCCTGAGGATGACAGGAGGCTGTGACGGTGCCGGACGGGGTGACGAACAGGTGTTTGTATTGACCGCCGGACGGGAGTACCGTGGCTGACGAACTGGTGTTCGTCGGGCGGCATCGGCGGACACCCCGGGGCACGGAGGCACGTGGGCCATGGCGGAAGCACTGACCGGCAAGAGACAGCAGATCCTCGAGTTCATCGGTGACAGGGTGAGGGAGCAGGGGTATCCGCCGTCGGTCCGCGAGATCGGCGAGGCGGTCGGACTCACATCGTCGTCCACCGTGCACGCCCACCTGGCGCTGCTCCAGCGCGAGGGGTACCTGCGCCGCGACCCCACCAAGCCCCGGGCCATCGAGGTGCGCTACGACCCTTCCTCCAAGGCCCAGATGGCGGCGCGCCCCATGCGCACCGTCCCCCTGATAGGCGACGTCGCCGCCGGGACCGGGGTCCTGGCCAGCGAGAACGTCGAGGAGCTGCTCCCCTTGCCCGAGGACTTCACCGGAGCCGGGTCGCTGTTCATGTTGCGGGTCCGCGGCGAGTCGATGATCGAGGCGGGGATCCTCGACGGGGACTACGTGGTCGTCCGGCAGCAGCCCGACGCCGACAACGGCGACATCGTCGTGGCCGGGATACCCGACGAGGAGGCAACAGTGAAGACCTTCACCCGCCGGGAGGGCAAGATCGTGCTCACCCCGGCCAACCCGGTGTTCTCGCCGATGGAATTCGCTCCGGCGGAGGTGACCGTCTACGGACGGGTCGTCACCGTGCTCCGCCGACTCTGACGATCCTGTCCGGGCCGGGCGCGGCGGCACCGACGTCCGACGGATACCTCTTACGGATCGGCCCCGAGCACCTCGGACAGGGCGTCTCTGACCCCGGTGAGTTCCGCTCTCGACACGTGCTCGTGGGGGGTGTGGGCGAGCAGGGGGTCCCCGGGACCGAAGTTGGCCGCGGGCACACCCGCCGACGACAGGGTGGCCACGTCGGTCCAACCCAGCTTGGCCCGCGGTGGCTGTCCGGTCGCCGTCACCAGTCTCGACAACAGCGGGTGACCGAGGGCGGGGGGTGCGCCGGCAGCGGCGTCCACCACGACCAGGCGGTCGCCGGCGTCGGGATCGAGAGCTTCGGCCAGCAGGCCGCGAACCGCCGTCTCGGCCGCGTCGACGTCTCGGTCCGGGGCGAACCGGAAGTTGAGGGTCATGACGGCCTCGTCGGGGACCACGTTCGCAGCCACGCCGCCGCGGACGCCGACCGCCTGGAACTGCTCGGTGTACTCGCAACCGTCGAGCGCGACGCGGCGCGGCCGGTAGGCCTCCAGGACCCGCAGGACGGGAGCCAGGCGGTGGACGGCGTTGACGCCCGTCCACGGTCGGGCCGTGTGGGCACGCCGACCGGTGAGCGTCACCTCCACCCGCATCGTGCCCTGACACCCCGCCTCCACCAGTCCCCCGGTCGGCTCGGCCAGGACGGCGGCGTCGGCGGCCAGAATCTCGGGCCTCTCCGATGCGAGCAGGCCGAGACCGTTGTGTCGTCGTTCGACCTCTTCGCAGGCATAGAAGACGAACGTCGCATCCACGGCGGGGGCGCCGACCGAGCGGGCCAGGTCGAGCAGGACGGCCAGCCCGCCTTTCATGTCCACCGCGCCCAGTCCCGACAGGGTGTCGCCGTCGATGGAATGACCGCCGTCGGCGAAGGGCGGAACGGTGTCGAGGTGGCCGGCGAGGAGCAGACGACGGGGACGTCCGAGCGCCGTGCGGGCCACCACGGTGTCGCCGTAGCGGTCCACGGTCAGATGGCCGACGCCACGTAATTCAGACTCGACGAGGTCGGCCAGAGCCTTCTCCTGGTGGCTCACGGACGGGATGTCGACCAGCTCCGCCGCCAGGGCGAGAAGGTCCGTCACGACACGGGGTGGGTCGTCACGTGGAGAGCTGGTGTTCGCGGAGAACGGACTCCAGCTGGCTCTTGTCGTGGCGCCTCCCCGGGTCGAGGCGCTTGATCACCAGCACGCACGGAACGAAGAATTCCCCCCCTGGGTACTCCCGTCGGCGGGCCGCGCCAGTGGCCACACTCCACGGCGGGACCGTTCCCCGGCTGATCTCCTCACCGGTCTGGGCGTCGATGACAGGGATCGAGGGGTTCAGGATCGTTCCTTCACCGAGGACCGCGCCCTCACCGACACGGGCGCCCTGGGTCACCATGCACCGGCTCCCGATCATGGCGTCGTCGCCCACCATCACGGGGGCGGCGTTCGGAGGTTCGAGGACCCCGCCGATACCGACGCCCCCCGACAGATGGACGCGGGCGCCGATCTGGGCGCACGATCCGACCGTCGCCCACGTGTCGACCATGGTGTCCGCTCCCACACGGGCGCCGATGTTCACGTAGCTCGGCATGAGGATGACGCCGCGATCGAGAAACGATCCCCACCGCGCCGACGCCCCCGGAACCACCCGCACCCCGGCGGCGGCGTAGCCGGTCTTGAGCGGCAGCTTGTCCGTGAACTCGAAAGCGCCGACTTCGGTCGTGGTGATGGTGCGCAGTCGGAACAACAAGAGGATGGCCGTCTTCAGCCAGGTGTGGACCACGACCTCCCCGGTGCCCCCGTCGACCTCGGCCACGCGCGCCTCGCCCCTGTCGAGCAGGTCGATGGCCTGGGTGACCACGGCCAGAGCGTCGACGTCGGACGGCCCGAGCTCACCGGCGCGCGCCCACAACTCCTCGATCTGGGATTGGAGGTCGGCCACGGCACGAGGTTACCGGGCCGCGTCGGGGAGCTCGGGCCCCGGCTCCCTACGACGTCGTGACCGCACCGCCCAGTCGGGCGTCGGATGACTCGGCCAGTCGCCGGGCGACGAGTTCCAGGCGGTCGTCGGGCTGGACCATGGCGATGCGCACATGACCGGCGCCCGATTCCCCGTAGAACTCGCCGGGGCTCACGAGGGCCCCGGCCGTCTCGGCCAGGGCGTCGGCCAGGACCCACGCCCCGTCGCGGCATTCGGACGAGCCCTGGTCCATGGCCCAGGCCGGGACCGGTACCCACAGATAGAAGGTCCCGTCGGGCATCCGGGCGTCGAGTCCGGACATGCGGAGGAACTCCGCCGACCGTTCCAGGCGCCGGCGGTACCGGGCGCGCTGGGCGAGGACGTGGTCGTCATCGTCGAGCGCCACGGTGGCCGCGGCCTGAACGGGACCGGGGACCATGAGGCCCGCGTGCTGGCGGACCTCCGACAGGAAGGTCACGATGTCGGGGTCCCCGGCGTAGAAGCCGACGCGGACGCCGGCCATGTTGGACCTCTTCGACAGTGAGTGGACGACCACGACGCCGTCGGTGCCGTGGTGCAGGATCGTGGGGGGAGGCCACTGCGCCCAGGTGAACTCGTCGTAACACTCGTCGGAGAAGACGGGTACTCCCCGCGCCCGTCCCCATGAGGAGGCGACGCCGAGGTCGGTGAGAGATCCCGTGGGATTGCCGGGACTGTTCACCCACACCATCAGCGCGCGCGCCGCGTCCTGCTCCGACACGAGCGAGAGGTCCAGCCCGCCGCCGGCCCCCTCGGGCACACCCACCGCCCGGCAACCGGCCAGCTGCGCGCTCAGGGCATAGGTGGGATAGGCAACGGCCGGGGCCAGGACCGTGTCGCGTTCAGGGGACCGCAGCCGGAGGAACCACGCCGTCGATGCCACGAATTCCTTGGTGCCCACGCAGGCGGCGATCTGGCCGGGGTCGACGCCGACGCCGAAGCGGCGCGTCATCCACCGTGCCGCCGCCTGGCGCAGGGCGGGGCTTCCGACGGACGAGGGGTAGCCCCTCTCGGCCCCGGACGTTGCCAACGCGGCGACGACGGCGTCGGGCGGTGGGTCGCACGGCGTGCCGATGGACAGGTCGACCATGCCGCCGGGATGCCGTTCGGCCACGGCGGCGACCGACGCCAACCGGCTGTAGGGATACGGCGGTGGAACGAAACGGTGGGGACCGCCGCCCGGGCCACCGGCAGGAGCGACGCCCGTCACGACGCCAGGAACTGGCGGAAGCGTGCCCGGCCCGCCTCATCGAGGACGACGTGGACCACGGTCGCACCTTCGCCGTGGGATTCGTCGACCACCTCTCCCTCGCGGTGCACGGCCGCCAGCACATCGCCCCGTTCGAAGGGGACGACGAGCTCGACCACCCTGTCCGCCACCCGGAGCTGCGTTCCGAGGGCGTGGAGCAGATCGTCGATCCCCTCGCCGGTGCGGGCGGAGACCACGACGGCACCGGGGTGGTCCTCGGCCACGCGCAGCGCCCGCCGGCTCCGGTCGACCTTGTTCACGACCAGGAGCTCGGGGACGTCCGAGGCGCCGATCTCGTCGAGGACGAGCCGGACGGCGTCGATCTGCGCCTCGGGCTCGACCGCCGACCCGTCGACCACGTGGAGAAGAAGGTCCGCTTCCCGGACCTCGTCGAGCGTCGAACGGAACGCCTCGACGAGCTGGTGGGGAAGCTTGCGGACGAATCCCACGGTGTCGGACACGAGGACGGTCTCACCCCCGGGGAGCGCCAGGCGCCGCGTGCGGGGGTCGAGAGTCGAGAACGGCCGGCTCTCGACCTTCACCCCGGCATCGGTCAGGCGATTGAGCAGCGTCGACTTGCCGGCGTTGGTGTAGCCCACCAGGGACACCGATCGGTGCCGACCCCGGACCCGGGACCGGCGTTGGGTCCGCCGGGTGGCCGACACCTGGCGGAGGTCGACCTCCAGGCGGGCCATCCGTCGGAGCAGACGGCGACGGTCCACCTCCAGCTGGGTCTCACCGGGTCCACGGGTTCCGATGCCACCGGCCTGTTGGCTGAACGCCCGTCCACGACCGCGCAGTCGCGGCAGGCGGTAGCGCAGGAGGGCCAGCTCCACCTGCGCCTTGCCCTCCTGGCTGCGGGCGTTCTGGGCGAAGATGTCGAGAATGACGGCCGTCCGGTCGATGGCCGTGCGTCCCAGGATCTTCTCCAGGTTGCGCTGCTGGGCGGGCGAGAGTTCGTCGTCGAAGACCACGGTGTCGGCATCGACGGACTCCGAGAGTTGGTGGAGCTCCTCGGCCTTGCCCCGGCCCACGTAGGTGGCCGGATCGGGATGGTCACGCCGCTGGACGACGCGACCGACGACGTCGGCACCGGCCGTTCCCACGAGGAGGGCGAGTTCGTCGAGGTCGGAGTCGACCCCCTCGCTCGTCACCCAGGGGAACACCACCCCCACGAGCACGATCCGCTCGCGGAAGGTGCGTTCGATCAGCGTCACGGGTCGCGCACCGCCGAATTCTCGGCCAGGGTGTCGCACGCCGACGCCACGTCGTCGTCGTAGGTGAGGGCCAGCTCCGCCAGGACGCCGGCGTCGACGAGGACATCGGCCACCTTCTGGGTGGGGCCGCTGAGGGAGATGCCGTCGGACCGCAACTCGACCTGGAGGGTCCCTCCCGGACTGCGGACGAGGACGACGGACCCGACCAGGCCCCAGCTGTTGACCGCCGCCGCCACCGCACAGGCGCCGGTTCCACAGGCCAGGGTCTCGCCCACCCCGCGCTCCCAGACCCGCATGGTGAGGGTGTCGAACTCGGTGCCCGGCCAGACGAATTCCACATTCGCCCCCCCACGAAAGGCATGCTCGAGGGGCGCGCCGACGGTGGACACGACCGCCGTGTCGACGGGGCTCCCGAAGAGGACGACATGGGGGTTGCCCATGTCGACGGTCCGGGCGAAACGGACGGACGACGCGATGTCCGCCGGGAGATCACCCGCGTCGAGATCAGGACCGAGCGTGGCGCGACCCATGGCGACGCTGGCGAAGCCGAGACCGGTGTGATCCCCCGAGCGGTAGGCCACCGTCCGCAGGCCCCCGGCCGTGGCCACCGACACCGGCCCGGGAGCCACCCAGCCGGCGTCGACCGCCGCCTGGACCAGACAGCGGATGCCGTTGCCGCTCATCTCGGCGGGACTTCCATCGGCGTTGTGGAGGTCCATGGTCAACTCCGAGCCGTGGCCCCCCCTCATGACGCGCAGAAGGCCGTCGGCTCCGACACCGCGCCGTCGATCGCAGAGGACGCGCACCTCGGCCGACGACAGAGGCCGGAGATCGTCGGAGTCGAGCATCACGAGGAAATCGTTGCCCGCTCCGTGGTGCTTCGTGAGCCGCAATTGGCCCGCGCTCATCCGTCCCCCGCCGCCGTCATCGAGCCCCGTGTGCACAGGGTCATTCTCCCACCACCGACGCCGCCCCGGCGCTGGCACCCTCCCCCGCTCCGGCGTCCCACACCTCGAGCAGCCCGGCCAGGAGATCGGAGTCGGGATCGAGCCAGACGATGCGGGGATCCCGCTTGAACCAGGACCACTGGCGACGGGCGAAGGCGCGGGTCCGTGTGATCGCCTCGGAGACCGCCCGGTCCAGGGGGACCCCGTCCTCGACGTGGGCCAGGAGCTCCCGGTAGCCGAGCGCCTGCCGGGCCGTGCGCGACAGTCCTCCCGGACGGGCCGCCAGACGCCGGACCTCGTCGAGGAGCCCCGCCTCGAGCAGGGTCCGGAACCGGCGCTCGATGAGGGCGTCGTGGACGGCCGGGTCGAATCGGATCCCGACCAGGGTCACCGGGATCGGGGGATAGACGTCGAGCCCGGGGCCGAAGGAGGAGAAGGGTCGGCCCGACCCGATGGTGACCTCGAGAGCCCGGACGACGCGTCGACGGTTCCCGGGCTCGATGCGCGTCGCCGCTGCCGGGTCGAGCGCGGCCAACCGGGCATGGAGCGCCTCCACTCCGTCGGGTCGGTTCGCTTCGGAGTCGAGGGCGGCGGCAACCTCGGGGAACCGTCCGGGGAGCTCGAGATCGTCGACGACCGCCCGGAGATAGAGACCCGTCCCCCCCACCAGCAGGGCCCGGTGCCCCCGCCCGGCGATCTGGGTCAGCGCCCGGCGCGCCGCGTTCTGGAACCGGCGGACGCTGAACTCCTCGTCCGGATCGACCAGGTCGAGCAGGTGGTACGGGACGGCCCGGCGGTCGGCCGGTGACGGTTTGGCCGTGCCGATGTCCATTCCCCGGTACACCCCCATGGAGTCGACTGACACGAGCTCGGCCACCGGCCTCACCCGGGCGAGGGCCAGTGCCAGTGCCGACTTCCCGGACGCGGTCGGACCGACCAGGGCCACGGATGCCGGATCCGCCACCTCGCCCTACCGCGCGGAGACGGGAATGCGCACCGGTGTGGACGGTCCGGCGGTGACCCCGACCAGCTCCCCGCGGAGATGATGGGGAGCGGCGCCGGTGACGCGCACCATGGCGTAGGACCCCGCCGCCGGGGCCGGGCCGACCGGGTCGAAATGGACCAGCTTGTTCTGGCGGGTGCGCCCGCTCGTCACAGCGGCGTCACGCTTGCTCGGACCCTCGACCATGACCTCCTCGGTGCGGCCCACCCGCCCCTGATGCTTCAGGAGCGCGGAGCGTTCGACCACGACGCGCAGGCGCTCGAAGCGCTCGGCGATGACATCGTCGGGAACGAACTGGTCGGTCAGAGCGGCGGCACGGGTGCCCGGCCGGGGAGAGAAGATGAAGGTGTACGCGCTGTCGTACCGGGCGGCGGCGGCGACCTCCAGGGTCTGTGTGAAGTCGTCCTCGGTCTCGCCGGGGAAGCCCACGATGATGTCGGTGGTGACCGCCAGGTCGTCGACCCCGGAGCGGGCGTCGGACAGGCGCTCGAGGTAGCGCTCGGCGGTGTATCCACGACGCATGGCGGCGAGGACGCGGTTGCTTCCCGACTGGAGAGGCAGATGGAGGTGCTCGCACACTTCCGGTGTCTCGGACATGGCGGCGATCGTGTCGAGGCGGAGGTCCTTCGGGTGCGGGCTCGTGTACCGGACGCGGCGGATACCGTCGATGTTCCCCACCGCCCGCAGGAGCTCCGCGAACAGTGGCCGCCGTCGGGTCAGGTCGCGACCGTACGAGTTCACGTTCTGACCGAGCAGTGTCACCTCGGTCACCCCCCGGCCCGCCAGCGCCGTGACCTCGGCGACGAGCACATCGAAGGGCCGGCTCACCTCCGGGCCCCGCACCTGCGGAACGATGCAGAAGGCGCACGAATTGTCGCAGCCCATCTGGATCGTGACCCACGCCAGGTAGGGCACGTCCCGCACGGCCGCCAGGGCCGACGCGTGGGCCGGATCACCGTCGGGGTCGGGTGCGTCGAACACCTCCACGAGCGGGCCCTCGGCCGACGCCCGGCGCAGGAGCACCGGCGCGCGGCCGAGATTGTGCGTGCCGAACACGACGTCGACGTGCCCGGCGCGCTCGCGCACCATCTCACGGTCCTTCTGGGCCAGGCAGCCGCCCACGGCGATCTGCATGCCCGGCCGTCGCTCCTGCAGGCTCTTCAGCCAACCGAGGTGGCCGTAGAGCCGGTTGTCGGCGTTCTCGCGGATGCAGCACGTGTTGAGGACGACGACGTCGGCACTCTCCACGTCGTCGGTGGGTTCGAGCCCGTCGGCCAGGAGGAGGCCGGCCAGACGCTCGGAGTCGTGTTCGTTCATCTGGCACCCGAAGGTGCGGATGTGGAACGTCCGAGGCATGGATTCAAGTGTAGGCAGGGTCGTCCCGCCCCTCGACGCCGCCGTCCGGCGACGCCTCCACCACGCCTGGGGTGGGTGGCGGAGAGGGGTCAGTTCAGGAGGTCGACGGGTGGCCGATGTCGAAAGGCCCGGTACCACCGCCCTCGACGACGAGTCCCTCGAGGTCCGGACGCAGCACCATGGCCCGGCCGGGGACACCGACCTCGGCCATGGCCGCCTCCGCCTTCGTCCGGACACGCTCGCCGTCGGCACCGTCGCACAGGCCGAGCAGGGAGGGTCCGGCGCCGGACCAGCACGACGCCAGTGCGCCGTCGGTCACGAGACGTGCGAGCAGTTGCGGCGCTTCGGGGAAGAGGGGGCTGCGGTAGTCCTGGTGCAGCCGGTCCTCGGTGGCCTCGCGGATGAGCAGCGAACGGTCGGCCAGGCCGGCGAGCAGTAGAGCGAGACGGCCGAGGTTGAACGTGGCGTCGGAGCGCGCCACCTGTTGCGGCAACGCCTGACGGGCCCTCGACGTGGCCAGAGAACGGTCCGGGACGATGGCGACGAAGACCAGCCCGATGTCGAGGGGCAGGCGCACGGCGCGCACCGCGCCCTTCACCGTTGTGGCCGCCACCAGACCTCCGACGACGGAGGCGGCCGCGTTCTCCGGATGGCCCTCGACACGCGCCGCGACAGCCAGCGGGTCGCGTGCGCCGGCGGCGGCGGCGGCGGCCACGGCCAGCGCGGCCGATGACCCGAGTCCGCGGGCCACGGGGATGTCGGACCGGACGGTGATGGCCAGACGGTCGTGGCCGGCCACGTCGATGGCCACGGTGGCGGCCAGGTGGGTGGCGTCGGCGGCGAGGTCCGATCCTTCGCCTGTCGCCCGGACCGTCAGGCGTGGCGCCGGTTCCACCTCGACCTCGACATAGAGGTCGAGGGCCAGAGCGAGAACGTCGAACCCGGGCCCCAGATTGGCCGACGAGGCGGGGACCCGGGCACGCACACCGTAACGGTAGTCAAGATGGGGCGTTCACCCGCGTTTCAATTTCCAGCTCAGAGGCGGCCCGGTCACCGACGCCGTGGTGCGCACCCCAACCGAGACACGTTCGGCACCGTCGCTGATCACGAGCGTCCCCGCCAGGGTCCCCGCCCGGGCTCCGACGGGCACATGTGCCGGGGTGAACGAGAGGTGGACGACGTCACCGGGCCACGTCAACAGCGTCACCGTCCTCGCCGGATCGGCGGTCACGCCGTCGTGCCACGAGGTGGCCACGGTGGCGGCCATGGCGGTGCGGGACAGGATGGAGCGGACGGACAAGTCCCCGGCCACGGCGTCGACGAGGCTCACGTCCGCCGTATTGGCGGTATCGAGGGGCGTGATGCCCGGCTGGCCCGTCACCGCCGCCATGACGAGGACCGTCCGGCCGGCCACCGAGCGGTGGGCCGCCATCACCAGGCAGCCCATGGCGGCCTGGGTGAATCCGGACTTCACCCCGACGATGCCGTCCGTCCCGATCGAGCTGACATAGTTCGGCATCGACCCGGCGATGGGCAGGACGATGGTCGACTGGGAGACGATGGCGGCGAACGCGGGCATGGCCATGGCATCCACGGCCACCCGCAACTCGTCGCCGGCGGTGCTCACCGACTGGGGATGGAGGCCGTTGGCGTCGACGTAGTGCGTCTTTCGCATTCCGAGCGTGGTGGCCGTCGCGTTCATGCGCGCCACGAAGGCGGGGACGCTACCCGCGTCCCATTGGGCCAGGACGTCGGCGAAATTGTTGGCCGACCGCACGAGCAGACCATCGAGGAGCTGGCGCTCGGTCAGAACCTCTCCGGGCTGCACCGGCACCTCCGTGGCCCCGGACACCTCGTCGTCCTGCGCTTCGTTCTGGTCGTCGTCGTTGAGCGCCACCGTCGGGCCCTGCGTCGTGGGCGACAACGGGTGGTCCCGCAAGATCAGATACGCCGTCATGATCTTGGTCAGGCTGGCCACGGGCACGGGATCCTCGGGTCCCGACTGGATCAGGAGGCCCCGGTCGGGCACGGCCACCGCCGCCTCACCCGTCATGGGCCAGGGGAGCTTCGGAGGGTCACCCGACGCGGCCGCGGAGGTCGTGGCCACGGCCAGGCGGACGACGGGGGCCGGCAGGGCCCGGTTCAGCTGCAGAGCGACCAGGGCGATCACCGGGAGCGCCACCAAAGCCCAGCGCAGGCGGTGCGACGGCGGCAGGCCATGTCGACCCCGACGGCGGGTCATGGGCGCCTACCGGTCCGACAGTTGCTCGAACTCCTCAGGTGTCATGAGAACGGCCCGGGCCTTGGAACCCTCGGACGGACCCACGACCCCCCGCCGTTCGAGGAGGTCCATCAACCGTCCAGCGCGGGAGAAACCCACCCGGAGCTTGCGCTGCAACATCGAGGTGGACCCTAGCTGAGATCGAACGACCAGCTCCATGGCGGCGGGGAGCAGGTCGTCGTCCTCGTCGTCGACGCCACCGCCACCGCCCCGGGAGCCGCCGTCCCCGGCCAGGCCTTCGACGTACTGCGGCTGGTGCTGGCGTCGCCAGTGCGCCACGACGCTCCTGACCTCGCTCTCGGCCACCCAGGGGCCCTGGATCCGGCGGGCCACCGAGGACGAGGCGGTGAGCAGGAGCATGTCTCCCTTGCCGACCAGTCGCTCGGCGCCGGGTTGGTCGAGGATGACCCGGCTGTCGGCCAGCGACGACACCGAGAAGGCCAGGCGCGAGGGGACGTTGGCCTTGATGACGCCCGTGATGACGTCGACCGACGGACGCTGCGTGGCCAGGACGAGGTGGATACCGACGGCCCTCGCCATCTGGGCGATGCGGCACACGGACTCCTCGACGTCGCGCGCGGCGACCATCATGAGGTCGTTGAGCTCGTCGACGACCACCAGGACGTAGGGGAGCCGTTCCCGGTGCGGTGTGGGGTCGACCACGGCACGCGACTCCTCGACCCGTTGCGCCGCCCGGGCGGCGGCCTCGTTCACGATGTCGGCGGCCTCGCCCACGATGTCCACGCCTTCGGGCACCTCGCCCGAGGCGTCCTCGGAGTCGTACGAGTCGACGGCCCGCCGGTCGTCGGCGTCGTCGTCGGCGTCCCCGGTGTCGTCTTCGGGTACGTAGACGGTGGCTCCGAGCTCGTCGCGGTCGAGCGCCTCGTTGTACCCGTCGATGTCTCGCATCCCCGCCTCGGCCAGGATGTCATAACGGCGTTCCATCTCGGTGACCGCCCACGCCAATGCGTTGGCAGCCTTCTTCGGGTCCACGACGACCTGGGTGAGGAGATGGGGCAGGCCGTTGTACTGCCCGAGCTCTACCCGTTTGGGGTCGACCAGGATGAGCCGCACTTGTTCCGGTGTGGCGCGCATCAAGATGGACGTGAGAAGCGAGTTGATGCACGACGACTTCCCGGCCCCGGTGGCACCGGAGATCAGGATGTGGGGCATCTCGGCCAGGCTGGCCATGACCGGTCGTCCGGCGATGTCGCGGCCCAGGGCGACCTCCAGGGGGTGCGTCGCCTTGCGGGCCTCGTCCGAAGCCAGGACGTCGCCCAGGGTGACCAGCTGACGACGACGGTTCGGGACCTCGACCCCGATGGCGGACTTCCCGGGGATGGGCGCCAGGATGCGGACGTCGGGCGAGGCCATGGCGTAGGCGATGTCTTTGGCCAGGCTGGTGACCCGGGCCACCTTCACCCCGGGACCGAGCTCGAGCTCGAAACGGGTGACCGTCGGCCCGACGGTGTTCCCGACCAGCCGTGTGGCCACGCCGTGCGCGGCCAGGGAGTCCACGAGCGCGCGCCCGGCGACGGCGATCTCCTTGTGGTCGAGCGTCTGCTGCTTGGACCGGCTCAGGGTCTTCGGCGGCGGCAACCGCCATTCACCGGCGGGCATACCCAGATCGACCTCGAGCGGGGCGCCGTGGCCGGCGGCGGCCCCGTCGGTGACCGCTACCGCCGCGGGCACCGGCGAGACGACCGGCGACGGCGCGACGTCGGACTCGCCGTGGTCCTGCGGCTCGTCGGCCTCCGACGGGAGTGGCGCCGGCGTGGTCAGTGCCACATCGAAGAGTTCGGGCGCGCCGAGGGCGGCGGTGCGGACCGGCGAGCCGTCGACCACGTCGGAGTCGTCTTCGACGTCCTCGTGATCGGGAAGCAGGACGTGCCAGAGATCGACGGCGGCGCCGGCGATGGCGGCAACGGCGCGACGCAGTGTCACCCCGGTGAACAGCACCAACGCCAGGATGAGCACGGCGATCAGGACGACAGAGGCACCCCAGTCACCGACACCCTGGCGCAGAGGGTTGCCGGCCGCGATGCCCACCCACCCACCGGCCCCGGCCAGCTGGCTCGCGGTGGCCGTCAGCCGGGGCGCGCCGCCGGCGATGTCGGCCAGGCCCGAGACGGCCACCAGGGTGAGGGCGAGTCCCACGGCGACGCGCGCCGCTTCGCGTTGGAAGGGGCCCAACACGAGGATCACGCCGGCGCCGGCGCAGCCGAGGGGAACGACGAATCGGCCCACGCCGAGGACGGAACCGAAGCCGTGACGAAGACCCGCACCGACGGGCCCGAGGGCGTCGGCGTACAGCGCCAGGGCTCCGAGAACGGCCGCCGTGAGCAGGACGATGCCCCAGACGTCCTCGGCATGGGATCCGAAGACCGAACCCACCGATGCCAGGAGCCCGGGGCGCGCGGCGCGTCGTGGTGCCTGGCGGCGGCTGGCGGCCGGACGGCGCGCCGTGGTGCGGGAGCGGGGCTTGGCCGCCGAGACCTTGGGCCGGCGGCTCCCGGAGACCGACCGGCCGGAGGGTCGTGCGACCGCGGAACGGCGCTTCGTGGTCACCACAATGCGCACAACGGTAACAGCAGTCCCAGCAGCACCAGAGGATCGGGGCCGGGGCCCAGGTCAGACGATGACGACGACCGGCACGATCATGGGTCGGCGCCGGGTGCGCTCCCCCACCAGCTTGCCCAGGGCCTTGCGGGCGTGTCGCCGCAGCGTCTCCTGGTCGACAGCCCCGTCGGCCAGGGCTTTCTCCAAGGCGACGCGCACCACCTGGCTGGCCTCCTCGAGAAGCTCCTCCGCTTCGGGGGCATGGATCCATCCCCGGGTGATGATCTCCGGGGCGCTCACCACCTCGGCCGCGTGGGGATCGACGGTGGCCACCACCACCACCACGCCTTCCTCGGCCAGGACCCGGCGGTCCCGGAGGACGCCGTGGCCCACGTCACCGACCGTTCCGTCGACGTAGAGGAAGCCGGCGGGTACGTCGTCGCCTCGCCAGACGCCGTCGTCGGCGATGACGACGGAGTCCCCGTCCTCGCACAGCAGGGCCTTGTCCTCGTCGACGCCCATCCGCACGGCGAGGCGCGCATGGTGCACCATGTGGCGGTACTCGCCATGGACGGGGATGAACCACTCCGGCCGGGCGACGGCCAGGAGGGTCTGGAGCTCGCCCTGACGGGCGTGCCCGCTCACGTGGACCGGCTCCATCCCGGTGTGAATGACCTCGGCCCCGCGGCGGTGGAGGCGGTCGATGACACGGCCCACGGCCCATTCGTTGCCTGGAATGGGATGGGCGCTGATCACGACGACGTCACCGGGGCGCAGCTTGAGCCATTTGCTCTCCCCCGCCGCCATGAGAGACAACGCCGACAACGGTTCACCCTGAGATCCGGTGGAGACCACACAGACACCTCCCGGCTCGAGGGTGTCGATGTCCTCGACGTCGACAAAGGCGTCGTCGGGGACGGTGAGAAGTCCGAGTCGCCGGGCCAGCTCCACGTTCTTGGCCATGGACCGCCCGAGCGTCGCCACCTTGCGGTCGCAGGCCAGGGCGGCGTCGATGACCTGTTGGACGCGGTGGATGTGGCTGGCGAAGCAGGTCACCACCAGCCGCCGTCGGGCATGGACGGCGAACAGACGACGCAACGTGGCACCCACGGCGCTCTCGGAATCGGTGAATCCGGGCTCCTCGGCATTCGTCGAGTCCGACAGCAGCAGTCGGATCCCGGGGCCGTCGGCCAGGGCACCGATGTGCGCCAGGTCGGTGAGCCTCCCGTCCACGGGGGTGAGATCGAGCTTGAAGTCCCCCGAATGCAGGACGATGCCCTGCGGGGTGTGGAAGGCGGTGGCGAATCCGTGGGGGACGGAGTGGGTCACGGGGATGAACTCGACCTCGAACGGCCCCACCGTCCGCTTCTCGCCGTCATGGACCTCGACGAATTCGGCCCGGTCGCCGAGCCCGGCCTCCTCCACCCGGTTGCGCGCCAGGCCCAGAGTGAGCGGCGACCCATACACGGGCACGGACAGGTCGCGCAGGAGATAGGCCAGTCCGCCGGTGTGGTCCTCGTGGCCGTGGGTGAGGACGACGGCCTCCACCTTGTCGGCGTTGTCCCGCAGATACGACAGATCGGGCAGCACGAGGTCGATGCCCGGCATGTCCGCGTCGGGGAACATGATCCCGCAGTCCAGGACGACCATACGACCGCCGACCTCGATGCAGGCGCAATTGCGGCCGATCTCGCCCAGGCCGCCCAGGAAGCTGACTCGGACCTGCTCAGGCAAGCGGTCCGCCTGCCGACCCGTCCACGGCGCCCGGGGTCCGGCCAAGGCGCGACATCACGAGCCGGGCCTGGCCGTCGAGCTCGGGGGCCGCCGCACCGAGAGGCAGGCGGCACTGTCCCGCCGGCAGGCCGAGAGCCCGGCAGGCCGCCTTGGCCGGGACCGGGTTCGGGTGCGCGTCGGTGGACTCGAAATCATAGGACTCCATCAGGCGTGCGTTCAGCGACCGGGCGGCGTCGACGTCACCCTTGGCGAAGGCGCTCACCATCTGGCCCATCTCGATCCCGGCCCAGTGGCTGGCCACGCTCACGAGGCCAACCGCACCGACGGCCAGGAACGCCAGGGCGAGGTTGTCGTCCCCGCAGTAGACCTCGAATCCGTCGGGGGCTTCCGCCACCAACCGGGCGGCGCCGGCGACGTCGCCGGCGGCGTCCTTCACCCCCACGATGTTGGGCACGGCCCGAGCCAGGCGGAGCATGGTCTCGTGGGCGATCTTGCGACCCGTGCGGACGGGGATGTCGTAGAGCATGACGGGCAGACGGGTGCTGTCGGCCACGGCGGCGAAGTGGTCGGCCAGGCCGTGTTGGGACGGCCTGCTGTAGTAGGGGGTGACGACCAGGATCCCCTCCACCCCGGCGTCGGTGGCCGTCTTGGTGAGGAGGATGGAGTGGCGGGTGTCGTTC